>JGI12635J15846_10003980_pt1 | contig 12786 bp, 8 predicted proteins | sample BlaSpr_A8_OM2_M2_FD_15846 | JGI IMG/M metagenome (IMG submission 15846) | reverse complement strand
TGGTTCCAGACGGCGCGGCGATTTGAGCGAAATTCGAGCAGGCCGCGCCCTGGCAGCGCTCGACCAGGTAGCCGGCGACGCCAACGTTGTCGGTCGAAGCGGTCCATGCCAGGTTTATCTGCGATGCTGAAGCAGCGGTTACTGTCAAGTTTGTGGGCGCTGTGGGCGGTGTGGTGTCCGGCGGAGCAGGAGTGCTCGCGCTGGCCGTGCTCGAGTAGGCGCTCAAGTTGTTCGCGGCGTCGGTGGCGCGCACGCGATAAGAATAAGAAGTGGAAGCTGCCAGGCCCATGTCGCTGAGGGTGGTGCCGGTCGGCGTGGATATTTGTACGAAATTCGAGCAGGCCGCGCCCTGGCAGCGCTCGACCAGGTAGCCGGCGACGCCAACGTTGTCGGTCGAGGCCGTCCAGGAAAGATTGATCTGCGTGGCCGAGGCTGTACTGGCTGTCAAGTTAGTTGGTGCGGTCGGTGGCGTGGTATCTGGCGAGGCCGAGGTCTTGGTGGTCGAGATAGCGGAGAAGGCGCTGAGATTGCCGGCGGCGTCAGTGGCACGCACGCGATAGGAATAGGAGGTGGAAGCGGTCAGGCCAGTGTCGTTGAAGGTGGTCGCCGTTGGTGCGGACATTTGCACGAAAATTGAGCAGGCTGCGCCCTGGCAGCGGTCGACTCGGTAGCCGGTCACGCCAACGTTGTCCGTCGAAGCGGTCCACGCCAGGTTTATCTGCGATGGTGAAGCAGCGGTTGCCGTCAAGTTTGTGGGTGCTGTGGGCGGCGTGGTGTCCGCCGGAGCAGGAGTGCTGGCGCTGGCTGTGCTCGAGTAGGCGCTCAAGTTGTTCGCGGCGTCGGTGGCGCGCACGCGATAAGAATAGGAGGTGGAAGCGGTCATGCCAGTGTCGCTGAAGGTGGTGGCTGTTGGTGCGGATATTTGCGCGAAGTTCGAGCAGGCCGCGCCCGTGCAGCGCTCGACCATGTAGCCGGTGACGCCGACGTTATCGGTCGAAGCCATCCAGGCAAGATTGATCTGGGTGTCCGAGACGACGGTGGCAGTCAGACTCGCCGGTGCGGTGGGCGCGGTGGTATCCGCCGGCGGAGCGTAGGAGCCAGATTTACAGCCGGTTACGACAAAGGAGAGGCACAGAGCGCAAATCACAGCGCAAGAAGATTCGGAGGCGGCGCGATTCCGAAGAACTCGCTTCACGTGCGGCAACTCCACTTGATCTTGATTTGTTGCAAGAAGCCAGGAAGTGCCCCGCGCGAAAGAGGCGCTTCCCCTTAAGAAAAAAGTAGCACGAATCATACGGCGCCGGCAGATTACGCAGGGGAGAGTGTCCGACTGTTCTACTGTTCTATAGGACAGTGGCCCGATATGATGCCGCGCGAGGAAGGCAATCCCGGTATGGCCAAGACAGCCGGTTAGGAGCCACTCGGCCACAGTTTGCGGACGAAATTGCGGACACGATCGACGAAGGAATCGCTGGCAGGGGCTGCAGGCTTCGGAGCATTCGCCCCGGCGGCCGATGTGGACGCGGGCGGCGGCGCTGGCGTGATGGCAGCGACGACCACGCCCTCCACGCGGCCTTGGAAAATGAGTGTGGGCCGCACGCGAACGCGCCGCACCAGAACGATCATCCTCGGATCGATCTCTGGCTGGACTTTGGCGTTGGCGTCATAGATCAGCGGCGGCATGAAGACCTGATAGACGGGCTCTTCCCGGGCGGGGGGCGTTTCGACAGTTGCGGGCTGGATGTTCGACTTTGCGTCGGGAGCTCTCTTGCGTGCATCCTCGGCGGTTGCGAGCTGGCTGACTTCAGGCTGCGGTGGAAGAGTTGCTCTTGCAGCTTGTAAATCGCAGGCGCAGTGGCCGGCGCTGGTGCGAAGATTGTCGAGCTGCCCACTGAGGAGGAGAACGTCACCAGCCTGGGGGATGAGCAAGCTCTGCCCGGTCAACTGCTGCTCCAGTCGGACGGCGCCGCGATTCGCGCGGATGCATATGGCGCCCGCGGTGTCGAAACCAACCAGGAGGTCTTGTGGGCCATCGCCAATGGCGACGGCTTGCGCCTGGATTTGAGGAGTGTAGATGGTCAGGGAGAGCTCGCGCTCGATGTGCGCGTGAATCGTGCCGGTATCGAGGGCGATCGTTAGCGAACCACCGGATTTGAGGACCGACAGATGCGCCGGACCGCAAATGCTGATCTGGCCACCATCCACAAGATCGATGCGTGCAGCGCCGGATTTGACGTGCACGTCGCTGCCGCTGCGCAGGACGGTCTTCGCTTGGCCGTGGACGACCTCGACACTCATGGGTCCGTTAATGGTGATGGCTTCGCCGTCGATGATGCCCACGGAGTCGGAAAGCGGTTCATCGGGACGCGCGGTGGCTCGGTCGAGCAGCGCAGCGCAGAGGATGGCGATGCAAGCCGCAGGAACTACGGCCCGGCGTCGGCATTCGAACGAGTTGGGGAAGGCCGTCACTCGGTGATACTGCCCGTCACGGAGGCAGAAAGTCTCGCCTATACTATACTTCGGCGGCCTTGCAGCCGCACGTGGAGGATGATGACGACACCCGACGCAGTCGTCGAGGCCACAAAGAAATCAGGCGAGGAACCCGTGAATGTGCACTACGACATACGGCTGCCTGATCTGCCGTGGTCGCGGCGCGTGCAGATTCCGATCATCGCCGCGGCGGTTTACAGCGTGATTCGAATGCTGGGTCCGACGCTTCGCTACGAAGTGCTGGGCTGGCAGCATGCCGAGCGGGTGTACGCGTCGAAACACCGATGCATCTTTGCTTTTTGGCATCGGGTAATCGTTCCGATCGTGTGGTGGGCGCGGCATCGTGGGATCGTCGTGATGAACACCACGGCGTTCGATGGGCAGTGGACGCGCAAAGTGATCGAGTGGCTGGGATTCGGAACGGCGCAAGGCAGCTCTTCGCGCGGGGGATTGCGCGGGTTGGCGGTGATGGCGCGGCGCTTGGAAGCAGGCCTCGATTGCGCTTTCACGATTGACGGACCGCGCGGGCCGCGGTACGTCGCCAAGCCGGGACCAGTGATGCTGGCGCGGAAAACGGGATGTCCGATCCTCGTGTTTCACGTTGGGGTTGAACGCGGGACGACGTTTGAGAAAACGTGGGACCATTTTCTGATGCCGAAACCGTTCTCCCTCACGCTCATGCTCTTCAGCGCGCCCATCTACGTGCCGAAGGACGCCAGTTCAGAACTCATGGAAGCCAAGCACGCCGAAATGCAGCGGGAGTTGGAACGCGTCCGCGATATCGCCGAGTCCTGGTTTTCGCTGAGTGATGAAGCGCGCGCCAAACATCGCGCCGAATTCAACCGTTCAAACCCTCAAACATGAGCGTATTGTTCCTGCTCGAAACCGTGAATTGAAAACCGAAAACTAAGAACCAAAAACTGAAACCAAAATTCGAAGTCAAAAACTGAAAACCAAAGACTGAAAACTGATTCAGTTGCCGGTGCGCTCGCCGAGCTTGACGGGGATGTCCATTTTCTTGCCGCCACGGTAGACGGTTACAGTGACGCTGTCGCCGGGGCGCTTGTGGTTGAGGACCAGGTTGACGTCGAGTTGACTCACGACTTTCTGGCCGTCGATGGCCACGATGACGTCTCCTCCGATGGCGATCTTGCGCATGCCTGCTTCCGCGATACGATTGCCGCCTTGAATGCCGGCGGCAGCGGCCGGACCACCCTTCGTTGCCCTCTCCACAAGCAAACCCTCTTTCACGGGCAGATCTAGCGCTTCGCCTAGCCAGCCGCCGACCGGCAGTGTTTCCACACCGAGGAAAGCACGGTGCACGCGGCCGTCGCTCATGAGATCGTTGGCAATGTTCTTTGCGGTGTTGATGGGAATGGCGAAGCCGATGCCGGCGGTGGTGCCGCTGGGCGTGTAAATCGCAGAGTTGATGCCAATGACTTCACCGTGCGAATTGATGAGCGGCCCGCCGGAATTGCCTCGGTTGATGGCGGCGTCGGTCTGAATGGCTTCTTCAATGAAAGTGGTTTGGCTAATCTGCACGGTGCGTCCGAGAGCGCTGACTACGCCGGTGGTGAGCGTGGACTGGAAGCCGAAAGGATTGCCGATGGCAAGAACTTTTTGGCCCACCTGGAGCGCTCCGGAATCTCCCAGCGACAGCGCCGCGAGGTGCTTTCCCCTGGGATCGATTTTCAAGAGAGCGACGTCATTGCGCTGGTCGGCGCCTATGAATTTTGCAGGGTAGTGGGATTGATCGCCGAGCACAACTTCGATGGACTGGGCGCCTTCGACGACGTGGAAATTGGTTAGGATGTAGCCGCGGGCATCAATTACAAAACCGGAGCCGGCGCCTTCGACGGGGACAGGGTCCATGAAGAAATCATATTCCGTCGCCTTGGTGAGAATGTTGGCTACGGCCGGGGATGCTTGCCGGTAAATGCGCACGTTGATGGATTCATCGTCGGTTAGGGTGGCATCGCGCTGCGCGATCGCGGTGGGAGAGTTCGAACCAACGAGGGGCAAGGCTTCGACGTTGGTGGGCTGGCGAGTGCCGAATCGCGTGCCGGCCCAGTAGGCGCCAAGGATTAGAAGCAGCGCGGCAAGAATGATGCGGGCGCGGTTGGAGGAATTTACTGCGGTCATGGATGTCGTCCCTTCTGATTTACCGATGCCAGTAGTATAAGGAAAATCTCGAAACGGGTCACCGCTCCGCCTGGCTGCGGCGGAGCTTGGCCGCGAGAGCTTCGACCTGGTGGCGAGTTTCCTCAAGAGAGCCGGAACAGTCGATTTTTTCGGTGGCGAGATGCAGTTTTTCCTCGACGGGAAGCTGGGCGGCAATGCGGCGGCGAGCTTCGGCTTCGCTGAGGCCACGGGCCATCAGGCGCTCGAGTTGCTGCTCAGGCTCGCACCAGGCCACCACGAGGCCATCCAACTTCTTGTGGATGCCGGATTCGATCAGAAGCGCGGCTTCCACGAAGGCGGCATCGCGCGTGCCGCCACGCTGCCATTCGTCAAATTGACGAAAGACGACTTCGGCGACGCGAGGATGAACGATAGCGTTGAGGCGGTCGAGTCTGGCGCGATCGGCAAAGACAATGGCGCTGAGCTTAGCACGGTCAACGCGGCCATCCGGGGCGAGCACCGCGTGTCCGAATTCCTGGAGGACCTCGTTGAAGGCGGGCTGGCCGGGCTCGATGAGCCGGTGGGCGAGGGAGTCGGCGTCGAGGACGGTGAAGCCCATTTCGCGGAGCATGGCAGCGACGGCGCTTTTGCCGCTGGCGATGCCGCCGGTGAGTCCGAGTCGGAGCATTTTTTCTTGCACGATTACCGTGCCGAGGCGGTCGATTGCGTTGCGGAAAATTTAGGCGAGGCGCGGCGGAGGCGCGCGGCTTTGACGGTGTTGCTCATGAGCATCGTGATGGTCATGGGGCCGACGCCGCCGGGCACGGGCGTGAGCGCACCGGCAATGTTGATGGCGCCGGGATGGACGTCGCCGAGTAGAGCGCTTCCTTTGGTCCGGAATTTATCCAGGCGGTCTGGAAAGTTGTGAAAAAGCCGCTCGGCTTCTTTGGGGTCCGTAACGCGGTTGGTGCCGACATCGATGACCGCGGCGCCGGGCTTGATCCAGTCCGCTTCCACGTAGCCGGCCTTGCCGATGGCGGCGACGATGATACCGGCACGGCGGAGGATATCGGGCAGGTCGCGCGTTTTGGAATGGCAGATCGTGACGGTGGCGTTGGCGTGCATGAGGAGAAGGGACATGGGCTTGCCGACGATGTCGCTGCGGCCGAGGACGACGGCGTTGGCGCCTTCGATCTTGATTTCGTTGCGGCGAAGTAGTTCCATGCAGCCGGCGGGAGTGCAGGCGACCAGGCCGGGGCGTCCGCTGACGAGACGGCCGAGATTGACGGGATGAAAACCGTCCACGTCTTTGGCGGGATCGACGGCCTCCAGGATGCGCTTGGCATCGACCTGCGGGGGAAGGGGAAGCTGGACGAGAATGCCGTCGACGTCGTTGTCGCGGTTCAGGTCTTCGACGACGGCGAGCAGGTCGAGGGTGGTGACGGTGGCCGGCGGCGTGATGAGCGCGCTGGATAGGCCGAGCTGTTGGCAGGCCGCGATTTTGCTCTTGACGTAGAGCTGCGAGGCGGGATTTTCTCCGACGAGAACTGCCGCGAGGCCTGGCCGAACACCGGCCGCAGTGAGCAACCGGACTTCGTCACTCAGCTCGGCGAAGATCTGGTCGCGGATTTTCTGGCCATCCAGGGTCCGTGCGGTCATTCCTGGGTCGCTTTCTCTGCCGAAGGAGAGGCAGCAAGGGCGATGATAGCACAGGGGTACAGGCGAGCTTTGGAGATGCCGGGAGCTCGGAACAATGAAGGAAGCACCCTTCCGACACGAGCGAAACCTCTCGCCGCGTCGCAAAGTGAGGCATGCTGCGTCGCATGTGAAGAGAGATCCTTCGTTGCGATACTCCTCAGNACGGATTCCCATATCGGGAATGAAGAGAGGTCGCTCGGTCGCAATCCTTCCTCAGGACAGAAATCCTGCTTCGGATTTCTAATTAACAATAACACTCCCTCCCCCAGCTTTTTTCGGAAATATGCATTCTAAAGGACTTAGGTGCGATTCTGTGGGAGGTNGAGAATGATAAAAAAGAGTTTAGCAGAAGCCGCGAAGATAAGTTTTCGGATCTGCCCATTCTAAATGAGTTGGCGGGAATTGGAATATTGGGAGAATAGCACGGAAAAGTTATCCTGTCGATATATAACTTAGTGGTATCGTATTTGATGGGGAGGGGGCAGGACTTAACGCCCGTTCGGCTGCGCTCCCCTCGAAACTCGGGCAGCCGGGGTAAGCTCCGGCCGCAAGAGACACCCAGGAGACGCGAAGCAGGTCAGGGCAGGCCTCTAAAGCGTCAGAAAGATGTATCCAGCAACCACTTGCAAAAACGGAGAGTTAGGAATCCGGTATTGGTTTGAGAGCGGTCATTCGTACCGCAGCGCGACGAGTGGATCGACTCTGGTGGCGCGACGAGCAGGCATTAGACAGGCCGTCAGCCCCACCGCCACGACGACCATGACGACCACAGCGAAGGTCAAAGGATCCGTGGTGGAAACGCCCCAGATCTGGCTCGCAATGAAGCGCGTGAGGTAGTAACCCGCAAGTAGCCCGATGAGAACACCAGCTGCCATGAGACGCATGCCCTTATTGAGGATCATCTTCAAAATGCTGGATTGCTGTGCGCCGAGTGCCAGACGGATACCGATCTCGTGAGTCTGGAGTGACACGGTGTAGGCCATCACGCTGAATACCCCGATGATGACTAGCAACAAGCCAATACCAGCGAATGCTCCGAGTGTTTTCAGACCGAACTCGGGGCGCGCGTAAGAAAATCGGTACAAGATGGATTCGAGGGATCCCGTTTGCGCTAATGCGATGTTGTGGTCAACCGCCCAGATCTCCTGACTAATGCTCTTGAGCATGGAGAGCGGGTTAGTCGACGTCCTCACCAGGATGGCGCGGTCTCGGAATCCAGTAATGGTATAGGGGATGAAGGCCTGCGGCATCGGCGGATCCTGAAGACCCATGTTCTTAAAATCAGGAACGACTCCGACAATGTCGAAATAGGTGTTTTTAGGGCCACCCGGTTGCTCATCGAAAATGTCGAACTTGATGGTATGCCCGATGGGTTCCTCTTTTCCGAAGTACTTTCGGGCAAGGGTTTCATTTATCACAACTACGTGTCGCGCCGAATCGATGTCAGTTTCGGACAGCAATCTGCCCCGTGTCGCGTGAGATCCAAGCGTCTGGAAGTACCCCTCACTGCACAGCTCCAGTGCGGATCGCCATGCTTCGGAGTGCGACTTTCCAGGCACGGTTACGTCGCTTTCCGCAAAGTCATATGGCGGCACGCCGAAGCTTTCACTCACAGCCAGCACACCCGGCAATGCCGCCACCCGCTGCAAGACCTGTTGGTACAACAGTTTTAACTTTTGAGGAGTGTCATAACTACCTTTAGGTGTCGATAAACCGGCGACGAGTACATTTTGGGGATTAAATCCAAGTTCCACGTGCGTAATCACTAAAAAACTGCGCATCATCAGCCCTGCGCCGATCAAAAGTACTAGTGAGAGCGCCACTTCCACGATCACGAGACCGGCGCGAAGGCTTCCATGTCCGAAGTTTGCATTGACGCCCTTCCCGCTGCCTACCAGCCTGGTTTGCAGCTGACCGTGAACGGCGTGGATCGCAGGCGCAAGGCCGCAGAGCATCGTGGTCAATATTGTGACAGCAACGGCGAACAACAAGGCGGGCAGGTTCAGCATCACAGAGGCTTCGCTGGGAAGCCCATTATTTGGCGGAATTGCAGCCACCACCCATTTCAGACCGCCATAGGCAAAGGCGCAGCCGGCCACGCATCCGGCTGTTGCCAGCACAAAGCTTTCCACTAGAAGTTGGCGGATTAGCCGACCGCGGCTCGCACCCAACGACGCGCGGATACCAATCTCCTTCTCCCGGGTCGTCGCTCGAGCGAGCAACAAATTCGCGACGTTGCTGCACGCAATGAGGAGCAGCATTCCGACCGCGCTAAGCAGGATGTAGAGCGTGCTTTTGAAGTCGCCAACCACATCACTCGCCAGTGTGTCTGTCCACACGTTGAAGCGCTTTGGATAATCTTTCGGGTAAACCTTGAAGAGGCGGTGGGCAATGACATCCAAGTCCGCCGCCGCGGCCTCTAGGCTGACGCCCGGTTTGCGGCGTTCTTCAGCAACGACGTACTGCCGTGGGCCGCTTGGATCATTGTTGCCGGCGGACATGCGGCTCAGGGCGAGTGGTAACCAGATGTCGGCGCCGAAGTATTGAAATCGGGGGGGCATGATCCCTACTAACGTTGTCGGCTGGTTGTTGAGGACAATCGTCGCACCTATGACGTTCGGGTCACCGTTGAATTGCTCCTTCCAGAACTTATAGTTCATCAGAAAAACTGGAGGAGCGCCCGAACGGCCGTCTTCTGTTGTAATCCAGCGGCCCAGGAAGGGCATCACACCAAGGAATTCAAACGTATTGGAGGTCACCTTGGCAGCGGTGAGNTGCATCGCGCCTTCGCGATAGGTGTACAGGACACGCGAGTAGCTGGTCCCGACCATATCTTCGAAGACGTGGTTTTGCTCACGGTAGTCGAGAAACTCTTGTACTGAGAACGCTCCTCGCCCGCCGACACCGGCCTGATCAAGATCGTGAATCTGAAAAATACTTATTCCGTTCGCATCTTTGTAAGGGAAAGGATTGAGCAAGCCGTTGTAAATGATGCTGAATATGACGGTTGATGCGCCAATGCCGAGAGCGAGGGCGAAGATGGCGATGAGCGCGAAGCGGCGGTCTTTGCGAAGACTGCGAACGGCGTAGCGGATGTCTGCGAAAAAACTCTCGACGGTTGGCCACTGCCAAACTGCGCGGCTGTCCTCTTCCATCAAAGTTACATTGCCAAATTCGCGGCGAGCGGCGGCGGCAGCTTCTTTTCTGGGCGTGCCGCTGGCAACGAGTTCCTCGATCTTTTCTTCGAGGTGCTGCCGAATCTCTTCGGAGAGATGGTCGTACAGGCGGCGACGAGAAAACAGTTGTCTAAACCTATTCATGATTCACCCGGCGCTAAGACACGCGTTATCCCTTCGAACATTGGCTCAAAATCTTCATTCGTAACGCAACGCGACTATCGGATCGACGCACATCGCCCGCCGCGCTGGGACGCAACACGCCGCCGCAGCGACCACTGCAAACACAATCGGTACCGCGATAAACGTCAACGGATCGTTTGGCGTGACCTGGTAGAGCATGGTCGCAAGCGATCTGGTCGTCCCCAGCGCGCAAAGCACTCCCACAGCGACGCCAATCAAGGCCAACTTCAGTCCTTGGCTTATGACCAGGCCCATCACCTGCCGCGGACTTGCGCCCAGCGCCGTCCGGATGCCGATTTCGTGCGTGCGCTGCGAGACCAGATCCGACATCACACCGTATATCCCGATCACTCCCAAAAACATTGCCAGCGCGCCGAAGAAAACCATCAGCTTGGTCAGGATGCGGTTCCCCGCGTCCACTATTGCCATCAAGGTTTCGAGCGGCTCGACCGAAGAGATCGGCTGGTCGCGGTCCACCCCCCAAATCGTGTCGCGTATGGCCGTCGCCATCGTCGTGGAATTGCCGGCGGTCCGCACAACGAATCCGAGCGTCGCTGAAGGGAATTGCGCCAAGGGAACGTACATCTGCCGCTCGGGCCGAGGCCGCAATTGGTACATTTTGATGTCCCTTACCACGCCCACAATCGTGCAGACCGTATGTTGCTCGCCAAATCGAAGTTCTCTCCCGATTGGATTTTCGTTTGGCCAAAATTGTAGCGCGAGCGTTTCATTGATAATCGCGGACGGTGAAGTGCCCTGTGTGTCGGCGGAATGGAACATGCGGCCCTTGACCAAGCCAATCTGCATCGCTGAAAAATAGTCCGGGGAAACTGCCGTGAAGGTCGCGCCGAGTCTTTCTCCGGGCTGAGGCACCGGTTTCTCGGCTGCTTCGACTTCGGCCCATCCGCCGAAGCCGCCGAACGGCACGGAACTCGCCGCGCCAACCGAAACCACTTGCGGTAGCGCATGGATGCGTGCCAGCACATCCTCACTGAAATTTCGCTGCCGCGACTCCTGCGCGTACTTCGTCTTGGGCAGTGCCAGTTGCGCCACCATTACGTTCGCCGGATTGTATCCGGGGCTGGTGCGCACGGAGATGACGAAGCTCTTCACGAGCAGCGTTGTGGAGATGAGTACCACCACGGCCAGCGCAATCTCCGCAGCGACGAATATGCGCCGCAGCCGCGCGCTGCGATTGCTGCCCGAGGCTTGCCCTGACGCTTCCTTGAGCGTGCGGTTCAGGGTGAGCCTCGAATTCTCGCACGCCGGCGCGAGTCCGAAGACCAGGCCACATAGCAGCGCGATTCCCAATGTGAACCCCAGCGTTGTGAAGTCCAAATCCACGTGACCGTAGTTCACCAGATACCCACGAATGTGACCGGGGATCTCGGCCTCGATCCAGCGCATCCCCCAGAGGCCAAAGAGCGTGCCGGCCGCGCCGCCGAAGAAAAACAGCAGCAGCGATTCCGTCAGAAGTTGCCGGGCTAGCCGGCCTCTCGTCGCGCCGAGCGCCCCACGAACGGCGAACTCCTTGGTGCGGTTTGTCGCGCGGGCCAGCATTAGATTCGCGACGTTGGCGCAGGCGATCAGCAGAATCAGACCTACAATACAAAAGCAGATCATCACCTCGGGCGCGCCTTCTTTCCTGGCAATTTCGTCGGTCATGGAGTCGATGAGCAAGGTCAGGTTCGTGTTCGTCTGCGGAAACTGCATCTCGAGACGAGCAAAAACCGCCGCGCTTTCCGCTCCGGCTCGCTCTGGGGTCACGCCAGGCCTCAGCCGGCCAAATGCGGTGAACCAGGAGCTACCCCGGTCGGCGCGCTCCTTGTCCGTCAGCGCCAGGGGCGTCCATAAATTGGCGAGGCCCATCAGCGGAAACTGAAATGTACCGGCCATCACCCCGACCACCGTGTAGGACTCGCCGTCAATCTTGATGTTTCGTCCGATAATTTTCCGGTCACCGGCGAACCGGCTCTGCCACAGTCCCTGGCCGAGGATGGCTACATGCCCCGCTCCCGGCTGATCTTCGTCCGGTGTGAACGTCCGCCCGAGCATGGGCTTGACACCCAGGGCAGCAAAATAATTCCAGCTCACTCTTCCTCCCTCGACTAGCGCGGGAGCACCGTCGCCAGTGAGATTGAAATTCCACCCCGTCCATAAGGCGGTCTGCTCGAACGAGGTGTTCTGGTTCTGGAAATCAAGGAAGGACGCTGTGGAGGTGAGGCCTTCCCTTGTCCATCCCTTTTTCGTGTCATGCGACAGGAATACCGTTAGCCTGTCCGACTGCGGATAGGGCAGTGGCTTGATCATCCAAGCGTTGATGTAGCTGAAGATGGCCGTGTTCGCCCCCATGCCAAGGCCGAGCGTGAGCACTACGACGGCCGTGAAACCAGGATTCTTGCGCAGCATGCGCAGACCGTAGCGGACATCCGCGACAAGGTTTTCAATCGAAGGCCAGCGCCAAACTGTGCGGCTGTCCTCCTGCACAAGAGTTAAATTCCCAAATTCGCGGCGAGCGGCGGCCGCAGCCTCTTTCCTGGACATGCCTCCTGCAACTAGCTCCTCAATCTTTTGTTCGAGGTGCTGCCGAATCTCTTCGGAGAGATCGTCGTACAGGCGGCGACGGGAAAAGAGCTGCCTGAACCAGATCATGATTCACCCGGCGTCAAGACGCGTGTAATGCCTTCGAGCATTCTTTCGAAGCTCGAAACCTGCCGCTGCAGGTGCTTGGCGCCTGCTGCCGTCAACCTGTAAATGCGAACGCGGCGGTTGGTTGAAGAAACGGCCCATTCCGCCTTCACCAACTCTTCTTTGAGCAGACGCTGAAGTGCCGGATAGAGGGAGCCTTCTTCGATCTGGAGCAAGTCGTTGGAGGTACGCTTGATGTGCTGGACGAGAGCGTAGCCATGCAGGGGCTGGCGCTTCAACGTTCGGAGGATCATCATTTCCAAGGCGCCGGGGAAGAGGTCTCGCTGTTGGGATTTTTTCATGGGTGGGGAGTCTGCTCCAGGCCCTTCGGTCAGAGACCATTTGAGACAAGGCCTAGAGCAAAATAGTCTAATCGGTATTTACAGTCAAGAGCTATTCTTGAATGACTGTCAAGATGCAATTGAATTTG
>JGI12635J15846_10003979_pt1 | contig 12786 bp, 10 predicted proteins | sample BlaSpr_A8_OM2_M2_FD_15846 | JGI IMG/M metagenome (IMG submission 15846) | reverse complement strand
TGGAGGATTCAGCAGTTCTGGCCGCTGCTGCTGATCATCGTCGGGATTGTGATGTTCCGGAACCGGCTGGGTAGCAGATAAGGCCAACCGATGAGAAACCACAACAACTGCCATTGCCCGCGCTGCACGATTCGCAACCTGATGGGACCCGCCGTCATAATCACCGTAGGCGTGTTGTTCCTGCTTCAGGAAGTCCGCGGCGGAGCTTTTGATTTCTCAAACACCTATCCGTTTATCTTGATCGTGATCGGCGCCATTTTGCTGGCATCCGCCGTCGCGCCGATGGACGGTCACATCGATTCCACGACAGCACCTCCCGTTCCCAACGTGACACCGGGCTCTCCACAAGGCCCTATGACCGGGCAGGGGCAATAACAGCCGATGGCCAGCCCACGCCCACGCGGCAGCAGCATTTTCAGCGGACTGATCCTGCTCTTCATCGGAGTGCTGCTGTTGCTGCACAATTATCGCGGTTTTGAATTGAGCGACGTGGTGCTGCATTGGTGGCCGCTGGTGCTGATTTTTTGGGGTGCCATCAAGTTGTACGAGCGCACCGCCTCCCCGCGGGCCAGGCAAGCGGGTGGGGCACGCATCACCGGGGGCGAAGTTTTCCTGGTCTTGGGCTTGCTTGCTCTGGTCGGAATTGTGGTTGGAGTGGAGCAGGCTAGACAGAGAATGCCCGGCATCAATATCGATCTTCCGGGTGAAGCATTTGCCAGCAGCTTGGATATCGCCCCCAGAGCAGTCGCCCCGAATGTGCGGATTACCGTACGCGCGGGTCGTGGAGATGTGACGGTGCGCGCCGCGGATGAGGCGGAGATACGCGTGTCCGGCAAAGTAAACGTAAAGAGCTGGAGCGAAAGCGCCGCGCGACGAAAGGGCGAGGGAGTTTCCGCGGAAATCGTGCAGAACGGCGACGGGTACGAAGTGCGGCCCACAGGCGCCGGCGGGGACTCGCGGGTGAGCGTGGACCTGAATGTGGTGGTGCCGAAGAAATCGCAACTCACCGTGCGCAGCGAAAAAGGAGATGTCAGCGTTTCGGACCTGGCCGCGCCGGTGACCATCGATGGCGTGAACGGAGACCTGGAAGTGCGCAGCACCACGGGCGACGTGAGCATCGACATGCACAGCGGGGACGCGAAGATTACCGGCACAAAGGGAGACGTCAAGATTTCCGGCCACGGCGACAGCATCGACGTGGGGAACGCCAGCGGAAGCTTTACGCTAAATGGGGAATTCGTGGGACCGGTGCGCGCGGAGAAAGTGGCCAAGGGCGTGCGCTTCGTCTCGCATCGGACGGACCTGACGCTAACGCAGCTTTCCGGTCACATGGAAGCGGGCTCGGGGAACCTTGAAATTGTAGATGCGCCGGGCAACCTAAATGTGCGCACGCACGATGAGGACATCAACATAGAGAACGCCAGCGGCAAGATGAAGATTGATGACCGCAACGGAAACATCAACGTGCGCTTCTCTTCCCCACCGAAGGACGACATCGAGATTTATAGTGCTTCAGCGCCTATTACGCTGACCTTACCCGAATCGTCGAGTTTCGAGATTGTGGCCGATTGCCATTCGGGGGATATCGACTCCGAATTTGAAGCGGATACACTGAAGCTGACCAAATCCGAATCCGGCGGCGATTCTCATCTCGAAGGCAAATACGGGCGCGGCCACGGGCCAAGAATTATTCTGAAGACCAGCTACGGTTCGATCGCCATCCACAAGACGAGCTAAGTGTTTTCGTCCGCAGATTAATCGGTCAGCGGGCCATCAAATTCGCCGCCACCATCACAGGCGCCTTCTCCGCGGCGGTCACGTGAAACATCTGACGAGCCTGGAACCCGGCCATGGAGGCCATTAGTGCATCGGGCATCTCGCGAATGCGCGTATTGAAGAGATTGATGGCGTCATTGTAGAACTCGCGGCGATCCGCGATTTGATTTTCCAGACCGGTTATACGCTCCTGGAGGTCTCGGAAAGTCGCGTTGGCCTTTAGATCGGGATAATTCTCTGCGGTGGCGAACAGCCGCTGAACAGAGGCAGTCAGAGTGCCGCTGAGCTGCACTTTCTGATCTACGGTGACCGCGGCCGCGTATTTGCCCCTGGCCTCGGTTAACTGCTGCAGAGTCTCGCGCTCATACTGCATGTAGCCCTTGCAAACATCCGCCAAGCGAGGCAGTTCATCGTATCTTTGCTTGAGCACAACGTCGATGTTGGCCCAAGCCTTGTTGATGTCGTTGCGCAGCGCGACGAGACCGTTATAAAGCGTACCGAGATAAATCAGCAGCCCAGCTGCCACGAACACGAGCACAAAGAAAGGGATCATGCCTGCTCCTGTGCGTTCCTATAACCATCCCCAATAGACCAAGAGAAAATAGATGCAAACCAATGTGAAGACCGGACTCCCCCAGATGTAGAGCATGGACTTCCAGCCCAGCGCTTGCACGACTTCGCGCTGGCTGCGCGAGGAAATCGTGAAGGGATCGCCGCGCTCTCCTTTGACAATGGCCACGCGGGGATGAAGGTCGAAACCGCTCGCGGCCGTAGCGCCTCCACCACTACTTGGTTTTTCCGCGCCCGCCAAAGCCGACGCATCTGGTGCGATCTCAGTGGCTACTGCGAGGCTGCTCGCATTGACGCGGCCTCCGGCATTGGGCACCACCCTCGAGGAGTCGGGTAGCACAGATACAGGGAGAGGCACGCCGCTTCGATTCAATTCCGCGACGACGCGATCGGGAAGGACAATCGGCCCTCCGGCCCTGGTCCTCGTTTCGATGCGCACGCTCTTGTCGCCTGACGATCGAGGGGACATTTCCCCTATCATCTTCATCACGACGTCGGATGCAGACTCTCCCACAGAAAATTTGAAGTTAAGCGAGCGCGTGAGGCCGGAACCGAACGAAAGGCGTGTACTGGTTGCGTGCGGCGTCGCTGTCCAAGACGTCTGGCCAGGATTTTCGCCCAGCGTGCCGAAGACAAACAGAGGATATCCGGGCTGTATGATTCGCTCTTCCAATCGGATTTTGTCACCGGAAAGCAATCCGCGTTCGGCCGCAAATTTGCGGATGCTCTCCGGAACGAGGCTGCCTTTTCCAAAACGCGAAGTTTGAATTTCATCTGTAAAGCTGCGGTGCACATCCAGATCCGCGCCCTGCGGACTGATGAGCACTTTTCCGGTGCTGTCTTCGAGGAAAAAAGGAACGGACAAGCTTTCGTCCAATACCTGCTCCCATTTTTTGTCGTTCGCGGAATCCACCCATCGCCATGCGCGCACACGATAGTAGTAACAAGGCTGTCCGGTAATGGCCGCTGCGATCGTTTGCGGACCGGTGGGCATCCCGCTCACCTCAACCAATCCCATCGAAGCGCTGCGAATTTTTGAAAAGGGAGTGTTCAGGATCAGCCGCTTATACTGCAACATGCGGAATCCTCGAAAAAACAGGATAACCCCGCCCACGGCGCCAACAACTGCCGTCGACACGAGCCAGAAGTCGTCGGAGATGAAGTAGAACATCGCGTATGCGGTTTGAGCGCACAAAGAGAATGGCCTCCGGCACTACGAACTGGTTATTCCCTCTATTCTAAGCGTTGAAAAACACCGGCAGGTGATGAGCGAGTGCTCCTATTTCCAGGTTCGCACTCCGGGGTGCAGCGATAAGGTCAGTTTCTTTCTATGTTTCAGCGACGCGGTCCAGGTCATCGAAGAATGTTGGGTAGGAGACGCCGGCGCAATCAGCGTCGCGAATCACCGTCGGGCCATTCGCCGCAAGAGCGGCTACGGCGAAGGCCATGGCGATGCGGTGATCGCCGTGCGGATCGATTTCCGCGCCGCGCAACTTGCCCGCTTTGCGGCCTTCGACGCGTAGGCCGTCGGGGCGTTCTTCCACAGTGGCGCCCATGCGCCGCAAATTTTCGGCTAGCGCTGCGATGCGGTCGCTTTCTTTGACGCGCAGCTCGGCGGCGTCACGAATCTCGATTCCCTGCTCGGTGTACGGGCCTAGGGCGGCGAGCATTGGCAACTCATCGATGACCAGTGGAATCTGCTGGCCCTCCACCACGCCACCCTTGAGCGTTGTGCCCTTTACCGCCAGGTCTCCGACGAGTTCGCCGTGAGCACAGCGCACCGACACCATCTGCAGCGACGCGCCCATGGACGCGAAGACGTCGAGAATCGCGGTTCGCGTGGGATTCAGGCCGACGTTGTGAATCAGAAGATTGGCATCGGGGAACATGGAAGCGGCCGCGATGAAAAACACGGCGGAGGACAGATCGCCGGGAATGTCCAGCGACTGCGCCTGAAGATTTACGGCTCCATTGTTGCTGCTGCCCCGGACTCGGATCGTCTTGCCGTGCTTTTCAACGGGAGCACCGAACTCTCCGAGGGCAATTTCGGTGTGATCGCGGGTGCGCGCGGGTTCAGTCACAGAGGTTTCGCCTTCGGCAAATAAACCGGCGAGGAGCACCGCGGACTTTACCTGCGCGCTGGCCATGGGCATCTGAAAATCGATCGCATGCAGGCGCCCGCCGCGAATTTCCAGCGGAGCAAAATTATCTTCGCGCGCGCGAATTTCGGCGCCCATTTCGCGAAGCGGCCCCACGACGCGTTTCATGGGGCGCTTTTGCAGCGAGGAATCGCCGGTCAATCGCGAAGTGAACGCTTGGCCCGCAAGGATTCCCGCTAATAAGCGCATGGTGGTGCCGGAATTTCCGGCGTCCAGTGCGCGGCGCGTGCTCTTAAGGCCGTGCCCTGTGACGCGCGCGGTGTCTTTGTCGAACTTGACCTCGGCACCCAACGCCTTCATGCAATCGAGAGTGCTGCGGCAATCGGCGGCCGCGGCAAAGTGGCGCAATTCGCTGGTGCCCTCGGCAAGCGCGGCGAGCATGGCGTAGCGGTGGGAGATGGATTTGTCGCCGGGAGGCTCGACTCCACCCGATAGAGTTTTCGCAGGACGGATGGTGCGTTTCTTCACGCCGCGATTTTAGCATGGGGCTTTACGCAGCCAGGAACGCTTGCCACGAAATGCAGGGGACGCCGGATTTCAGAGATGAACTGTACGTTTGTACAGTGCCGCCGGAGAAACAGGTTCCCATACCGCGCAACCTTTTCCGCGATGCTTCCGTATTATTTAGTGCAGGGGAATCACAGATGTCAGCCCGCAACACAGCCTTTCAAATCGCGGCGAAAGCTGGAATGCTTCTTGGCGCGCTTTTCATCGTTACGGTGCTATTGGCTGCGATTCCCGCGCATCGCCCGCCCGTCACTCCAGAATCGGCGCAAGAATCCGCGAAGCCCGCGCCCGATCTGGATCATGGAAGCATGCCGGGCATGGACATGAGCGACGAGCACGCCAGCGAAAAAGCCGCAGTGCGCGAGATGACTCCTGGCCATTCTGACGCGCACAGCCAGCACATGACCATGACGGCCATGCGCGAGCAAACTCCCGAAGACGCCCAGCGCTCCAAGGAGATTGTGGTGCAGCTTCGCGCGGGCATTGAGAAATACCACGATTACCACGCGGCGCTGAACGATGGGTTCAAGATCTTCATGCCGAACGTTCCGCAGCCGGAATATCACTTTACGAGTTATCGAAACGGCTTCCTGGAAGCGTTCACGTTCGATCCCGGGCGGCCGACCTCATTGCTCTATCGCAAGACTTCCAGCGGGTACGAATTGGTGGGCGCGATGTACACCATGCCCAAGCGCGCTACCGAAGAGCAGCTCAACGCGCGCGTGCCCCTCAGCGTGGCCATGTGGCATCTGCATACAAATCTTTGCATGCCGCCCCGAGCGCAATTGCGCAACGCCGATTGGACCAAATTTGGATTGAAAGGCTCGATCGCCACGCAGGGTGCTTGTGATGCGGCTGGCGGCCGGTTCCGGCCCTCGATCTTCGGCTGGATGGTGCACGTGTACCCGTACGAGGATTCGACCGACAAAGTTTTCGCCATGCACCACCACATGGATTGATTTCCCCACCGCTCCCGCAACTAAACAATTCGTACAACTAGAATTCATTGTCGAAAACAAAAGCTGAACCGATGCAGCTGTGCGGTCGGCTACCCATAGATCATCTAGTGAAGTATCTACGGTCTTGCAGAAGATCATCTATGGGAGTATAAGTGAAGACAGTTATGCCAAAAAAGGACGCGCCACCGCTGCAAGGCGACCTGCTCCAAGGCACGCTAGACTTGCTAATCCTGCAGACCCTGGTTCTTGGTGCCGCCCACGGCCACACCATCGCCCACGTGATCGAGCATCGCTCGGAAGATGTTCTACAAGTCGAGCACGGCTCCCTGTATCCGGCGTTGCACCGGTTGGAAGATCGCGGGTGGATCGCGTCGTTCTGGGGCACATCGGAAAATAACCGCAAGGCGCGCTATTACCGGCTGACGCGCGCCGGACGCAAGGAATTGTCGCAGCAAGCCAGCCGCTGGGACGAATTGGTCCGCGCCGTTAATCGCGTGCTGCGGCCGGCGTCGGAGTAGATCAATGGCATGGAAGCGTTTTCTTCGGCGTCGAGCCTGGGATGAAGAGCGGGCGCGTGAGCTCGAAACGTATCTGCAGGTTGAGACAGAGGAGAACATCGCCCGGGGCATGGCTCCGGAAGAGGCGCGTTATGCGGCGCGGAGAAAGCTGGGCAATCCAACTTTCATCCGCGAGGAGATCTATCGCATGAACAGCATCGGCTTTCTCGAAACCGCTTGGCAGGATTTGAAATATGCCGCGCGCATTCTGCGCAAGAGCCCGGCTTTTACGGCATTTGCCGTGGCCATACTCGCTCTCGGCATAGCAGCGAACACCGCTATCTTTAGCATCGCCGATGCAGTTCTGGTGCGCCCACTTCCCTACCGTGATGCGGCGCGGCTCGTTACGGTTTGGGAAGACGCTTCGACGTATGGCTTTCCGGAGAACACGCCAGCGCCGGGAAATTTTTTGGATTGGAAGGCGCGGAACCATGTCTTCGAAGATGTGGCAGCGTTAGCATTCGACACTCTCAATCTAACCGGGGAAGGGACTCCGGAGCAGCTTAACGGCATCAGTGTTTCCGCAAATTTGTTTTCCGTACTGGGAGCAAGCCCCGCGTCGGGCCGCGATTTCCGTCCGGAGGACAACGCGCCCGGGGCCGCTCGCGTGGCCGTTCTCAGTCACGGTTTGTGGTCACGCCGCTTCGGCGCGAATGCGAGCATTATCGGTCGGGAACTTTTGCTCGATGACCGAAAATATACGGTAGTCGGAGTGATGCCGGCAGGGTTCTTGTTCCCGGACCGCGCAACGGAAATTTGGGTGCCGTGGCAGTTCACAAAGGAAAAGCTTGCGGACCATGGGAGCCATTACCTCAACGTGGTGGCGCGTCTCAAGCCCGAAGTTTCCCTGCAGAGCGCAAATGCGGAGCTCGCGACCATCGCGAAACAAATCGAACGAGAGCACCCCGATGACAATGCCAAGGTCGGCGCATTCGCCGTGCCTCTGCGCGAGCACATGGTGGGCGATACTCGGCTTGCGATCCTGGTACTCTCCGGAGCCGTATGCTTTGTGCTGCTGATCGCGTGCGCCAACGTCGCGAGCTTACTTCTCGCGCGGGCCACCGTTAAGCGGCGTGAGCTTGCAATGCGGCTGACGCTGGGCGCAAGCCGCTTTCGCATAGCCTGCCAGATGCTGACGGAAAGCGTTCTGCTCGCAGTGCTGGCGGGGTCGATTGGATTGGCGCTTTCGATTTGGGGCACGCAGTTTTTGGCTGCGCTGGTGCCCATGGGAATTGCTCCACTCGGCGGGACCAACATTGATCGGCGGGTGCTGTTGTTTAACGTGGCGGTCTCGGTCGGCACGGGAATTCTGTTTGGTCTTCTTCCGGCGCTGCGCATCTCTGGGCTGAATCTGATTAATTCCCTGAAGGACGGCGGCGGGCGAAGTGGCGTGGGGTCGGGAGGTCAGCGCTTGCGAGACATGCTGGTGGTCAGCGAAGTTGCGCTGGCAATCGTGCTGCTGGCGGGTGCGGCGCTGATGATTCGCAGCTTTGAGAACTTGGTTCATCTTGATCCCGGGTTTCGCGCGGATCACGTGCTGGTGATGCGAACTCCCATCCAGATGCAGAAATATGACACGCAAGCGCGCAGGGCCGCGTTCTACGATCAAATTCTCGAAAAGGTAGAGCATCTTCCCGGCGTAGTCGCCGCGGGGTACACCACCTGGATTCCTCTTACGAATGAAGGGGGCGCCACCGGCATCACCATCGAGGGGCATCCCGAACCCGCCCCGGGACAGACGCCCATCCCAAACGCGCGTATCGTCAGCCGCAATTACATGAAGGCGCTGCGCATGAAACTTGTGGAGGGTCGGCTGATCGATGAAAACGACGGAGACGGCACGCCGCTGGTCGCGCTGATCAACGAGACGTTGGCACGAAATCTGTGGCCGGGCGAAAACGCGATGGGAAAGCGATTCAAAAAGGGTGGATTCGCCGAGAAATCTCCTTGGATCACGATCGTCGGAATCGTTGGCGATGTGCACCAGGCGGGGCTGGACAGACCGGCCCGCGCAGAAATGTATTTGCCCTATCAGCAGCAGGATTTCTTTCCTCCCGATTACCTGGCGGTGCGAACTTCGGGCGAACCGCTGCCGCTTGCGGAAGCGGTTCGCCAGCAAGTTTGGTCAGTGGACAAACAGCAGCCCGTGGCGGAGATGATGCCGCTGGAACAACTCGTCGGCGAAAATCTTGCGCCTAAGCGCATGCAGGCTTCGCTGCTGGGTGGCTTTGCAGGTTTGGCGCTGCTACTGGCCTCGCTGGGGATCTATGCGGTGCTCTCGTTTGCCGTTACGCAGCGTACGCAAGAGATTGGCGTACGCTTGGCGCTGGGTGCGCATTCACAGGATGTTCTCCGGATGGTCTTCTCACACGGACTGAAGTTGTTCTCAATTGGCGCGGCCGTTGGGCTGGTGGCGGCTTTGGCGCTGTCTCGAACGCTGGGGCACTTGCTCTATGGCGTCACGGCGACAGATCCATTCTCGTTTGTTGGCGTGACCTTCGTCTTGGGCGCAGTCACGTTGCTGGCCTGCTACATTCCGGCACGCCGGGCAATGCGCGTCGATCCTCTCGTCGCGCTTCGCTATGAATGATTGCCGCAATCAAGGGAGCGTAAACGCTACGAGGGAGTCCCCCAACTTTTCTTCGGTGATCTTGGGGTGACCACCAGCAGCAATCACCAAGTATTGCTTGCCGTTGGAACTAAGACGGTAGGTCATCGGCGTAGCATTCGCGGGGGCTGGCAGTTCTGACTTCCACAGTTCCTTCCCGGTTTCTACGTCGAAGGCGCGGAGAAAACCGTCGGGCGTGCCGGCGATAAACACTAAGCCGCCGGCGGTCACAATGGGACCGCCAAGGCTGAACGCTCCTGCGGGAATCTGCTGCGCGTGCGCTCCGCCGAAATCTTGCAGGGAGCCCAGTGGCACTTGCCAGCGAATTTTCCCTTCGTTCACGTCGACGGCGGTGAGCAGGCCCCACGTTGGTGGACTACAAGGCAGGTGCGAAGGCGACAGCAGAAAGCGGCGATACAGGCCGTAGGGCGCGCCGGTCTGATCGCCATAGTCCCCGTCTTCGGTGTGCGAGCCGCGCTGATCGTATTTCTCGCGCGTAATCAACTGGGCCCTAGCGACAATGTTGTTCGTATTCGTGAACAGCAAACCGTATTGCGGATCGAAGGCGTAGCCGCTCCACGTCATTCCGCCGACATTTCCGGGCACCATCAGCGTTCCCTTGACGCTCGGCGGAGTGAAGATGCCTTCGTTGCGCAGCTCTTTGATGGTGCGGCGACATGCTTCACGATCTTGCGGAGTGGGGCCCCACGCATCGTCGGCGGACATTTGATGGGTTGCCAGCGGCGGCGGCGCTAACGGAAACGGCTGCGTGGGCGATGCCACCTCGCCGGGGACGTCGCTCTGCGGCACTGGGCGTTCTTCCACCGGAAACACAGGCTTGCCGGTATCGCGATTCAAAACGTAAAGCAGACCCGTCTTGTTGCCCTGAATAACGACTGGAACATCCTTTCCTTCGTGGCGGAGCGTGGTCAGCAGCGGCGGCGACGCGCTGTCAAAATCCCATAGGTCGTGATGCACAAGCTGAAATCCCCAAGCGACTTCGCCGGTTTTTGCCCGCAGGGCCACGACGGAGTTAGCCCACTTGTTGTCACCTGGGCGGAGACCGCCGTAATAATCGGGGCTGGCGCTGCCGGTGGGCACAAAAATCAAATCTCGCTCGGGATCTACGACCATGATCGACCAGGCATTGCCGGCGCCGCTGCGAAAAGTTTTTGCATTCGCATTTGCCGCTGCCGCGCCTTGGTTCGGCGCAATGGGATCCCAGCTCCAGCGCAATGCGCCGGTCCGCGCGTTATAAGCGCGCACCACTCCGCGTGCCATGTCGACGCGATGATTGTCGTCAATGGCGGAGCCCACGATCACCAGGTCATCGATCACCGCAGGCGGCGAGGTCATGTGATACCAGCCGGCGTGATAACCGGCTACGTCGCGCAGATTCACCTGCCCGTCTTTGCCAAAGTCCGCGCACGGTGAGCCGTTCGCAGCGTCGATGGCCACCAGTCGGGCATCCTGCGTGGCCTCAAAAATTCGGCGGTGGCAAGGCTGGCCACTTGGCCGCCCGGAATCGAGCCAGGTCGCCGCGCCGCGGTTGACGAGCCCATCTCCGTAGTCCGCGTCCAATGCAATCTTGGGGTCATAGGCCCACCGCTGCTTCCCCGTTTCCGGGTCGAGCGCGATCAAGCGATTGAACGGCGTGGTGAGATACATCGCGCCATCTACGAACAGCGGGGTGGTCTCGAAACCGCTGCGCTTACGGTCGCCGCGGCCCTCGGACATATCACCGGTATGAAAAGTCCAAGCGACTTTCAGCGTCGCGACATTCTCACGATTGATTTGCGTGAGTGGTGAGTACCGCATGCCACCAGCGTCGTGCCCGTAGTAAGGCCAATCGTCATCATGAGGGCTCTCCGCCGATGGGGTCATCTTCCGTGCGCCGATTGTCGCACCAAACACGAGGAGGCAAGCTCCCAACATCCAACTCGTCACACGAATCAATTTCATCGAATGGAACCTCAGGGGAATCGCAAATCAGTGAGAGAGATAGCCCATCAGTAGTGTGGGCGCAAGCGAAAAAAATGAGAGGACAGCGCACTGAAAAATCGGCGTGTCGCAATCAAGGAGTCGTCTGGGAAATCTCGCGAAACGAGAGAACCTGGTATGGCAGCAACGCTTGCGTAGCCGTCACCCAGTTGCTGTTGTACCGGATGCCGTAACCACCCGTTTGGCTGAAAGAAGCGGCTCCCAGATTTGTCAGTAAGGTCCCTGAGGCGTCTCGAGTATTGGCCACCAGCACGGTCCCATTAATTCGGCCGACACCGTTTTGATAGGAATAAAACATGCCTTTGCCGACAACCAAAATAATTCCATTCCAAGTAGCATCCGGGTCATAGGTCAACTTACCGGTCACCAACAAGACTCCATACCCGGTGTTGTGCCAGCCGTTAATCGTCAGGTCGCCGTTCACCACCGTTACCATGGGATTTGTGGCAGACATGGCCGGAAAAACATTATTGGCGTCCGTTTGCGTAACCGGCCCAGTGATCACCTTGTCCGCATTTGCGGTTATCCCCTGTGCGAGGGCATCGAGCCCGACGGGTGTCTGAAGCAACGGCGGCAAGGTCACCTGGCTGACGTTCGGGGTCCCCGCCGGGCTCAGATAATTACTCCCAGGCGTTGCCGAGGTCGAGACGCCGGACCCATCGCTGGAGTTTGTATAACCGATTGCTGAGATGCCGGACGGAGTACCCGGAGGCGCGTTGCTATCATTTCCATTAATCTGAAAGCTGCTCGAGTGTCCGTCTTCTCCACCGCCGGGTCCTTGAAAGGTGACACCAGTGCCATCCAAGGTCAGTGCGGAAGGAAAAGTCGACAGAGCCGCGGCCAGAGCCGAAGGCGCCACGGTGTACTGCACCATGCGACGGCTGCCGTATGGTGTCACCGCTAACGCCGTCACCGTCAGAACTTGCGCGGCATTCGGCACAGGAGCGCCACCATGCGAAACAAGTTGCTGTAAGCCATCGTAGAAGAGCGGATTCGTGTCCGTCGGATCCCCGTCGCCGTCCACGTCCAGCTTCGAAGAAGCTTCCGTCCGAGGAGTAATGCGTACCCATTTGTAGAGCGGGCCGGCAATTCCTGTGCCTGCGATCGGAGAACTCGACGCCACCGCGTTGAATCCAGCGCCACCGGGGATAGCCGCATTCCATTCGGTTTGATACTCCGTGTCCGCATATAGGTTCGTCGAGCGCTGGTCGGTGGGATCTACCACCTCGCCCGGCGATGGATTCAAGATGTAGCACACTCGAGTTGTCGGCATTACCGCACCGGGTGCCGGGAAGACACAGTTCGCAATCGGGTTTGGATTGTTCGGGCTCGCCCAGAGCCGGCCACGGCCTTCTTCCAGCCCAGCCTTCGCGTCATAGAAGGCCTGCATCGCAGACTTGTAATTCCCCTTCATGGCCGTTTCCGAACCGGCCATCAAGATCATCGCCGTGGCCACCACGCTGATCAGCATAAGCGTGAAGATGGCGATGACCAGCGCCGCTCCCCGCTCTGCTTGTCCTCGATGCTTGTCTGACACTTTCACAATCCTCACTGGTTCGGATTAAAGCGAACCGCTTGGCCCGTCAAGGTAATCATGCGGTATTGCCTGGTCTGTGGATCGGGCTGCGCCGCTTGCACCATCAGGCTCA
>JGI12635J15846_10003978_pt1 | contig 12786 bp, 12 predicted proteins | sample BlaSpr_A8_OM2_M2_FD_15846 | JGI IMG/M metagenome (IMG submission 15846) | reverse complement strand
GCCGGTCTGATCGCTGCGCAGCTTGATGTCATAGGCGGAGACGTTGACGTCCTGCTTGCGCAGGTCCTCGGCGAGAATGCGGCCGACCTCGCCATAGCCGACGAGGCCAACATTCCAGTCTCTCGGGTTGGTCGACGCCACGGTCATTCGAAACACTCTCCAGGTCTGGTCGTGAAACGCAACGCGGTCATTGCTTTGGAATTCCAGCCTTGTCGATCACTTTCCGCCACTTGTCGATGTCAGATTTCAGCCGCAGCGCGAGTTCCTGCGGGGTCCCCGCCTTGGCTTCGATCCCAAGCTCGAGCAGCCGCTTCTTGACGTCCGCATCGGCGAGTATTTTCTGCAGCGCGCCGTTGAGCGTTTTCACGACCTCGGGCGGCGTGCCGGCCGGGGCAAACAGCGCATTCCAGGACACCACATCGTAATCCGCAACGCCGCTTTCCTGCACGGTGGCAAGCTCCGGCGTGCCGGCGGAGCGCGTCGGTCCGGACGACGCCAGTGCCCGGAATTTCCCGTCGGCAAGATTGCCCTTGATCGAAGCGTAACTGTCGATCATCAGCGCGATGTTGCCTTGCAGCAGCGACACTTCGACCTCGGGCGTTCCCCGATAGGGCACGATGGTGAACTCGATCCCGGCCGAGGTCTTGAACAGTTCGGCCGACAGGTTCTGGGTGCTGCCGATATTGATGGTCCCGACATTCAGCGCGCCGGGCGTTGCCCTGGCCGCGGCGATGAAGTCGCCGAGCGTCTTGAATTCGGAACTGGCGCCGGTGGCCAGGACAAAATCGAAAAATCCGAGGCTGGCGATCGGTTCGAAATCCTTGACGGGATCGTAGGGTAATTTCTCGAACAACGAGGCGGTGATCGCGGTGCCGTTGGCGAACAGGACCAAAGTATAGCCGTCGTGCGGGGCCGCGAGCACCGCGCGGGCCGCGGCGATGCCGCCGGCGCCGGGCATGTTCTCGATGAAAAAGCGCTGCCCAAGCCTGTCGCCGAGTTTTTCCGCAACGATCCGCGCGGTGATATCACCGACACCGCCGGCCGCGAACGGCACCACGATGCGCACGGGTTTGTCCGGGTACGGGGCCTCGGCGTGAGCTTGATATTGAGGGGCCGCGAGTGCCCACAGTGCCAATCCGGTCAGAAACGCCGCGAACGAAATGCGGCGGACGGCGCGTGCGGCAAATGCCATGGATAATTTTTTCTTCCGTCAAGGGAGGCCGGGTTTTGCGAGACCAACCGGACTTATAGCATGCGGCCGGGCCGATCCAAGCCGTCGGCTCTTTCCCCCGCCGCTTGCCGATCTTGTCCCACAGCCGGCGCGCAGATTTTTGCGCGTGTGCCGGAAATTATTCGTCACGGTCCATGTTCTTTGCCTGGCCAGTCAGTGAACTTCACGGTGAGAGCCATGGAGACGGCCGAACCGCTTGCTTTTATCGGTCTGGTCTCGGGTGGTCAATATTGCTCACTCGACGGCAATGCCGAATCGGTTTCGCGGCGGTAGATTGAACATCAGGCGGAACCATTCGCACAGCCGCCTATTGCATCCAGGAGGCAGCGCAATCGCGCGCTCAACCCCCGTAATCAGATGTTGTGGCCTGGCGTCGCGTGCACGACCGGCCCGTGGGCCGCTTAGCAAGAAGGATTTGATTTTCTTTACACGCCGCCGCCCGGGTTTCGACCGGGCCGCAGGCTGGAGTGCAGCGCATGCTCAAGGTGTTGATTGTCGAAGACGATCTGATGCTGGCGGATTTTGCCGAAGAGATCCTTGTCGAGCGCGGTTACGAGGTCAGCGGCATCGCCCGCACCGTCACTGAGGCGGTCGCGCTCGCAACCCATTCCAGGCCTGACCTTGTCATGCTCGATCTGCGGCTGGCCGACGGTGGGCTCGGGACGGAGGTCGCCGCCCGACTGCTCCCTCTTGGCAGTCCCGGTGTTCTGTATGTCACCGGTAACATGTCCCAGGTCACCCTGACCGACGGCGACGCTTGCCTTGCCAAACCCTACCGCGCGGTCGATCTGCTTCGCGGCCTGCAAATCGTCGCCGAGCTCGTCGCGACGGGCAAGGCGCAGCCGCCGTTTCCTCAGGGGTTCCAGCTGCTGAACCGGGAAACTGCCAAATCCCGGGCGGTGCACATATGAGCAACAACTACTCAAACGCCACACAAGTCCACAAGCTTCTTCGCCAGCAGGCGGCGGTCGCCCGCTTTGGCAGCTTTGCGCTTCGCGAGAACGACGTGTTGAAAGTCCTGACCGAGGCGGCGCGGGTCTGCGCCGAATGCCTCGGCGTGCCGTTTTCCAAGGTGTGCCGCTACCGCGCCGCGGAGGACGATCTCCTCATCGAAGCCGGATACGGCTGGCACGCGGGCGTCATCGGAAATGTCATCTCGCGTGCCGACGAGACCTCGCCGCAGGGGCGTGCCTTCATCACCGGCAAGCCGTCGATCTGCAACGATTTGCGCGATGACAACGATTTCGAGCTGCCGTCATTCTATGTCGAGCATGGCATCATCTCCACCATCGACGTCGTCATCAAAGGCAGCGACGACCGGCCCTACGGTGTGCTGGAGATCGACAACAACCAGCAGCATGATTACGACCAGCATGACGTCGATTTCCTCACCGGTTTTGCCAATGTTCTGGCCGAGGCCGTCGCGACATCGGCGCGCACCGGCGTCCTGCAGGGCGCCATCGAGCGCATGAAGGTCCTGGTCGAGGAAAAGGACCGGCTGCTGGAGCAGAAGAAGGTGCTGGCCGAGGAGCTGCAGCACCGGGTGCGCAACAATCTGCAACTGGTCCACGGAATGCTGAGCAAGCAATTGGACGAAACGCCGGACACCGTCGGACAACGCGGCATCAAGGCGATTTCGCGCCGGGTCTCGGCGCTGGCGCAGGTGTACGACCATCTGCTCGGGAGCGAGATGACGCGAACCACCGATTTCGGCGGCTATCTGAAATCGCTGTGCCTCAATCTGGCGGAGATTCAGTCGGCGGCGGACGGCAGTATCACGCTTAACTGCGACAGCGACGCCATTGTCCTCGATCTCGATGTGGTGACGGCGCTCGGCATCGTCGTCGCGGAGGTGGTCACCAACAGCTATGACCATGCCTTCCCCGACGGCAAGCGTGGTTCAATTAGGGTGTCGGTGCACCGCGCCGAGGGCGACGTGGCAACCATGATCATCAGTGACGATGGCGCCGGCTTCCAGGCGGGAATCGAAAACAAGCGGCATGGACTGGGGCTGGTGCGGCGGCTTGTCGAACAGGTTCGCGGCAGCGCGATTGTCGATTCCCGTCACGGCACGGTTTGGACAATCAACATCCCGGTCGAAGGCATGCCTTTGCCCATCGAGCGTGGCCGACGCGACGTAGTGCTCGACGGCCGCCACGATCGAACGCCGCTTGCGGCCGCCGAAATTGTGCAACCGTGAAAATCACGCCTCCGCCGCCGAGTTGTGTCCAATTTCAAACCACCGAGGTGCCGTGCCAGACCTGCGGCAGGCCGATGAGGTTGACGCTCATCGAACCAAGCGGTCACCGCGTCGAACTGCGTACTTACGAATGCCCAACGTGCAATTCAGGTGACAGCTTTTTGATGGCCATATAGGCCGGCTCGGCTGATCGCCTACCGCTCGCCGATCTTTTCCCACAGCCAGCGCGCTACCGCGTCCGGCGACGAGGCACCGTCGCCGCCGGCGGCGCGCAGATTGGCCTCGCGCATGGCTGCGATATCGATCTTGCCGAGCAGCGGGGCCAGTGCTGATCGCAACGCCTGATCGCGACCGCGTTTCGGCGCCAGCAGCACGATCGCGTCGTAAGGCGGGATGGCGTGCCTGGGATCGTCGAGCACAACCAGATCGTATTTCGCGATCAGCCCGTCCGAGGTGTAGCCCGCGATGACGTCGACCTCGCCGGCTGCGACCGCGGCATACATGAAATCCGGCTGCATCTGCCGCTGCGCGCGAAAATTGAGTCCATAAGCCTGCCGCAGCCCGGCCCATTCCGGCCGTGAGAAGAATTCATAATCCGCCGCCATCGACAGCGTTGCCGCATGCGAGGCGAGATCGGCGATCGAATGAATGCCGAGCGCGTCGGCGCGCTTTCGCGGCATCACCAGCGCGTAGGCATTTTCGAAACCGAGTTCGCCGAGCAAGGTGATGTTCTGCTGTGCCAGCGTCGCCTTCAGTTCGGCCAGCAATTGCTCGCGCGGTATTATATCGCTGTGGTGAAACTGGTTGGCCCACAGCGTACCGGAATAGTCGACATAGACGTCGATATCGCCTGATACCACCGCATNGAAGATCACGTTGGAGCCGAGGCCCTCGCGGGTGGTGGCCGAAAACCCCTCGGCCCGCAGCCGCTGCGCGATCAGCGCCGACAGCACATATTGCTCGGTGAAGGTCTTGGCGCCGACGATATAGCTGGATGGCGAGCGCGCCAGCGACGGCACCAGCGTCGCCGCGACCAGCGCCACGATGCCGACGCCGCCGAGCGCCGCGCGGACGGGGCTGCGGTTGCGGATGCCGTTTTCGATCAGCGCCAGCAATTGATCGACCGCGAGCGCGAGCACGGCGGCGGCGAGGCAGCCGAACAGCACGAACACCCAGTTCTGGGTTTGCAATCCAGCAAAGATGTAATTGCCGAGGCTGGTCTGGCCGATCGGCGTCGAAAGCGTGGCGGTGCCGATCACCCACACCGCCGCGGTGCGGATGCCCGCCATCATCACCGGCAGCGCCAGCGGCAGCTCCACCATGAACAGCGACTGCCGCGGCGTCATGCCGACGCCCTGGGCGGCCTCGAGGATCGCGGGCTCGACGCCCTGCAGCCCCGTGATGGTGTTGCGCAGCACCGGCAGCATCGAATACAGCGCCAGCGCCAGCACCGCGGGCAGGAAGCCGAACGCGGAGAAGCCAAAGCCGAACCAGGCCAGCGACAGTGACGCCAGCGCCAGCAGCAGCGGATAGAACAGCGCGAGCAGCGCCAGTCCCGGCACCGTCTGCACGATCGAGGCCAGCCCCAGCAGCGCGCCGCGCATCAAGGGCTGGTTGCGGGCGGCGACGGCGAGCGGCAGGCTGACCGCAAGGCCCAGCGCCAGCGCAGTGACGCTGACCCGCACATGATTGCCAAGATAATCCGGCAAATGCGCCAGCGCCTCGCCCCAGCGTGGATCGTTGAAAAAGTTCATGCCGCGCCATCCCGCGGCAGCAGAATTTTCAGCCGCTCCGCCTGCCGCCGCGGCGTGCGCAGGAGTTCGCCGACGTAAGCGTCGCCGTTCTTGGCAAGCTCGGCCGGCGTGCCCTGCGCCAGCAGCCGCCCGGCGCGCATCACAGCAATGCGGTCGGCGAGCAAAATGGCCTCCGTCATGTCGTGGGTGATCATCACCGTTGTCAGCCCAAGCTTGTTGTGCAGTCCGCGAAAATCGTCGCCGAGCGCATCGCGGGTCAGCGGATCGAGCGCGCCGAACGGCTCGTCCATCAGCACGATCTTCGGTCGCGCCGCCAGCGCCCGGGCGACGCCGACGCGCTGGCGCTGACCGCCGGACAGTTCATGCGGAAAGCGGTCGCGATACTCCCGGCGGTCGAGCCGCACCAGATCGAGCAGCTCGTCCACCTGCGAGGAAATCTCCGCCGGTGAGGTGCCCAACAGCTTCGGCGTGATGCCGATATTGCCGGCCACGCTGAAATGCGGAAACAGTCCGCCGCTCTGGAATACATAGCCGATGCGGCGCCGCAACGACACCGGATCGACCGCGCGCACGTCCTCGCCTTCGACCGTGATAGTCCCGGCATCGGCGTCGATCAGCCGATTCGCCAGCCGCAACAGCGTGGTCTTGCCGGAACCGGAGCCGCCGACGATAGCGAGGAATTCCCCCGCGGCGACCTCGAGCGAGACGTCGTCGACCGCCTTGACGCGGCCGCCGTCAAAGCTCTTGCCGACATGCGAGAAGGCGATCAGGGGCGGCGATGGCATTCAGTCCAGCCTTGTGATTGCGGCTCTTACCCTCCCCTGGAGGGGCAGGGTCGCCGCGAATGAAATGAGCGGCGGGGAGGGGTGACAGTCTTTCCTTTCGAACGGTGCCCGAGTTGAGAGATCACCCCACCCCGATGCGTATCCCGCGGCGCGTGATCCGCATCGACCCTCCCCCTCCAGGGGAGGGTGAAGGATCAATTACCACGTTGTAGCACCTTCGTTGAACTTGTCCTCCTAAGGCGCTAATGCATCATCCAAACCCGGAGGGGACGTGGGTGGACACGACAGAGCCAACGGCGGTCGCGCTTGACGGCGCGACGGTGGCGTTCCGCCTTGCCGATGACCGGGTCTATACCGCGGTCGAGCAGGCCCGGCTGTCCGTCGCGCATGGCGAATTCGTCGCCATCGTCGGGCCGACCGGATGCGGAAAATCGACGCTGCTCAACGTCGCCGCCGGCCTGCTGAAGCCGGCATCGGGTGCGGTGCGGATTTTCGATGCGCCGCTGGCTGGCCTCAACCGCGAGGCCGGTTATCTGTTTCAGGCCGACGCGCTGTTTCCCTGGAAGACCGCGATCGACAATGTCGCGATCGGGCTCGAGATCGCCGGCGCGCCGCGTGCGCTTGCGCTGGAGCGCGCGCAGGGGTGGCTGACTGCCGTGGGGCTCAGCGCCTTCGGCAACCGCTATCCGCACATGCTCTCAGGCGGCCAGCGCAAGCGCGTGGGCCTCGCGCAGGTCCTGATCCGCGATCCAAAAATCCTGTTGATGGACGAGCCGTTCGGGCCGCTCGATGCCCAGACCCGCCAGATCATGGGCAATCTGCTGCTGGAACTGTGGAACGCCGACCGCAAGGCGGTATTGTTCGTCACCCACGACCTCGAAGAGGCGATTGCGCTCGCCGACCGGGTCGTGATCATGTCGGCCGGGCCGGGCGCGCGCATCATCGGCGACTGGCGGGTAGCTCTGCCGCGGCCGCGCGATATTTTCGAGGTCCGGCTGGAAAAGGAGTTTCATTCGCTTCATCAGGAGATCTGGAGTGTTTTGAAGGCCGAGGTGTTGAAGGGTTACGCGCAATCGGCCGCCGGGTGACGGCGCTGCGATTTCACTGGGTTGGACTTGGACGGGCAACAACAACAAAACTGAAAGGGAGATGTCATGCTTCTACGTGGTTCGATTCTCGCGGCGGCCTTTGCATTGGCGGCCTTGTGCGGTGCCGGCAATGCGCTCGCGCAAGGCGTCTTCACGCTGTCCTCGCCCGACTTCAAGGACGGCGAGCGGCTGGCGCTGAAAAACGCCGGCAACAACAAGGCCAATCCGAATTGTCTCGGCGAGAACGTTTCGCCGACGCTCAACTGGTCGAACCCGCCCGCCGGCACCAGGAGTTATGCGCTGTTGATGTTCGATCCGGAGGGACGTCCGCCCGGCGGCGTCAGCCACTGGGTGGCCTATGGCATCCCGGTTTCCGTCACCGGATTTGCCGAGGGCGAAGTGTCAAAACCGAGCGACAAATATGTCGGCGGCCTCGGCACCGCGAAGCTCTCGAATTATACCGGCCCCTGCACGCCGGCCGGCCCGCTGCATCACTACACCTTCACGCTGATCGCGACCGATTTGGAGCCGACGGCGCTGCAGCCGGGCCTGACCCGCGAGGAGCTGATCAAGGCGCTGGAGGGCCACGCCAAGCAAGCGACTGGCCTGATCGGGACGTTCTCCAAGCCGTAAAGCGGAAGAGGTTTGGGCGTGTCGAAGGTCGGACTGCTGGCGCTGCAAGTGCTGGTCGCGGTGGTGGGGCTGGGGCTGTGGCAGTTGCTCGCCAGCGTGCCGGTGTTCGGCCATATGCTGCTGCCGCCGTTTTTCTTCTCCAACCCGGTGGACGTCGGCAGCCAGGTTTTTGACTGGTTCCACTCGGGCGTGATCTGGAAGCATCTCCTGATCACGCTGTGGGAGTCGATCCTCGCCTTTGCGATCGGCTCGCTTGCAGGCGTCGCGGTCGGCTTCTGGTTCGCGCGCCAGCCGCTGGTCGCCGCGGTGTTCGATCCCTACGTGAAAATGGCCAACGCGCTGCCACGCGTGGTGCTGGCGCCGATCTTCACGCTGTGGCTGGGGCTCGGTATCTGGTCGAAGGTCGCGCTCGGCGTCACGCTGGTGTTCTTCATCGTGTTCTTCAACGTCTATCAGGGCGTCAAGGAAGTCAGCGCCACCTTGCTCAACAACGGCCGCATGCTCGGCATGAGCGAGCGGCAATTGATGCGGCATGTGTACTGGCCCTCGGCGCTGTCGTGGATGTTCTCCTCGCTGCACACCTCGGTCGGCTTCGCCGTGGTCGGCGCCGTCGTCGGGGAATATCTGGGATCAGCGGCGGGGCTCGGCTACCTGATCCAGCAGGCCGAAGGCACCTTCGACGTCGCCGGCGTGTTCGCGGGCATGTTCGTGCTGTCCGCGTTCGTGATCCTGATCGATTTCGGCGTGACCGCGGTCGAGCGGCGGCTTCTGGTGTGGCGGCCGGAGGCGATCGAAGAACACAACTAAAGTCTGATTTTGTCGTCATTCCGGGGCACGCGAAGCGTGAACCTCAGATGTGCAATTGCACATCGGGGAATCTCGAGATTCCGGGTTCGATGCGGAGCCTGTCATCGGGCCGCGCTACGCGCGGACCCGTTGGCATCGCCCCGGAATGACGTTCGTTGGGATCGGCCGAGCGACCTTCTCAAGTCCCGCGCGCTGCTCTATCGTGCCGCCAACCAATGGAGGAAACCATGAGAAAAATGTTCGGCAGGCTTGCCGGCACGCTATTCGCGCTGCTGCTGACGTCCGGTCTGGCGGCGGCGCAGAGCAAGATCACGGTGGCGGTCGGCGGCGGCTCCTGCCTGTGCTATCTGCCGACCGTGCTGGCGCAACAACTCGGCGAATACGAAAAGGCCGGTCTCGCCGTCGAACTGGTTGATGTCAAGGGCGGCTCGGACGCGCTGAAAGCCATGCTCGGCGGCAGCGCCGACGTGGTTTCCGGCTATTTCGACCACTGCGTCAATCTCGCCGCCAAGAAGCAGGAACTGGTGGCCTTTGTCGTCTACGACCGCTACCCCGGCCTCGTATTGGTGGTCTCGCCCTCGCACAATGGCGAGATCAAGTCGATCAGGGATCTGGCCGGCAAGAAGGTGGGCGTCACCGCGCCGGGCTCGTCGACCGATTTCTTTCTCAAATACCTCTTGAAGAAGAACGGCCTCGATCCCGCCAGCGCCTCCGTGATCGGCGTCGGCCTCGGCGCCACCGCGGTCGCTGCGATGGAGCAGGGCCAGATCGACGCGGCCGTCATGCCGGACCCGTCGGTGACCGTGCTGCAGGGCAGCCATCCGGATCTGCGCATCCTCGCCGATACCCGCACGCAAAAAGATACGCTTGCCATGTTCGGCGGCGAATATCCGGGTGGCGCGCTCTATTCGACCGCCGCATGGGTTGCTTCGCACGAGAAGGAGACGCAGGCGCTGACCAACGCGATCGTCAATACGCTCGCCTGGATCCACGCGCATTCGCCGGAGGAGATCATGGCGAAGATGCCGCCGGAGATGGTTGGCAAGAACAAGGAACTCTATCTCGCCGCACTGAAGAACACGATCCCGATGTTTTCGGAAAGCGGCAGGATGGACCCCAAGGGCGCCGACGCGGTGCTCGCGGTGTTCAGCGTCGGCTCGCCTGACGTCGCCAAGGCAAATATCGACGTCTCCAAGACCTTCACCAACAAATACGTCGAGCAGGCCAAAAAGCCCGTGGGGATGAATGCCAAATAGACCCGATCGGGCGGCATGACGCCACCGGCCATCCATCGCGTCACCACGCTCGATCTGGGTTTTCGTCCCCGGCCGTGGCCGTTCGCCGACCAACGGCGCGGCGAGATATCGGCGCATTTTGACGTCAAGGCGCGCGAGAAGCCGATCTGGAACGGCCGCATCCTCTTGGCGCGCGATCCGGTGTTCACGGAAGGCCGCTTCAGCGCCAGTTTTTTCGAGGCCGATTTCGCCAGTTTTCTGGCGTGGCGGGACTGGGGCTTTCCCGACACGGACGTGTTCAACGGTTTTGGCATGGGCGCGCTGCGCGCTTCCGACGGCGCCTTCGTGCTCGGCGAGATGGGCCAGCATACCTCGAACGCCGGCCGCATCTACTTTCCCTCGGGCACGCCCGATCTCGACGACATCAGGGACGGCGCGGTCGACATCGCCGGCAGCGTCGCCCGTGAAGTCGAGGAGGAGACCGGTCTCGCTCCGGCGGATTATCGCGCCAGTGCGCATTGGGACTGCGTGGTCTCCGGCCGTGCAATCGCGATGATCAGGATTTTGCATGTCGATCTCACCGGCGTTGCGCTGCGCGGACGGATCGAATCCAATCTGGCGCAGCAGCCGCAGCCCGAACTTTCCGCCATCCATCTGGTGCGGGAGTTAAGCGATCTCACCGCGGCGATGCCGCGCTTCGTCACCGCGTTTGTCGAAGCGCAGATGAGCAGCTAGAATTCGGCCGATGGGAAAAGGTGCCGCATGAGCAAGCAGCCTTCGCAATCTCTCAGTCTCCAGCTGAAGCGCTACGTCGAGCCGTTCCGTTTCGACGGATCGGGCGAGTTTCATCTCAGGTCGCACAAGACCAGCGAGAAGGGCGGCCTCGACAAGGACAAGGCTGAGAAGATCCTCGACGCCAACCGAAAGCGGCTGAACGATTTCCAGGAGAAACTCTACGCCCAGGATCGCTGGTCGCTGTTGCTGATCTTCCAGGGCATGGACGCGGCCGGCAAGGACAGCGTCATCAAGAACATCTTCGACGGCGTCAATCCGCAGGGCTGCGAGGTGACTTCGTTCAAGCAGCCGACCTCGCTGGAACTCGATCACGATTTCATGTGGCGCTGCGCGATCGCGCTGCCGGCGCGCGGCCATATCGGCATCTTCAACCGCTCCTATTACGAGGAATGCCTGGTGACGCGGGTGCATCCCGACCTGCTCGCCAAGGAAAAGATCCCGCGCAAGCTCATCACAGGGAATATCTGGCGCGAGCGGTTCGAGGATATTTCCGCCTTCGAACGCTATCTTGCGCGCAACGGCATCGTGGTGCTGAAATTCTTCCTCAACATCTCGAAGGAGGAGCAGCGCCTGCGGTTTCTCGACCGGCTGGAGCAGCCCTCCAAGAACTGGAAATTCTCGATGGCCGACGTCACCGAGCGCGCGCTGTGGTCGCGGTACATGGCGGTGTATCAGGACATCGTCCGCCACACCTCGACCCCCGTGGCGCCGTGGCACGTGGTGCCGGCCGATCACAAGTGGTTCGCGCGGGTCGTGATCGGCTCCGCCATCGTCAGCGCGCTCGACGCGCTGAACCTGCGATTCCCGCGCGCCGACACGGCTTCGCTGGCCGAGTTCAAGGCGGTGCGCAAGGCGCTGGAGCGTGAGGGCAAGCTCCGGCCGAAGAAGAAGGCCGCGGCAAAAGCGCCGAGCAAATAGTACCTGGCCCCCAACCGGGGGCCTTTTTCTTGTACGACCCCGCCATCTCAGGCGCTGGCTCCTCTTCAAGGCTCCTTCGAATCCATCAATACGAACAGGATACGGCAAGGTTGCGTGCCGTGATTGACCCATCCATGGTTGGTGGCCTGCTGCACGATGACATCGCCCTGCTTGAGATGGACCGAGTTGTCGTCCAGCATCATGTCGATCTCGCCGGAGAGGATGACGGCGTAATCCAGACTCCGGGTGCGATGCATCATCGGATGCTTGACCGCAATGCCCTTTTGCGGCGGGTGGGTGACGCCCTTCATGATCATCTCCGGCGGCAATTTGGCCTCGGTCGCCGGATCCAGCGGGGCGAACTCGACGAGGCGGAATTTGGTCCCGTTATCGGGCGGCGACACGCCGATCGGCCGATTGGCGGTGTCGTCTTTGGACAGGCCGGGCGGCGTGCTGTCGGTGATCCAGAAGTTGGTCGAGGCGATCACCGGACTGTCCTGTTTCAGGACGATGCGGCTGTCGAACAGCACCACCGCATGATTGTTTTCGTCGAGTCCGGTCACAACCCGGCGGACGTCCTGGGCGAGCGCACCGGTACTGATCAAGACCGAAACAACAGCCGAACAGGCGAAGACACCGCGGTGCATTTCCATCCCCCTTTTGATTTCGCCCGCCCTGTTTCATTCCGGCTTGTGGCGGGCATGCATTGCCCGAACGAGGCTACAGCAACCGTTTCTACTCCGGAAGAGAATAGCAAGCCGTGGTTGGCCGGCGAGGCCGGCGGCGTTGCGCTGGCATTCCTGATATCCAGGCCGTATAATCTCACGACACTTGGCGGTAGCGTGGATGGCTATTTTCTCAGGCAGATCAGGTCTGGCACTCGTATTGGGTTTGGCGGCGCTGGGTCTGGCCGGACGAACGGCCCATGCCCAGGCTGCCCCTGTCCCATATTGGATGCCCGGCTGGCCCGTCGGCTTCGGTGACAACCCAACCGGCGGCCAGAGTTCGGACACCTACGGCAACTTTCCGGGCTTTGACGGCAGTGACGCCCGAGGCGTCGGCTTTTCCTATCTGCGCCACAATTTTCCGAACGGCTGGTTTGTGGGCGCCGAAGGCGGCATGGGTCTGGGCATGAACGGCATCAACCCGGATGCTGCGTTCGGCAATGCTCACTCGCTTTATTACCAGGGCGTGCAGTTCGGCTACAACTTTCGAAACGCAGGCGGGTTACCCCTCGCGGTCTATGCCGGTTTCGATACCTTGAAATACAATACCGGCATCGGTGGCCCTTTTGCCGCCTTCGACGCCACGTCCGGCACGCTGCCAGGCTACAGCGCGCA
>JGI12635J15846_10003977_pt1 | contig 12787 bp, 9 predicted proteins | sample BlaSpr_A8_OM2_M2_FD_15846 | JGI IMG/M metagenome (IMG submission 15846) | reverse complement strand
AGTTTGGCGGACTGGACGTCGGCATGCGATCCGATCACATCGCCGTAATACGGATGTTCTTTCGGAAAAATCTGGTGAAACATCGCCTCTTCCACCACGCCGTACGGCGCGTTTTCCAAGCTCTGCCGCCGCTCATTGCGCACCACATCCTGCTGGTTCGAAAGGTTGGCCTGGTCCAGCTTATCCGGCAAGTAACCCATCCGATCCGACTCCAGCCAGAGCGCCAGCTCCAGCTGATTCGACGGCAGCGTTTCGAAATAATTCGTGCGGTCAAAGTCGGTCGTGCCGTTGATATCTGAAGCGCCCGCGGCTTCCAGAAAATGGACATGCGAACTGCCCGGCACGTGCCGCGATCCTTCGAACATCATGTGTTCGAATAGATGCGCGAAACCGGTGCGGCCCGGGAGTTCGTTCGCCGGGCCGACGTGGTACCACAGGTTCACGGCCACCATCGGCAGGCGGTGGTCCTCGGAGAAAATGACTTCAAGGCCATTCTCGAGCTTGTACTTTTCGAATTTGAGCGTCGGTACTTCGAGGGGCGCCGGCTTTGCCGCAGCTGGCCTTGCGGGCGCGCGATGATCGGCCGCCTTCTCAGGCGTTTTTGATGGCACCTGCGTTTGCGCTGCTCCCAAGCGCGCAAATGCCAGAACAACAATCAAACCAAACGTGCAAACACTCTTGTAGAAAGGCTTCATCACGGTGTCCTTTCGAATTGGCGCAATTTGGCGTTCAGCCAACGGACAGCACTCGCAGGTGTCCTCAGAGATCCCGCTGTTAGCTTACCTTGCTTCTGAATGAGTGCAAGCCCTTTGCGTTCTCGTTTGGCCCGGTGAAGCCGCGACCTCCGCTGAGCTGCTGGAAGTACTCCTACAGTTTCATTTTGCTGTTCTGGACGATCGACCCCGGAGACATCGGCCGTTAAACCTGCCTCATTGCCGCGAGAAGGAGTATTCACCGGACGGGTCGCGCTCCTTCAGAGCTTTAACCTGGCCGTTCTCCATCACAAACTCATAGATCGTATCGGAGAACTGCGGAGTCTTGAACTGCAGACCTTTGACCGGGATGAGTTTGACCGGAGGCCCGCCCGGGAATGCCAGAGAAAGTCCGCCCCCCCGCTGATAAAGTACCTGGAACTTGACGTGAGCGGGCGTCAGATAATCTCCCGCGAGCTTCTCAAGAAGCGCTGCGTCCAGGGTCTCGGGCTTCCGCGTGAAAACCACTTCAGCCTCATCCAACGAAATCACTGCGTTATCGACGTCCCCCTGCGGATTGGTCCGAAAATTGACCGAGAACTTGCCGTACTGCTCGTCTTCGGGAGTATCGAACCGGTCGTAATGGAAGTGGTTCATCGGAAACTGGAACGCGTGAAAATGGAACTGCAGTTGGTTGTCCTTCAGCCCGATCTTAAGAATGCCGTACGCCGGATTTTCATACTCAGCCGCGTAGTCGGCCAACGCGTGGGATGGCTTGGTGTTAGGAACGCGGTCGGCGCCGGCCTTCGCGCGTGCCTCCGTGCCGGCCTTCTTGCTTGCGAGTCGTTGCTCCAGCCGCCGCTTACTCCAGGGCGTTTGATCCAGGCCCAACAGCCGCTCGTACACGTTATAGCTGAGGACGTTATACAGGGGAGCGCTGTGATCGCTGATCACCAGGACGATCACGCCGATCTTATCGTTGGGCATGAAGGAAACCTGCGAATGGAACCCGGGAAGGTCACCGCCGTGGAAAGTGAGCAGCCGTCCCCGGTAAGAGGCGGTCTGTCGCCCCATGCCGTAGGCCGGATTCAGCAACTCCCAGTATCCGAGTGCTTCGCCAAGAGTGTTTGGCAAACCAATGGCCGGTTGCAACGTGGCTTTCAGCACGTTCGGCGGCAGGACTTGCTTCCCGTTATATTTTCCGTCATTCATCAACGCGATGAGCCAGTGCGACACGTCCTCGATATTCGAAATAATCGCGCCCGCGGGAGCGACCCCCTCGGTGTCCTCGTAATAGGGGATCTTGTACAACTCAAACGTGTCGCGCTTTTCTCGGAACGGCACTCCGTGGTCCGGATACTTCACCATCTCGGAGATCGAATAAGTAGTCGCGCTCATGTTGAGCGGCTCGAAGATTCTCTCCCGGACAAACTGCTCCCACGACTTCCCGGATTTCAATTCGATGATGTAGCCGGCAGCAGCGAACATCAGGTTGTTGTAGAGGAACGATTCGCGCATCGGCTGCTGCGGCTCGAGGTATTTCAATTTTTCGAACAACTCCTTCCTTTTGAAATCCGCTTTGAACCAAATGGAGTCATGTCGCGTCACCCCCGTCCGGTGCGACAGCATGTCGCGCAAAGTGACGTTGTCGTTGAGCTGGTCGTTGTAGAACTGGATGGTCGGGACGGACTCGCGCACGGGCCTATCCCAACTGAGCTTTCCTTCCTCTACCAGCATCCCCGCAGCTACCGCGGTGAACAGTTTCGAGTTCGAAGCGATCTGGCACAGCGTCGTCGGAGTGAAAGGCAGCTTCTTCTCGTAATCCCTGTACCCATACCCCTTGGCGAAGACCAGCTTGTCATTGATTACGATGCCGACTCCGATTCCCGGTGTATTCCAATCTTTCAGGACTTGCTCCACGTAGGAGTCGAACCCCTGCAGCTTGTCCGCGATCTCCCGGTCTTGCGCCCGAACGTCAAGTCCAAAGATCATTACCGCAAGCGCCAGGGTGAGCACGCGAATCAAGTAGCCGGCTAAGTTGGACCCGAATTTGGTTTCTTGGGACATGAGATCAGAAACTCCTCTCTGAATTCCTAGATCAGGCATGCCCGGCATTGTATAGCGTCTTTGCCGATTCGCAATGATTTCAACTCTGTTCGTGACAGTCCGCAACATCAGCGAGTGCAGTTCCAGCTTAGAGCTGGACAGTGGCTCGAACCGAATCTTTGAATCCCGGCCTTGTGTCTTCCCGAAACGCGATCACCACCGCAGCCCCGCGGTCGCACAATGGTGGTGAAACTCGTATACTGTCAAACTTGGTTCGCGCCACTGTCGCCACCAGAATGTTTTCTCAAAGATCGCTTGTGCGTGAGGACTTCGCGTGTCTGATTCCGTTCTGAAAACAAGTGCGAATCTGAAATCTCCCGAATTCGAAAAGAACGCCCGCCGCATCATTGTTTTGCTGACAAAAATCAAGAATGAGGAAGAACAGATTCGCCAGGGCGGCGGCGCGAAAGCCATCGAATCGCAACACAAAAAAGCCCGGCTCACTGCCCGCGAACGCATCGCGAAGCTGATCGATCCGGGTTCGCAGTTTTTCGAACTTGGCATCTACGCGGCCTTCGAAATGTACGAGGAATGGGGCGGGGCGCCATGCGCGGGCACGATCACCGGACTTGCAAAAGTGTGCGGGCGAACGTTTATGCTCATCGCGAACGATGCAACAGTGAAGGCTGGCGCGTTTTTCCCGATGACCGCGAAGAAAGTGATTCGCGCGCAAAACATCGCTATCGAAAACAGAATTCCCACGATTTATCTGGTTGATTCAGCCGGCGTGTTTCTTCCGCTGCAAGAAGATGTGTTTCCGGATACGGATGATTTCGGGCGCGTCTTCCGGAACAACGCGGTGATGAGCGCGACGGGCATTCCGCAAATCACCGCGATCATGGGGATGTGCGTGGCGGGCGGCGCCTACCTTCCGGTGATGTGCGACCATATCTTAATGACCGAAGGCTCGGGATTATTTTTGGCGGGGCCAGCGCTGGTGCAGGCCGCGATCGGCCAAAAAACAACTGCGGAGGATCTGGGCGGCGCGAAGATGCACGCGCAGATCAGCGGCACGGTGGATTTCCGCGAGCCGAATGATGATGCGTGCATCGCGCGGATCCGAGCGCTCGTCGACAAAATCGGCGCGCCGAACACTTCGCCGTTCAGCCACGTGAAATCGCGCGAACCACTCTATTCATGCGAAGAGATTTACGGACTTTTTTCGAGCGACCCGGGCAAGCAGTACGACATGCGGGAAATCATCGCCCGCGTGGTCGATGCGGGCGAATTCGAGGAATATCGCGCGGAGTACGGCGAGACGCTGCTTTGCGGATACGCGCGCATCGGCGGGTGGGCGGTCGGAATTGTCGCCAATCAGAAAAAACACGTGCAGACGCTGGCGCGCGGCTCCGACCAGAAACGCATCGAATTTGGCGGCGTGATTTACACCGAGTCCGCCGAAAAAGCGGCGCGGTTCGTACTCGATTGCAACCAGAACCGCATCCCGCTTGTGTTTCTGCACGACGTAAACGGCTTCATGGTCGGCAAAGACGCGGAGTGGAGCGGCATCATCCGCGCCGGCGCAAAAATGGTGAACGCCGTGGCGAACAGCGTGGTGCCAAAAATAACCGTGATTTGCGGCGGCAGCTTCGGCGCCGGGAACTACGCCATGTGCGGCAAAGCCTACGATCCGCGCTTCATGTTCGCGTGGCCCACGGCGCGCTTCGCCGTGATGAGCGGCGACGCCGCAGCCAGCACGCTGGCTGAAATAAAATTGAAGCAACTCGAGCGCGAAGGTAAAAAAGTCGAAGAGAAACAAAAAAAGGAATTGTACGAATCGGTGCGTTCGACTTACGAACACCAAACCGATCCGCGCTACGCCGCCGCGCGTTTGTGGGTCGACGCCATCATCGATCCCGCCCAGACTCGCGACGCCTTGATCTGGGCATTGGAATCCGCAGCGCTGAATCCGGAGATTCGCGAATTCAAGACGGGAGTCCTGCAGACCTGACGAACATGCGGAAACGAGGACTGATTCTCCTGGCGGCAACTGTCCCGGCGTGGGCCGTGTTTCTTTACTTCGGATCGGACTTCGAGAATGCTAATCGAATATGGGGGTACGAGGGTTCTCTGCCTCCCTATTTGCTCGGCGCGGGTTTGGCGGTTGTCCCTACCACCCTTGTGACCTTCGCTCTCATGCTCATCGATCACATCTCATGGCGTCGTCGACAAAATGATCGAACAAATAAAACTAGTTGAATGCCCGCGGGATGCTTGGCAGGGATTGCCGGATCTCATCCCGACTGAGTACAAGGCGGAGTATCTGAAGGAGCTGGTGCTTGCGGGATTCAAGCATATTGACGCGGTAAGCTTCGTTTCGCCTAAACACGTGAAGCAGATGGCGGACAGCGAAGAAGTAATGGCGAAGCTGAACACTTTTTTGTCCGAGGATCTTCCGGCCGGCCTGGAAGCACCGGAGATTATTGGAATCGTGGTGAATGAGAAGGGCCTCGAGCGGGCGCTGGCGACTCCGGGGGTGACGACGATCGGGTATCCGTACTCGATTTCGGCGTATTTCCGGCGCGCGAATGCCAACATGACCCGAGACGAATCGCGCCTGCTGGTCGAAAAGTTGCGGAAGGAAACGGCGGCGGCAAATCGCGGGCTGGTGATTTATGTTTCGATGGCGTTCGGAAATCCTTACGACGAGCCGTGGGGACCGGAGATCGTGGCGGATGCTTTGGAGTGGCTGAAAGATATTCGCGTGCACACCGTTTCGCTGGCTGACACGGTGGGCAACGCGCCGCCGCAACTGGTCGGCGATTTGTATCGCCGTGTGAAGGATCATGTCGCGGGACTCAAACTTGGGGTCCACTTGCACAGCCGGCCGGAGAATACGGAAGAAAAGATACTCGCGGCCTACGAAGCGGGATGCCGGCGCTTCGACGGCGCGCTGACCGGGCTTGGCGGCTGCCCGTTTGCGGGAGACAATCTGGTTGGAAACATCGCGACGGAAGATATTATCGCGGTGCTGCGGAAAGCGGGCGCCGATCCCGGGATCGATTCGTCGCGGCTCGCGAAGGTGCTCGAAATGACTAACGAGATTCGCGCGAAGTATGCGCATGCCCCACTGGTGAACTAGAATCACTCCGACCGGGCGTTCCTGCCGAGTAGGGGCATGGCATCCCGACAGGATCGGGACAGGTGCTGCGCCTCTACTTCGGGGCTCCCGCGTTCAGGAAGAGTTACCGGCGCACGCATCGAGGGAGATTGCTGCAATGTATCAAACACTTCTTCTCGACATATCTGGAAATCTCGCTACCATCACGCTGAACCGCCCGGAAAAGCGCAACGCCATCTCCACGCAAATGATGGCTGAACTCCAGACGGCGCTGGATGAGATCGAAAGAAGCCACGCGCGCGTGGGGATTTTGACCGGAGCGGGCAAAGCATTTTGCGCCGGCATGGATTTAGACATGCTCACAGCGATCGCGAAACAATCTCCGGCGGAAAACCAGGAAGACTCGCGGCGGATTGCCAAACTGTTCCGCAGGATCTGGAGTTTTCCCAGGCCGCTGATAGGGGCGGTAAACGGGGCAGCTTACGCCGGCGGCTGCGGAGTCGCCACGCTATGCGATTTCACGCTCGCCGTCCCGGAGGCAAAATTCGGGTACACCGAAGTCAAGATCGGTTTCCTCCCGGCGATTGTTTCCGTATTCCTGACGAGGCAGATTGGAGAAAAACGCTGTCGCGATTTATTGCTCACAGGCCGCATCCTCGAAGCGGCCGAAGCGAAAGAATTCGGCCTCGTGTCGGAGGTGGTTCCGGCGGACCGCTTGATGGCGCGCACGCACGAACTTGCGGACTTGCTGATCGCAGCAAGCCCCAGCAGCCTTACTCGTTCCAAACACCTTCTGGTCTCCTCAGCGGCGCCAGGAGTGGATCACGATCTGGAACGCGCCATCCTGGAAAATGCACGGATTCGTTGCACACCCGATTTCCGAGAAGGGCTCGCATCGTTTCTGGAGAAACGCAAGCCAGTTTGGCAGGGCGAGGAATAGTTTTTAGTTGTGGCGGGTGGTTTTCGATTTTCGTTTCAGGTCATTGGAAATATTTGTCGCGGCGTCTCTTGTTGCTTTGGGCAGCGCGCCAATCGGTTCGATTGCGAGAAATCGAGAGAGTCGATGATCGAATATCATGACGCGGTGGTGCGCGTGCGCTACGCGGAGACGGACCAGATGGGCGTGGTCTATCATGCGAACTATTTGATCTGGTTCGAGGTGGGCCGCGTCGAGCTGATCCGCGCCCTGGGCATCGAATACAAACGCATGGAAATTGAGGACGATTGCCACATCGTGGTGGCGGATGCACACTGCCGGTATCATCATTCAGCGATGTACGATGAAGTCTTGCGCATCCGGACGCGCATCGCGGAATCGCGGAACCGCGTGGTCAAGTTTTCCTACGAAGTCATTCGCGACGCGGACGGGAAAGTCCTGGCGAACGGGGAGACAACGCACGTGATCTGCGGGAGCAACGGCCGGCCGAAATTGCTGCCCAAGAAATACCACAGTGTGTTCAGCTCCATCGTCGTGCCGCAACCCGGCCGGAGTAACCCATGAGCGTCGCGCTCAGCGGAAACGATCTGACCTTTGCGCTACTCCACGATGTCGCTCTACGCGGCGAACAAGTCCAATTGACGCCTTCGGCGATCGAGCGGATGAATGCCTCGCGCGCAGTGGTCGAGCGCCTTGTGGCGTCGGGAGCGGCTGCTTACGGGATCAATACGGGCTTCGGGAAACTCGCTTCGGTACGCATCTCTACGGAACAGGTGCGGCAACTTCAAGTGAATCTGGTGCGATCCCACGCTTGCGGCCTCGGCGCACCGCTGAGCGAGGCGGAGACACGCGCGATGATATTGCTGCGCGCGAATGCGCTGGCGAAGGGATTGAGCGGTGTGCGGCCGCGGGTGGTGGAGACTCTTTGCAAGATGCTAAACGCCAAGGTGCATCCCGTGATTCCCTCCCAGGGTTCGGTGGGGGCTTCCGGCGATCTCGCGCCGCTGGCGCATCTGGCGCAGGTGGTCATCGGCGAGGGGCGCGCGACACTTCATGGAGAAGTTTTGCCCGGCGGCGAAGCTCTGAAGCGCGCGGGGATTACGCCGGTCGCGTTGGAGGCGAAGGAAGGACTATCGCTTCTCAATGGGACACAGGGCATGCTGGCGCTGCTGAGTTTGGCTTTGCATGAAGCGGATATTCTCGTGGACACCGCTGATGTGGCCGCTTCCCTTTCGCTGGACGCGTTGCGCGGAAGTCCAGGGGCGTTCGATCCGCGGATCATGCATGCGCGGGCGTATGCAGGGGCGGGGACAACGGCGCGGAATCTCGCGCACCTGAATGAAGGCAGCCAAATTCGCGAGTCGCATCGCGCATTGGAAAAAGATCCGCGCGTGCAGGATGCGTACAGCTTGCGCTGCACGCCGCAGGTGCACGGGGCGGTACGCGACTCACTGGCGCAGGCGCGGGAAATGGCGGCGGTGGAGTTGAACAGCGCGACGGATAATCCGCTGGTTTTTGTGCGCGATGCGCACAACGGCGACATCATCAGCGGCGGAAATTTTCACGGGCAACCGCTGGCGATGGCGGCGGATCAAGTGGCGATCGCGATTGCGACACTCGGCGGGATTGTCGAGCGGCGGATCGAGCAGATGACGAATCCGCTGACCAGCATGCTGCCAGCGTTCCTGACGCCGGAGCCCGGGCTGAATTCGGGATTTATGATCGCGCAGGTGACGGCGGCGGCTCTCACGAGCGAGAACAAGGCGTTAGCTACCCCACATTCCGTCGATTCGATTTCCACGAGCGGCAATCAAGAAGATTACGTTTCGATGGGAATGAGCGGGGCGCGGCGTCTGGAGTGCATGCTGGTCAATTTGCGAAATACGATCGCTATTGAACTGCTGTGCGCTTGCCAGGGGATTGATTTGCTGGCGCCATTGCAAACAGGTGTGCTGGCGAAGAAGGCGTATGACGTGCTGCGCGCCAAGTCGGCCAAGGTCATTGCGGACCGCCCACTTGCGCCGGATATTGAGGTGGTGTCGGCGTTGGTGGCTGAGGGCGCGATTTCATCTGTCCTGCGATGAGTCCGGTGAGCGGCCGCAGCCCAAATTGATTTCTAGTTAAACGAACAGCCCCACCCCCCTATGTTTTTCATAAGTTCATTCTAAAGGGAGTTAAAGCCTTTGTTTTGAAACACTTTTGCAAGTATTGATTCTAAATAACTTACGTCGAAATCTGAATTCGAAGAGAGATTTCGCCACGCGCATGCAGCGCGGTGTGGATGAGGCTTTCGTTCCGAAGCTGCAACCAGCGCCGTTCCTCCGGTCGAAATGGCAGAATTGCCGGGGCTATGGAAATAAGAAAAGCGGCAGCTAGTCTAGCTGCCCACTCCACGAAATTCCAGACTATTACCTGTTCCGTATAGTAACAAAAAGACTAAGGGCAGTCAAAGAATTCTTGCCCCTTTGAGTGCAGCGAGTTTCCAGAGAGCGCGGATTAGACATTCGCGTGATGGCCATAATTACAAGGGTGTGCGGGGCAAATTGAGGAATTCGTCGAGGCTGTCGGCAACTGTGGCTCCATGGGAGCCGCCGCCATCGTAGTCAAGGAAGATGACGGGGGAATCTTTTACCCGTTGATCGGAGGCGGCGATCCAATACCAAGAGCCGCGGCCCGTGGTGGCGAAACAAAAGCCGGAGCCAAGGTCTTTTTCGTAGGGCGACTCGTTAAGGGATTCGAGGTCGAGTGGCTCGAAACAATAGACTTGCCAGGTCTTCGGCCACCAGCGGGTGCCGCCGGGCTTTTCGAGTTGGAAGCCAGCGGCCTGGATGGCGGAATGGTCGTCGTAGAGCTGCAGGAGTCTCTCTGGGAGAAATTTACCCAATTCCTTTTCGACGGCTTCGGGTTGCGGGTGCAGTAGGCGGCGAAGGTAGGAATCGTAGACCGCTTTGAGTTGATCAGACGTTGGACGAGAGCGAAATCTTGTAATGGCGCGGCGAATACCGGTAGCGATGACGAGCAGCGCTGCAGCCAAGACGAGAGGGCCGAACACGTAGAGGAGAAGCTTGTCCACGAACTGATGATAACGTAGCACCTCCTACTGTAATTTACCGAGTGAAATGTGGTCTAGGGGAACCAGGAGCCGCGGGTATGGCGCAGACGATAGTTGAAAGCCTGAGTTACACAATCAGGTGATTATCTGTAAATGACGCAGGGAAAATACTGAATTGTTATCAGGGAATGACCTGAGCCTGGACGGCGAGACCTCTCCCGACACGCGGCCCAGCGGCGTTGCCAGATCTCGCTCAGAAAAGGCATCCCTGAAGTCCGAATCAGGCTTAGGCAAGGGATTGGAGGAAGAATGAGAGCATCCGGTAGCCGGCGATGTAGGAGAAGGGGGCGAGTTCGAGGGAGTAATGGCCGCAGGAAAGTTCGAGGGTGCGGGGGTCGGCACCGTGGCGGCGGAGGGAGTCGAGCATCTGGCGGGTGAGTTCGGGGAGCATGGTGGGGTCGTACTTGCCATAGACCATAAAGGTGTTGCGGCCGGCGCCCATGCCGCGCTCGACGTAGGGCATGGGGCTGATGGGCGACCAGTATTCGCGAAGCTCGTCGACGGTGACGTGGTTGCGAAGGCCTTCCCAGACGTGATTGGTGGTCATACCTTGGCTGATGACGTCGGCGTAGTAGGTGGAGACATGGAAGAAGCCGCCGGCGCTCAGGCGTTCATCGTGAACGAGGGTGATGTAGCCGACCGAGGAGCCGATGCTGGTGCCGAGTATGCCGAGCTTGGTATAGCCCTGTTGCTCGAGCCAATGGAGGCAGCGACGGGCGTCTTGGACAGCCTGGCGGTTGGCTTGGAGGGTGAGGCCGATGTTGGGTCCGCAGATCTGGTCGGCGCGCTCGTGGCCCTTGGCCATGCGGCGATCGTGGAAGGGCATGCTCATCTTGAGGACGGTGATGCCCAAGCGCTGAATCCAGTGGCAGAGACCGTTCTGGCCGTGCCATTTGGCGTTCCAGTTGGGGAGGAGGAGGACAGCGGGGCCGTGACGGGATTCTCTCGCAGGAAACAGTTGCGCGTGAACCGTGTTGTTTTCCGGCCAGGGAGATTCGATGGAGCTGGTGAAGGTGAGGACGTTTTCTTTTTCATGCGCGGTCGCAGAGTGACCGACGTCGAGTTGGTAATCGGCGGCGGGAGAGGCGGCGTACCATTCCTTGCTCGATTCGATGGTTTTGCGGGCGTATTCGCGGACGAATGCGCCGGGATTGGGGTCAGCGGGTGAGCCGCCGATGTGCTCGAGGCCCCAATGGAAGGGCTGGACACGACGATTGTCGTCGGTGGTCCAGCGGCGGTGCTCGTAGCGGCGGATTTTGCGTTCGAACCAGTGCATAGTGGCAGTTGTCAGTTGTTAGTTTACAGTTGTTAGTTCGGAAAAGAGAAGACCAACGGCACACTTGTGGATGGTTTCCAATTCAAATAAGAAAAAGGATAGCGCCGAGGCGCGGAGAAAAAGAGTTCAATACAGAGAGCACAGAGAACACGGAGAAGAAAGCGTTAGGGATGAGGCACGGGAGGAAGGGCGATTGATTGAGGCAATGGGATGAGTATGGCAAATTGAGATGAGCGGCCGCGGAGTGGCCGAGCAAGCCGTGGTCATCATCACCGTCTTCTTTTTTCTATTTGGAATCATCGTGGGGAGCTTCCTGAATGTCTGCATCACGCGGATTCCGGAGGAGATCTCGATTGTTACGCCGGGGTCGCGCTGCCCTAAATGCGGGACGCCGATTAAGGCGTACGACAATGTGCCGGTGTTTGCGTGGCTGTGGCTGCGCGGGAAGTGCCGCGCGTGCCGGGCGCCGATCTCGGCGATGTACCCGCTGATCGAGCTGGCGACAGGACTGCTTTTCGTGGCGGCGTTTCTGGAATTTGGCATCACGCAGACGACGGTGAAATGGCTGTTTTTTACGTGCTTGATTCTGATCTTGACGGTGACGGACTTGCGGGTGCGGCTGCTGCCGGACGTGGTCAACTGGCCGGGCTTTGCGGCGGGGCTGCTGTTTTCCGCGTTTGTCCCCCCGGACCACGGACTGGCGGGGTCTCTCGTGTGGCGATTCCTGCAAGTGCGATTGCCAGGGTTTGCGGTGGGAATTCTTGACGGAATCCTTGGCGCGGCTTTCGGAAGCTTTTTGTTGTGGGGCTTGGCAGCAGGATACAAAGCCGTGCGCGGCCACGAGGGCATGGGAATGGGCGACGTGAAAATGATGGCCATGATCGGGGCGTTTCTCGGATTGCGCGGGACGTTTCTGACGCTGCTGATGGGGAGCCTTCTGGGAAGCGTGATCGGGAGTGGCCTGATCGTGGCGTTGTACGTCGGGGGTTGGAGGAGCGGAGTGGCGAAACGCGCGAGCCGCCTGGGACTGGGGACGGAGCGCCAATTGCGATGGGCGATTGCGAGGCGATACCAGTTGCCGCTGGGCACTTTTCTGGGAATTGGGGCGCTGGGGATCGTGTATGGGGGACCGGTGATTGAGGCACAGTGGAGAGGGATCGTTGGTTAGGGAGAAGAGTTAAAAGTTGAAAGTTTAACGTTCAAAGTCGAGAAAGCAAAGAAACAGAAGAGGAAGCGAAAAGATAGCGCAGAGGCGCAGAGACGCAGCGGAAGAAAAGAGAAGAGAAAGACGAATCAGAGGCAATGACAGCGCCTCATGCAAAGAGGAGGAGAGGAAGGAGCCGGAAGACAGCAACGATGTTGGCAACGCTTCAAGCTGGAAATAACACGCAGCACCTTTGGATGATTGCCGCGGGACTGGGAGTTGGGCTCCTGGTGGTCGCGGGGCTGGTGGTGTATCTGATGCGGAAGTTTTTTCAGAACACGAGGGAAGAGCAGAAAAAGGAATTCAAAACGAGCGCGCCGCGCACGGAGAATCCTTCGGCGTTCATGGCGGCATCGATGCAGGGCGTGATTCAGAAGCTGCGCGAACAGGAAAAGGAAC
>JGI12635J15846_10003974_pt1 | contig 12791 bp, 18 predicted proteins | sample BlaSpr_A8_OM2_M2_FD_15846 | JGI IMG/M metagenome (IMG submission 15846) | reverse complement strand
CGATGATCTTCTCGGCGTCGGAAAGCGTTGCGGGTCGCGTTACGAAGGGGTGGGAAGCAGCACTCACGATGAGCTATTTACTAACAGAGCTGCCTTGTGGAATACAATCATTTCCTGCAGTATTTATGCGGTCGGAACCAACTCCCCGTTGCTGTCGATCTTGCTTCGGTACCACGCCCGAGCTCGCGTCTGACTTAAATCAATCCCACCGAGCAGCATCGCCAGTTCTTCATGGCTCAGCACCACCTTGATTTCTCCGATTTGCGGCGCCGGCCAACGAAAACGCCCCTTCGATAATTTCTTGTCACTCACCCCAAAATGCAAATGCTTCGATCACACCGATGGGTCTTGTGCGCATCACTCATCCCTTCCACCCGTTTAGCGGACGGCAGCTGGTTTGTGTGGGCGAGCGGTACAACCGTTATGGGATGAGACTGCTGCTGCAGGTTAACGATGACTGCGTTTGCTCTGTTCCGCCGCAGTGGACGGACATTGTCGCCCCAGATCCCGAGATTGTCTTGGGTGAGCAGCGGGCGTTATTCCGCGTAGTGGACTTGCTCGATCTCGCTGGCTTGGTAGATCGGCTCAGAAGACCCAGGTTGCCGGAGAGGCGAAAATGAGGTGTAAGGTAAATTGCGCCGCATGTGTAAATATAAATATGCCGCATGCGTGGGAGATAAAAGCTACGCGAGCGCCAGTGTCGTGCCATGGTAGTGCCGATATGTTCAATACTAAATCCCTTGACATGACCGATATGTGCGGCATAATTATAGAGACGGTCAGCACGTCGATCCTCAGAGATTACGATGCCCACGAAGAGCGACCGCAAGCATCCGAAGTCCCGGGTTCTCCTCGAGGAGAGTACGTTGAACCCGGTACCCGAGAAGGTGCACGATCCGAAGTTTCGCGACAGCGAGTTCTTCGACCCTCACGACGTCGTGCAGGTGAAGTACGAGATGCTACGCCGCGTGTCAGTCGAGAATGCGTCGGTGTCCAACACCACCGCGGAATACGGCGTGTCGAGACCGACCTACTATCAAACCAAAACCAGCTTCGACGAAGCGGGGATCGCCGGGCTGGTGCCCAAGAAGCGGGGTCCACGCAGTCCTCACAAGCTCCAAGGCAAAGCACTGGCCTTTATCCGAGAACAACTGGTTGCTGGCGAGCCCATTCGGGCGCGCGAGCTGGCGAAGCTGATCCACCAGAGATTCGGCCTCGATGTACACCCGAGGACGATCGAGCGGGCGGTCCTAAAAAAAACTCCGAGATGACATCAAACCAGAGCTTGGAAGGGTCAACCAGCATCGTGACCCAATACGAGACTCTACGCCGAGCCGCACTTGGGCACGCGCTACCGCTCGAAGCTCGCAGCGGACTCATGCTTTTCCTGCGGCGCGGCATGTGGGGGTGGGCACGAGCCATGGTTATCGCCGGCGCGAGCATGTCACAACAGCCGAGTTGTTTGCCGCCGTTGAACTGTGCGCCTTCGGGTGAATCCAAAACTCTCATTCATATCTTCGCAGCAATGGCGATGAGCGCCAACCATCGAGGAGCGACACCATGAGCGAGTCTTTGAAAGTCCAGTCTCAGCACCTAGAGCGGAGCGCGTATTTGTACATTCGGCAATCCTCGATGCGGCAAGTCATCGAGAACGTCGAGAGTACGAAACGTCAATACGCACTGCGCAGCCGAGCCATCGCGCTCGGCTGGCGCGACGATCAGATCATCGTCATTGATAACGACCAAGGAGAGTCGGGCGCATCGGCGGCTTGGCGTGAGGGCTTTCAACGTCTGGTCAGCGATGTCGGCATGGGACGCGCCGGTATCGTCATGGGACTGGAAGTATCACGCCTGGCGAGGAACAACGCCGACTGGCATCGTTTACTGGAGATCTGTGCGCTCGCCGATACCCTGATCCTCGATGAGGATGGGATCTACGATCCAACAAGCTTCAACGACCGTCTGCTCTTGGGACTGAAGGGGGCGATGAGTGAAGCCGAGCTTCACGTCCTCAAAGCCAGGCTGCGTGGCGGAATCCTCAACAAGGTGCGCCGCGGCGAGTATCGTTGTCCACTGCCCACTGGCTTAGCCTATGACGAGGTTGGCAACGTGGTGCTCGACCCCGATTTGCAGATCCGGGAAACGATGGACTACTTCTTCGACACGTTTTCGCGTGTCGGCTCCGCGTGCCAAACGGTAAAGGTGTTTCGGAACCAGGGCGTAAGTTTCCCATCTCGGTTTCGGATGAGCGAGCGTATCGTGTTCCGGACCCTGACCACGTGGACCGCCATGCGCGTGTTGACCAACCCACGATACGCCGGCGCCTACGTGTATGGACGTCGACGGTACCGACGAATGGCCGATGGCAAGAAGGACATCCGCAAGCGAGAGTTTGGCGACTGGCTCGCCTGTATTCCGAATGCTCATCCCGGCTACATCAGCTGGGAGCGATATGAGCAGAACCTCAAACTGCTCGCGGCCAATGGTCGAACATACGCACTGGCACGATCATCGCCGCCGCGTGAAGGCGCAGCACTGCTGCAAGGGCGCGCGGTGTGCGGCCGGTGCGGCAGACATTTCCGCGTCACCTATCGCTCGAGTCGAGGCAAGCAAGAAGCCTGGTATGTCTGTGACCGAGCGCATGGTGCTCTCGGTGAGCCGAACTGCCAATCCATCGCCGGGCCACCGATCGACAAGACCATTGGGGCCCTTGTCGTCGAGAGGATGACTCCGGCCGCCGTAGAGCTGGCGCTCGAGATCCGACGAGAGATCGAGGCTCGGCATGAAGAGGCTGATCAGCTACGCTGCCGCGCGATTCAACGTGCACAGATCGACGCCGACCTCGCGCAACGCCGATTCATGCTTGTCGACCCGAACAACCGACTTGTTGCTGACACGCTCGAGGCCGAGTGGAATGACAAGCTGCGTACGCTCAGCCAGGCGCGCGAGGAACGAGAGCGTGGACGACAGCAAGACCAACTCATCTTGGACGATGCCATTCGCCAGCGGCTGGTCGCGATGACAACACAGTTCAAGGAGCTCTGGGATGATCCGGGCACACCGAACCGCGAGCGCAAAAGGCTTCTCGCCTACATCATCGAGGATGCCACGCTGATCAAACTTCCGATGGAAGGCATCACGAAGATCCACGTCCGCTTCAAAGGCGGCAAGACTGAAACGCTGATGGCGCTGAATCCCAAATCATCCGGCCAACAAGTCAAGACGCCCCCCACGATCGTCGAGATGGTGGATAAGCTTCTTGACAATTACATCTATTCCGAAATCGCCGACATCCTCAATCAGCGAGGACTTCGTCCCGGCGGATCGGCCAGACCTGGTTGCAACAGCGCTCGTTTCACCGCGTTGCGCGTTGCTTATCTTACCCATCGATACGCGCTCCGCTCTCGCTATGATCGACTTCGAAAACGCGGCATGCTGACGAAAGTGGAAGCCGCCGCTCGCCTTGGCATCCACCAACTAACGCTTGTCCGCTGGGCGGAATACGGCATCCTCCAAAGGCATGCCTATAATGCGCACGCGTACCTTTACGAGCTGACGGATAATCTGCCGACCAAACATTGCAGCCGATGGGACACTCTCGTCGATCGAGTAGCCGCCTTGAAAATGGCGAAGGAATCAAAACCTTCAGATCCAATCGAAGGAGGTGTAGTGTGAAGCCAGTTACTTGGCACAGACCCAGAGTCCGGTTCCGTCCCAGACGAGGACCTTCAGCCGATTGCGCTGGCCGTTGCAGAACAAGAACAGGTGCCCACTGAGAGGCTCGCACGACAATCGATCCCGAACCAGACCGTACAGCCCTTCGAACCCCTTGCGCATGTCGGTGACCCCGGCGGCCAGATAGATCCGTGTAGCTGGGCCCAGTCCAAACACGGCCTACGCCCGCTCCAGGATGCCCACCAGGCGCTCGAACGTACTCGTATCAAAATCAGGATGCACCTCGATCCGGCGCCCGCCCGGCAGCACCACAGCCAGCCCGCAACTCGGTTCGTCCTGCGTCGGCGAATTCCTGGCGGCCAACTCCACCGGCACCAACCGACCGACCGAAGAAGTTGGTCTACGCCTTTTCTTCCAACGGCGCTTTTTCAGATGGCGATCCAGCGTGCTGAAACTCAAACCTCGACTCCGGCAAAACTCGCTCCGCCGCATACCGCTGCTCACAAACTCAGCCACCAACTGCTGAACCTCCGCTCGTGTACGTCGCTTGGGCGCTGACAACTCTGTTTTTGCGGCCATCCGGAAACTTCAACACAGACCCCGCCTGTCGAACAGGTGTGTTGGTCAGACGCTTACGCTATCTCCGCAGACCGATCGATGAATCACCCTGCCCGTTTCCATGGAATATCCGCGCGTGTTGCTTGCGGCGAAGGTTCGGATTCAAGCTCTCGTTCAGCTATTTCCTGACAACGAAGGCAGCAATCAGTCCACGGCAACGCCTCCAGTCTCTTGCGCGGAATATCACAGGCACAGGCAACGCAGATGCCGTATGTGCCGTCAGCAATTCGCCGGAGCGCCGCTTCGACCATCCGGACCAGGCGTATACGCTGGCTAGTTTGCTGGAACAGAGATTCCTTAGCAATGCTGCCGATGGATTGGTCGCCAGTATCTTGCTGAGAGTCAGCATCCAGCGCCCGCGCTTCGCTAGCCCACCTACCGAGGAGCCGGACAGCATCTTCCCGCTGGGATTCAAGCTTCCACCGATATTGCTGAATCTGTGCTTTTTCCATAGTCTTCACAATTTCTCCAGTCATGACAAAAGACTCCGTACGCGGGAGACGGCGGCCTTTGTGGTCCTGCACCGCTTTTCAGAACCCTACAGTCCAGAGTTCGACACCTATGTGTCTAAGTCGTCGAAAACCACTTCGGGTCGTTCGGAGTTCCGAAGATACAAATCAAAAAAACGAAGCAGGAACGGTGTCTGGCTCCCTATGCCCGCAAACAACAAGACGGAAATGTCAGGCTTGATCCGCTTCATCTCCGCACGCACCGCACCGCCTGTAGCATCCGACAAGTCGTATTCCAGAAGAACCCCGTCAACATGTAGATCGGTCAGTAGGCGGATGCCTTGGCCGCCAGTCGCCGCCGCCATGACTTCATAACCTGCTGCTTCCAGCATGTATTTCAGCGCGGCCATGTACTCAGGGTGATTCTCAACGCAAAGAACTCTTGTGTTGCTCATTGCCCGCTCTCCCCTGTCTGGAAATATCCGAGCTGATCCCGCTGCTGGTCTCGTAGCGGTATTTCGCGAGGCAGTATCTCTCTAAGAGCCCAGTCGATGTGTTCAACGGCTTCAGAGATCACACGGCTAAGTTGCTGATTGTCAGTTGCGTCTACCGAAAGGGAGATGGGGGTAAGAGCATTCCGGATGTGATGATTCACCTCGGCAATTACTTGCGCCCTTGCGACAGTTAGCCGATGTTGCCGTCGATGAATGTTTGCAAGCTGCGCAACTATGCAGGTGAGAACGAAAGCCGACATGCCTTCCGCCAGCAACCGTTCGTGATGGCGCCCAAGATTTGGGACCAGAAGGTAGTGCATCAGTTCAGTTATGAGAAAGGACACAAGTCCGACTCCGAGGGCGACCCCCAAGACAAATCGCCGCGAACCCGGCTCAATCCGCGATGTTCTCCGAACTAGCAGAACTCTCGGGCTACTCACCGACCGAAATGTGGCTCGGCGTGTAATGGAATCAATCGTCGGCATTTGGATCTCCTCTCATCACTAACATCGGATCTCCCCAGGAGATTGGTTTGCTTTACTCGCCTCTCTGAAATCGCGGCGCACCTGTTCTTCACGCTTTAGGACTCGGTTGAGATCCTGAACGATCTTCAGCAGTTCATCGGGATCCCTTGCTTCTAGTGCGGCGCTGCACAAATCTCTCCAGTTCTTGCGGTGTGCTTCAGCCATGATCCATTCCTCCGGGAATTGACTACTGTAGGGAATACTGCGGTTCACCGTCAGGCATTATTGCAACGACATTCGCTGTACAAGCGAAGCTGCAAACCAGCTGTGGCGCTAGGGGCTGAACCAGGAGGGTTAGCTGATCGGAGGAGGACGGTTGTAATGCCAACCCTCTTTCGCGATTTCGAAAGAGGGCTCAACACTGTGGGACGGGTGAGGCGAGACAACTGGGGCCGGAGTAGTCAGCAGAATGCTCGGGCAAGTCGCCCACTGGGAATCCTGATGATCAAAATACAACCTATGATTATGGTCCGCCGGCGAGTTGACAGCTAAACCAGTGGAAATGTGAGGGAGATCCGGCGGAGCGATGCGCACTGACAAGAGGCTCAGCGCGGCAATGCACATGATTAGGACGCGGTACGAAACCAATCCGCGGCTGCTTTTCCAGATGGGCCGGAGAAGCGACATGTGTAAACCCTTCTAACGCAAGGTGATTTTACCACCGTTTTGGTTGACCGGTAACGACTTTTCTTGACTGGCCCCGAGAGCACCACCAGCGAAGCGAAGAAACCTTCCTGAGTGGAAACCACCGGCTTCGTGAAATCCGCCATCACCAAAAGCCCGGAAGTTGCGAGCGCGAGTCCTTCGAGGGCCCAAAAAAAACGATGGTAGACCTTGGCCGATTCCCATGCGCTTTCATTGATATCTCTCCAAGAACTAGCCATCGTAGAGCAATTCACCATGCCGCGACTGTTCAATATTGCTCAGTTTCAAACATGCCAAAGAGTGTCGACTCGGAGAAGAGGCGATTCTTATGAAAAAAACGATACTGGTTGTTCTAGCGATTTGGGCCAGTGTTCTCCTGGCGCAGAAAAGCAATGCGCCCAGCGGGTCAAGTCAGGACAACTCGAAACATGCCAGCGGACAGATAACAGTTCAGGGTTGCGTTGGCAGATCTACCGGCGACTACATGTCTGAAAGTACACGGCGACCTGCATGTCGAATTTTCGAAAATCGTCCAAAGCATGTCAACCCCCATTTGCAACGCGCGGAAAGCGAGCATCAATGGAGATGACCTTCGTTGCCGATAAGCATGGCTAACTTCTTCTTGGCGGATTCGTTTTTGGGATCTCTCCGGATCGCGTCCGTATAAGAGTGCTGCGCCTGTTGCCGATCGTTCATAGCGAGGTAATAGTCGCCAAGCTCTTCATGAACCTTCGTTGCATCCGGGCGGCAATGCACAGCCCAATCAAGATAACGCTTGGCGCGGTCCCATTCCCGACGCCCCATTTCCTCCTGAGCTGCGTCAAGAAAACCGCTCAGTTTGAAGACCTTCAATTTGATCGATGTATCGTAGTCAGCGTTCGCTGCATCGAGTTCACCGCGCAACCTGTTAGCGTCTGCCCGGACTACGTAGAAGCCAATCTGGCCCAGCGCGATTCCGCCTTCGCTCAACTGAAGCGCCTTCTTCGTGTCGCCGCCACCAATCCACGGAGTGTTCATATACGTGTACGCGAGATAATAACGGGCTGAAATGTTACGCGGATCGAGGTCGAAGGTCCGTTGGTATGCATCCCGTGTTCTCCGCTGCCATTTCCATTGCTCGACCATCCCTGAGGCTCGCCGCAAGTGCGCGAAGTTAACGATTGCCACCTGGAAAGCGTTCAGCGATTGCTTTGGCTGAAGAGCGACGGCTCTGCCTGCCGCGATGTCGGCAGCATCAAGCAAGCCATGCTGCCATGCCAACTGAGCCAAGAGGTTCAATTCGCCATCGGACACATCATTCGCCGCAGCCCGTCGTTGCAGGTCGGCCTCTACTCCGGCTGATTGTGATGCTTCGAGTCTAGCGATATAGGGTGCTAACAAAGGCCACGTTGCAACATAAACGGAAAGCTCGATGCCTGTCGGTTGGTCCATGTAGACGATGTCGGGTAATCGCAGATTCTGCGCTGCATCCGGTTCTCCGAGCGCGCGCATCGCAAAAAAGCAAAGCAGCACTAATTGGACTCTTTTCATTGAAGTGCTCCATTGTGCTCGCCTTCCCGGTGCATGCACGAGCAAGATGCGTTGTCGGTTTGACGAGATCGTCGTAGAAGATACGCACTAAGCGAGCAAGATGTTCCAGCGTCCAAAATCAAGCGCAGCGTTCTCTGGCTGGATTCTGATACACGTTCCTGCATGACGAGCAAACCGGCAGTCATCGGTTCAGCGGTTGCGTTGGCATGGCACTCGAAGATGGATGCAACGATTACAGGATTCTTGGGTGTGGCACTCGGCTATGTTCTCGGACGAAAGACAAGCTGACTTGGCAGAGTGTTAGACTGGCGTTCTGGCAATACCGAGTCACCGACACAGAAGCCTCACAGATTCCATACGTGGGGCTTCACTTCTTGGGGTTTGCGGTCAATTCACCGTCTGGGTAAGCGAAGCCGAGCTGCCATCAAAGCTGGTACTTCCTTTATAGGTTGCTGTGATGTTGTGTGTGCCAACGGCCAACTTTGCAGTTGTGTATTTTGCCACTCCACCGCTCAAGGATGCCGTCTTCAAGAGCGTCGTGCCATCGTAGAAGGAAACTGTTCCGGTTACCGTCCCGCCGAACTGCGGCGTCACGCTCGCCGTGAACGTCACAGACTGCCCAGCGTTCGATGGATTCAGCGAGGAAGCCAAAGCGGTCGTTGTCGTGGCCTTGTCCACCACCTGCTTCACCGCCTTCGATGTGCTGCCGCCAAAATTCGGGTCGCCGCCATATACAGCAGTAATCCCGTCGGAAGGCACCGTCAGTGCCGAAGTCGTAAAGCTGGCCGAGCCGCCGCTCAACGTTCCAATCCCAAGTACGGCTTTACCTTTCATAAACGAAATAGTCTCTCCATCCGGCGGGGTGCCCACCCCAGAAGTGACTACTGCGGTAAAGATCACCGGCTGCCCAAAAGTAGACGGATTTGGCGAAGACGAGAGCGCCGTCTTGGTGGTCTCCGTAGCGATACTGAGTTTGGCCACGAACGCGTCGTTCCCCCCGCCATTGGCTGCCTGCAGGGGATTCATAGTCGGAAAGTTGGTTGAGCCTGTCTGCCCTATGACGTAAGCGCCTTCGGAGCCGTCCACCACGATGCTCAGGCCACCGTCGCCGCCGCTGCCGCCGAGATAGGTGGAGTAGAACAACCCTGAGCCTGAGGAATTGAGCTTGGCTACAAAGGAATCGCCATTGCCCCCGCGATTGGCTCGCTGCAGGGGATTCTTCGTTGTTGGAAAATCGGTAGACTCGGTTTGACCAGTGACGTAGGCATTGCCGGTGCTATCTACTGCGACTCCATAAACAGTGTCAGTCTTATTGCCGCCAAGAAATGTGGAGTATCCTAAAGCCGAGCCAGTAGAATTCAGCTTCGCCACGAAACCATCGCCGAGTCCGTCACAGTTGCTGCCGCCATTGCAGACTGTCTGGAAAACACCGGGGGTGGTCGGAAAGTCCGCCGAAGTAGCCCAGCCGACGACGTAAGAGTTTCCAATCTTGTCCAATGCGATACCGAACCCGATGTCAATGTCGCTTCCGCCTAAATAGGTAGAGTAAACCAAAGCCGAACCAGCGGAATTAAGCTTGGACACGAACACATTTTCGTAACCCTTATTGGCTGCCTGCAATGGGTTCATCGTGGGAAAATCGGTTGATAGGGTGTCGCCCGTCACGTAGGCGCTCCCGGCGCTGTCCACGGCGATCCCGAAACTACAGTCGTCCCCGCTGCCACCTAAATAGGTGGAATAGACCAATGCCGATCCTTCCGGGTTGATCTTGGCCACGAAGATGTCCTCGTCATTTAGACCGCCATGGTTAGTCGGCTGCAATGGGTTCATCGTCGGAAAGTTAGTTGATTCGGTAAAGCCTGTGATGTAGGCACTGTCTGCGCTGTCCACTGCGATACCAAGGCCTTCGTCATCCCCGCTGCCACCCAGATAGGTGGAGTAAACCAAAGCCGACCCTTCAGGATCGAGCTTGGCCACAAAGGCGTCAAAGTAGCTGCCACCGAACTTGCGTTGCAAAGGATTCTTCGTCGGAAAGTCGCTTGAGCCGGTCCAGCCTGTCACGTAAGCATCGCCCGCGCTGTCCACGGCGATGCCGTTGCCCCCGTCAAAACCGCTGCCGCCCAGATAGGTTGAGTAAACTAGAGCCGATCCTGCGGGGTTGATCTTGCAGACGAAAGCGTCGTTATTACCGCCGCCGCCATTGGCTGCCTGCAGGGGATTAACAGTGGGAAAATCGGTCGAGTAAGTATAGCCGGTGACGTAAGCATTGCCCGCGCTGTCCACTGCGATTCCCTGACCGTAGTCAGCACCGCTTCCACCCAAGTACGTTGAGTAGATCAGCGGATCGATGTACAGTGGCTTGCTTGTGTCATAACCAGCCACTTCGAATCCCACCCGATTCGTATCCGTGATGACATAATGTGCCGCAACCAACTGACGCTCTTCGTCCTTTTCCTGATATACGACCGGCCTATACCAGCGAATTTCATCATCACCCATCTTGAACACCAAATCGCCGTGCGCATCCCGCTGAATCCGCTTCGCTCCCGTGATGTCGAATGCAATTCGCCGAGGGTCTGCGCCCGGACCAACGATGAAGTCGTACTCCAGTTGACGCTGGTTGCCGTAGTAAACCAGATCGATGCCCGAGTAAATTCCCTCGTACTTCACCTTAGCGTAGGTAGGAACGTTGCGGCGCCACTTCGTAGGATCATTACCAATGAAGTAGTTGCTCGTGCCCGCCAGTTCATCTACACCGCTAACTTTGGCCGCTGCATTGGCATTCCGTAACTTCATCCGCAGCACGCCGCTCGGATGCGTGCCACCGCTCTTTTCGGTCTTTCCGTTCAACGTAAATACCGCTTCGTCGCGGGTCAGGAACAAAGAGTAGGCACCTGTACGTGATAGAAACTTCACGCTCGAATCGGTCTGCCCGTGGTTCACCTCGAAGCTCAGAGGCAGCTTGCCGTAGCTGTCGAGAATTCGAGCTTTCGGATCGGCATGGAAAGCAGACTGTGAAAACGCAAACGTTGCGGCAAGAATCAGGCAGACGACGACTGACTTCATAGTGATTCCTCGATTCCGGGTGCGAAAAAAAACTCTCGCTGCAGGAGGGAGTAAAGCAGCGAACGACTGGCAATTTTCCTCTAAGGCGGTCTGGCTGTCAATCTGCGACTGCTTCCGAACCGAAGCGGCACTTTGTCCGCCGTTTTTATAGTGGCTGCATCGATTCCGGGCTCGACCGCAACGTGCAGGAAGCTGTCCGTCTGAGTCCAAGATCCCGGCTCAACATAAGCCTTTTACCCACGACTACCCACGACCTTTAAAGCAACTTACGCAACCACCTATTTTAAGACCCGTTAAGTCGCAAATACTGATTAACGCCAGTCTGAAAATGTCGCCATCAAGTTTCAATCGGCGCCTCGCGTTTCTCTGCGGAGAAGGCTTGACACTTGCTTCTTAGCCTCTTACGCTTAGGGGCATGGAAGTGCGTTTGACGCCCGACCAGGAGGCATTCGTTCGCCATGCCATCGAGTCCGGCCGGTTTCACCGTGCCGAGGATGCGGTAGAGGAGGCATTGTTGCTGTGGGAAGAGCGCGAGCGCAAGCGAGCGGAATTCTTGGCCACCCTGGATGATGCCAAAGCCTCTCTTGCGCGCGGCGAAGGACGCAACATCACACAAGCATCCATGCTCGATCTTGCTGAGGAAGTGAAACAGCGCGGCCAAGTTCGTCTCGCCGCTGAGCAATCTTCGCCCCGCTGATGGCGCACCGCGTATCGCCACAAGCGGCAACCGACCTCGATGATATCTGGTATTACGTCGCCAAAGAGAGCGGTAGCATTGCAGTCGCAAACCATCTGATTGATTCCATCACCGATCGATTTTTCCTGCTTGCCGGCCATCCCTACCTGGGACGTCCTCGCGACGACGATTTTGGTGTCGGCTCGCGCAGTTTTCCCGTTAATGAGCACGTCATAGTCTATTGTGTCGAGGATAAGGACGTGTCGATTCTTCGCGTGGTACACGGTCGCCGCGACATGGAAGCGCTTTTCGGCAACTAATCACAAGATGTGCCAGCTTTGCAAAGTGTGTTAAGCCAATCCAGTCTGATTCGTTCTGACGCACGCCCAGCCGTGTTCGGCTATCATCTCCCTTGAACGTCCTTCCCATCTTGCCAGTAGGGCTCTTGCCGCCCGCCGCATGCTTGGCATGCGCGAAGAAGCCAGACTTCCGGCGCCGAAAGCCTGTAGTCAGCAACGCGGGCATTTTTCTCGGCAATGCGACTCTCAAGAAGTTCTTTTGGACCATCCCCCTTATCACGGGCTGAGGAGCTAGTGCGAAGGAAGCAAGACCAACCTGCCGATCTGCCAACAGCCGGGCCGAACGACTGATTCAGAATCAGTTGCTCGAACGCAAAACGCGTCGAGCCAGAGGCTAGGGTTCGGCCGGCGCTAAAAAAAACACTTGGGGAACTCTAACCGGCAGCTGGGTGCCGCATGACATGCGGGACCAGGTGGTGGATTTCGTCCGACGCTGGTCGGAGAAGACCGAGATCGGCGTCGGGCGATTCATTCAATGGCTGGGCGTGACGGCCAGCAAGTTCTACGACTGGCGAGAGCGCTACGGGTGTGTCAACGAGCACAACGGTTGGGTTCCTCGGGATTTCTGGTTGGAGTCATGGGAGAAGGAAGCTATCATCGGTTTTCATCTGAAGAATCCGTTGGAAGGCTATCGACGGCTGACGTTCATGATGTTGGATGCTGACGTTGTGGCAGTGAGTCCGGCGAGCGTATGGCGGGTGCTGAAACAAGCCGGACTCCTGTCGCGCTGGAAAAGCAAGCCGTCGCGCAAGGGG
>JGI12635J15846_10003972_pt1 | contig 12796 bp, 14 predicted proteins | sample BlaSpr_A8_OM2_M2_FD_15846 | JGI IMG/M metagenome (IMG submission 15846) | reverse complement strand
GAAGCCGCCGTTCCCACTCAAGGCAGCCATGCACTGTTGAAAGGTTGTAAACCCACAATTCTGGCTGCCGAAACCGGCGTAGTCTGCGCACCATGGATAATTTTGCGCCTCCGCCCGCGTGCCGATCCCAGTTGTAACAACGACAATTGCCAGCATGAAAAGCAAAATTCTCATGGCTGATCTCCCGGTGTTGGGTTGGTGCTCTAACATTAACACCGAGACGCGGAAAATTGCATATCTCGATTGTGGGCCACAAACGAGGCATCTGTCTGGCTTGAGCAACAGTGATCGATCACGATCTCGTCATGGCCTCTTGCTGGCCCCAGCAACGGTGGGGCGATACACTATTTAGCAGTGGATACCAGCCGACTTACGAATTGTAAGTGATCTGTCGGCAGAGATGAGACAAAAATGTCGCTGATAACTTTCATGCGGTCAACTGTCATGGCAATTGGAATTTTTGGCGCCGCACTCGCCGGCGGACGGCCCACGCTAGCGACGGCGCAAGAGTCATATCCCTGGTGTACCCAGGGCGGCCTCCTGCACTGCTATTACATGACGCGCGAGCAATGCGAACAGACCGTGGATTACCATGGCTTCTGTGTGCCTAATTCCGATGTGTCGCCGCGGAACAATGAACCCACGCGGCGGACAAAAAAAGGATGATTTATGCGCCTGCCTCTGATCCCACCGACTGAACTCACGCCTGAACAGCGAGGGCTCTATGAGGACATGCGCAAAGGCATTTCCAGCAACTTTAATGCGTTCAAAGCTGTGCGGGAGGACGGCGCCCTGATGGGCCCGTGGAATCCCTGGTTGCACGAGCCCGGAATCGGCAAGGCCATTTGGGACCTGACGTTGGCAATGACTGCCAACGCGACGTTACCCGACAACGTTCGCCAGATCGTCATCCTTGTTGTGGGCGCACGTTTCGACGCGGCTTATGAGATCTACGCCCATATCGCGGTCGCGGAGCATGAAGCAATGCGTCCCGCGCGTTTAGCTACGCTGGTTGCCGATCTAAAGCCCAGCGACCTGTCGGAGGATGAAAGCGTTGCCTTTGATGTCGCCTATAAGCTCGTTCGTGGTGGAACATTGCCTGAGGCTCTTTACCGTCTTGCGGTCGACACCTTCGGTCAGCACGGCACCAATGAGATGATCTATCTTGTCGGCCTCTATTGCCTGGTGTCGACGACACTTAACGGCTTCAACGTGCCGGTCCCAGAGCGGGAATAGGCCCTGGGAGCGACCAATTGATCAAGCGGACGGGACCGCCGATATTATTCCGTAATGGTCATTATGCGAAACCAGCCTTTGATCTACCGGATCGCAGGGCGCCGTCAGCGGACGGTCGCGCCGTCGGCATTGCTTCCTGGATGTCAGATGGGCGATAACGGGCTTCCGTACTTAATCCCCTGCCGAACCCCTTGTGCCGGCGCGGGTTGGGCGTAGCCGCGGATGAAGTTCACTGTGACCTGGTCCTACAAGCGGCGCATGTACCACGCCGCCAAACTACCGATCGGCAGAACCGCCAACAATACGCAAAGCAACCCAACAGTGATGTAAGCGATGGCGCCGAGTGCAGTTCCCACCAGGAAACCGAACGCGAGCGGGAAGAGGGCTGCAAAATCCCGGTGCGCCCGCGCGTAGTCGGCATTCAGGCGCGCACGTGGACCGGCTTTGCGTCGCTCGAGATATCCGAGCAGTATTTCCGCCACACTGATAGCAAGCATCGTCGTGTTTGTGGTCATCACGTTGGTCGAAGGCATGCCCCGCATCAATAGCCGCACCGTGGCGCTTTGTGCGCCCATCGCCATCATTCCAAACATAAGCGCAATAATCGCGTCAGGCGCGTCTGGACCGCGGAAGGGCATGCCGCTCAAGCACGAAGCCAAAAATCCGATCAGCAGGATGCATTCGACCACCAAGCTCCAAGCCAAAGCGGCACGCGGGCGTTCCCGCATCCCATGGACGAGCATTGTTATGGCCATGCCTGCGATAAAGAAAAAGGGAATCGCGAGAAGTCTGGCCAGCACCCCCGGCTCGCTCGTGACGAGTTGCGCTCCGGCAAGAACGAAGCTTCCCGTTACCTGCGCAACAAAAACGCCGAACAGGCCGAGGTAGGTGCAGCTGTCGACGTAGCCGGCGACGAGGCTCAACACGACTGGGATCGGCCGGGAAACCGCAATCGAACGCAATGTTTGCTCAGCCATCGGAAAACCTCGCGGCGTATGGTACAGATTCGACCGGGGTTCGCCCGGTCGGGACTCATCCGGAGAATTCCCCACTAATATCGCTCCGACAACTCGGAACGAAAGCTATTTGGCATGCTCGAAGGCCATGCACTGCGCCGGCTTCATTTGGGCCCAATCGATTTTGCGCTTCGGCCCGGCGAATGTGTGTCGCTTGCCGGCAAGTCCGGAGCCGGAAAAAGCGTGCTACTGCGGATGCTTGCCGATCTCGATCCGCATCAGGGCGATGCCTTGCTGGACGGCGCGGCATGCTCCGGCATGCCGGCGCCGAAATGGCGGCGCATGGTGACCTATGTGGCGGCCGAGTCCGGCTGGTGGGACGAGCGCGTAGGGACCCATTTTTCTCCCGGGACCGATTTTCCGACGCTGCTTCCAGCCGTCGGGATTTCCGCCGAGGCCTGGGCATGGCCCGTGGCGCGGTTGTCGACCGGGGAACGGCAGCGGCTGGCCTTGTTGCGCGCGTTGAATCCGGAAAACCGGGTCCTGCTGCTCGACGAGCCGACCTCGGGGCTCGACGCCGAGAACACGGGCCGGGTCGAAGCCTTGCTGCACGGCCGGCTGTCCACGGGAACCGCAATCCTGCTCGTCACCCACGATCCGGAACAGGCCCGCCGGATGGCATCGCGACATTTCGAGGTGCGCGACGGACAGCTCGTGGAAGAAACCCCGTGAGCCCGCATTTGATCGGGTACAACGACCTTGCGATTGCCGCACTCCTGGTTTTGCTCAACGCTGCGCTGACGTGGATGCTCGATCTCGGCCTCAGCCGAACTATCCTCATCGCGGGCGTGCGTGCGGTCGTGCAACTCCTCCTGGTCGGCCTGGTGCTCAAGACCGTGTTCGCGCTCGCATCACCGGTCTTGATCGCGGCGATCGCGCTCGTGATGTTCACGATGGCGAGCTACGAAATCAGCTCGCGCCAGGAGCGGCGCTTCGCTGGAGCTTGGGGATACGGCATCGGCGCCGGGACCACTATGCTTGCGACCTTGCTCGTCACCGCATTTGCGCTCATCGGCACTCTGCGGTCGGATCCATGGTACGCGCCGCAGGTGCTGATCCCGCTGCTCGGCATCATTCTCGGCAACGTCATGAACGGGGTCAGCGTTAGCCTCAACGCGCTCAGTACGGCGATCATGCGGGAGCGGCCGGCCATCGAGGCCCGCCTCGCTCTCGGCACGGACCGCTATACTGCCCTCAAACCGTTGCAACGCAGCGCACTGCGCAGCGGCATGATCCCAATCATCAACCAGATGTCGGCGGCCGGCGTCATCACATTGCCCGGGATGATGACCGGGCAGATCCTCGCTGGCCTGGACCCGCTAGAGGCCGCAAAATATCAAATCCTCCTCCTGTTTCTGCTCAGCGGCGGCGCCGGGTTGGGGGCGCTGGCAGCGATCTACGTCGCCGTCTGGCGAATTACCGACGTGCGCGACCGCCTGCGGCTTGATCGGCTGGCGCAACGGTAGCGCGTCTTGGGTCCTTAGGAGCTTTTGGTGAAAGCGCCTTTGGAACTTTGCGGCCTGCCGTTGATGTGGTTTTCTCATCATAGCGGGAAGCATTCATCCAATGCTATTAAGATGGCGCGGGCTCTTGGCGAACTCCTTACGGGCTTGACGCGCGGTCTCGACATGGATTCGCTCCACCACATTCAGGACGGCATCGGTCAGGCTTTGGTGCAAATGAATGCAGTGGGCGCCGAAGCCGAACACGAGCGGTCGGCAGGTCTCGCCGTAGGGCCAGACACCGGGCCGCTGTTGCGCACGCTGCTCAGATTGCGCCACGACCTTCTGATGATCGGAAGAGCAGCCACCAGTCCTCTGCCCGAAACCGTCAGGTCTCGGATCGAAACGCCGCTGGCGCATGTCGGCGCGGCTTTCGCCGATTACTTGCGCGCAAGTGGGGCGGCGCTTCAGACGAATCGGGAGCCGCCGCCGCTCAACGACGTGGAATCGGCTCTTGATGCCTATGCGGTGGAAATTGCCGCGCTCCGTCGCGAGGGTCTCACGCGAAGTCTGCCCGGCGATGCGACTGAACGCTTCTTCGCGCTCGGATTCGCGCTTGAGCAAATGCACCAAAACTTTAAAGATCTCGAACGCTGCGTGGCTGAATGGTTGGGATCGTTCCGATCGCCAGCCGGTTACCGGGAGCGGATTTGAACCGCTGACCTCAAGGTTATGAGCGCCCTACCCTATCCGGAAAGCTCAGTAAAAATCGGCGTTTTTGAGAACGTTCGCCAACGTTCGTTCGCGTCTGGTTGCGGCGTTTCATTGGTTATTCATTGGTCGATCGGCAATCGGGGCCAAGATTGCCCAGGCTGGTTCGAACACGCCTCCGGAAATCATCGCGATCATCAATACGCAAATTAATGCCGCCCTTGCCGACGTCGGTATTGACCATCGTAGGAGGAGAACTCGTCTACGCGGCAAACCCCTTTGATCAATCCACACCGAGAGAATAGCTGGCCATCGCTTCACTTAGTGCGACGCAGTCCGGTTTGGGGGCCTAACCGGAAGTGTTTGGAGCGCGCTCAAATCATCAAAATTCCTTTAGCTGACGTTGGCGCCATGATGATATAGAGTTTGGTTGCAGTGATTGAGCGGACGAGGATGGCGTCCTCAGCGCTGCATCTGCATCATCTGATCCATAGACATCATGTTGTGGTTCAGGTTCGCCATGATCCAGAGCGAACCCGTGAGCAGCAAGAGAACAATCAGCACGCCGAAGGCGAGCGCCATGACATTGTTGACGTTGTCCGGGCCTGTCGTGATGTTGAGGAAGAAGACGAGGTGCACGCCCATTTGCGCGATGGCGAGAACAACCAACGCGACGGGAATGCTCGGACCCCAGACAAGCGTGGTCCCCGAGATGAAGAAAGACACGATGGTGAGCAGCGTCGCGAGCCCTAATCCGACGAGGTAGCTCCGATAAGCCTCAGCAGGCTCGTGGGCATTGAAGTTCTCGTAACCCGGTGCAGCGTCCGCATAGGATCGGTGGCTTTCCCGTTCAGAATTGCTCATTGCCCGACTCCCATCAAATACACCATGGTGAATATCGCGACCCAAATGATATCGAGGGTATGCCAGAACAGGCCGAAGCAGAGGACACGTCTGAGAATATCGGGCCGGTAGCCCTTGGCAAAGACCTGCGCCATCATCGTCAGCAGCCACAATATGCCGGCGGTCACGTGCAAGCCGTGACAGCCGACCAGTGTAAAGAAGGCCGAGAGGAACGCGCTTCGCGTTGGGCCAGCGCCACGCGCGACCATGCCCGCGAACTCATGCACCTCGATATAAAGAAACGCCGCTCCCAGGATGCCGGTTGCTGACATCGCGCCATAGAACCAGGAACCGCGGTGCGTCCGTGCGCCGATGCTGGCGAGGCCACAGGTGAAGCTCGAGAGGAGAAGGAAAGCAGTCTCGATTCCGACATTGCGAAGGTCAAACAGCTCACGCCCGCTCGGTCCGTCCGCAGTCGCCCCGACCAGCACCGCGTAGGTCGCGAAGAAGGCGGAGAACATGATGATGTCGCTGAGCAGGAAGATCCAGAAGCCGTAGCCAACAATGATGCGCTTCGACATCAGTTCGCCGCCCGCACGCTCTGCCGTAGGCTGGCGGTCCAACGATTCTCGGTCGTATCCAGCGGCCGCTTCGAAAGCGCTCATGGCGTCGCCCGCATGGGGACAAGCGCGTCTCCGCGCGCGCTTCGGTTGGCCCGATCGATGCGCGCGACCTCGCCAGCCGGAATAACGTACTCGACCCGGTCCCGCCACGCGAAGACGACGAAGGTCGCGTAGGCACCCAATGCGGCCAAGGCGACGAGCCACCAGATGTGCCAGATCAGAGCGAATCCCATGAAGGCAGCGAAGAAGGCACAGATGAAACCCGTCGGGCTGTTTCTCGGCATCTCGACGTCGGTATAACCGGGCTCCCCGCTGAGCATCCCCTGCCGCCGCGCGCGCTGCTTCATGGACCAGTAAGCATCCCGTCCCTCGACATGCGGTAGCACCGCGAAGTTAAAGGCTGGCGGCGGGGAGGATGTCGCCCATTCGAGAGAGCGCCCATTCCAAGGATCGCCGGTGACGTCACGAAGCTCCTCACGCCTGCGAATGCTGACAGCGAGTTGCGCGACCTGCAGGATTATTCCGACCAGAATAATGGCCGCGCCGCCGGCCGCGATCAGCAGCCACGGATGCCAAGCGGCGACATCGTAGTGCTGCATGCGGCGCGTCATGCCCATGAGGCCCACAATATAGAGCGGCATGAAAGCGACGTAGAAACCGACGATCCAGCACCAGAACGCAGCCTTGCCCAGCCCTTCGTGCAGCCGGAAGCCGAACGCTTTCGGGAACCAGAAGGTGTAGCCGGCGAACGCGCCGAACAACACGCCGCCGATGATGACGTTGTGGAAGTGGGCGACAAGGAAAAGGCTGTTGTGAAGCACAAAGTCCACCGGCGGAACGGCCATCAGGACCCCGGTCATGCCGCCGATTACGAACGTGACCATGAAACCGATCGACCATAATATCGGCGTGGAATAGACGATCCGGCCGCCATACATCGTGAATAGCCAGTTGAAGACCTTGACCCCCGTCGGCACCGCGATGATCGTCGTGGCGATGCCAAAGACCGCGTTAACGTCGGCGCCGGCACCCATGGTGAAGAAGTGGTGCAGCCAGACCATGAAGGAGAAGATGCAGATGGCCATCGTCGCCATGACCATCGAGCGGTAGCCGAACAGTGACTTGCCGGAGAACGTCGAGATGACCTCCGAAAATATGCCGAAGGCGGGTAGAATGAGGATGTAGACCTCCGGATGTCCCCACGCCCAGATCAGGTTCATGAACATCATCATGTTGCCGCCGGCTTCGTTGGTAAAGAAATGAAAGCCGAGATAACGGTCGAGCAGCAGCATCGCCAGCGTTGCCGTCAGGATGGGGAAGGCGGCGACGATCAGCAGGTTGGAGGCAAGTGTCGTCCAGCAGAAGATGGGCATGCGCATGTAGGTCATGCCCGGGGCGTGAATCTTGAGGACCGTCGTGACGAAGTTGACGCCGGTCAACAGGGTCCCCACACCGGAGATCTGGAGCGACCAAAGATAATAATCGACACCGACGCCGGGTGAGTAAGTAATCTCAGACAGCGGCGGATACGGCAACCAGCCGGTGCGCGCGAACTCGCCGACGACCAACGAAATATTGACCAATAGCGCGCCGGTGGCGGTGAGCCAAAGGCTGACTGAATTCAGTGTCGGGAACGCGACGTCGCGCACGCCAAGCTGCAGCGGCATGACGAAGTTCATCAGCCCGATCACAAACGGCATCGCGACAAAGAAAATCATCAGCGTGCCGTGGGCAGAGAAGATCTGGTCATAATGCTCGGGCGGCAGATAGCCCGCGGAGTGGAATGCCAGCGCCTGCTGGGACCGCATCATGATTGCGTCCATAAAGCCGCGCAGCAACATTACCATGGCGAGCAGGATGTACATGATCCCGATCCGCTTATGGTCAACGCTGGTGATCCATTCCCGCCACAGGTAGGGAAGCCAACCCTGCAGCGTGATCCAGGCGAGGACGCCGATGATCACCACGCCGACCAATGCCGCTGCGAACAACGGGATCGGCTGGTCGAGTGGAATGGCCGCCCAGCTCAGCTTGCCCAACATGCTAGTCCTCCATGCGCTGGGTGGCGTTGTTGACCGTGATGAACTTGGTGGGAGCTGCGCAATGAGCCATTGCAAACAGGGACGAATCGCTCAGGTCGGGCAGCACGGCTTGCGGGCCAGGTCCGGGTGGCAATTGCTGGGTGATGATCTTGTGGAACAGCTCAGGCTCGACCGCACCGAATGTGAACGGACTTATTTTCACGCTTTGCTTAGCCAGGGCAGCGTAGCTTCCGGCATGCAGAGTTGGGCCGGAGTTGCTCGTGACACTAATCCAAGCGGCAAACCGTTCCGCCGACACCGCCTGCACGTCGAAATGCATGTCCGAGAAACCATCGCCACTGTAGTGGCTCGACAGTCCGCGGAACGTGCCCGGCACGTCCGCGCGCAGGTTCAACTGCGTCGTCATACCGTTCATCGTGTAGATCATGCTGCCGAGTTGCGGGATGAAAAACGCATTCATCACGCTCGCGGACGTGAGCGAGAAATGGATGGGCACGCCGGCGGGAATCACAAGCTGGTTGACGCTAGCGATATGCTGGTTCGGGTAGATGAAGAGCCACTTCCAATCCAGCGAAACGCCCTGGATCTCGAGCGCTGGCGCGTCCGATGCCAACGGCTTTGCGGGATCGAGGTCATGAGAACCGATCCAGGCCACGCCGCCCAGAAGCATAATCACCAGGAGGGGGATGGCCCAGACGATGAGCTCGATGCGGCCGGAATAGACGAAATCCGGCAGATAGGTCGCTCTTGTGTTGGAGGCTCGAAACCACCAGGCGAAAGCAAGGGTCGCGGCGATCGTCGGCACCACAATGGCGAGCATGATGGCAAGCGAGTCTATCAGGATCGTTTTCTCCGCAATCCCGATAGGCCCTTGCGGGTCGAGGACGACCGTATCGCAGCTGCCGAGCGGCGCTGTAGCGCCTAACACCAGTACTCGTCGCAAGAAGTTCGATCTGAAGGTTCTCATCGCTTGTCTCACGGCCACACGCAACCAGATCGTGTGCGCCTCACTTTGCCGACTTACTAAAGGTCGCCCCGCTCCTCTGAATTTTTCAATTCGGTAGTCGCATCAGCCTTAGTCCGACTAATGCGCTGACGCGTTCGCTATCGACTTGCGGGGCGAGAGGTGCTCGATAAACCACTCGGTCGCGGCCTGACCCGCCTTCTTGGCGCTGGCACCGGTGTACACGGCGTAGTGGCCGCCCTCGACTTCCAGCAGACGCTTTGGGCCGCCCGCCCGATTGAAGGCTTCGCGGATCAAGTCTGGCGGAGCGACGGCGTCGTCTTTGGCCAGGATCATCAATAGGGGCCGCGGTGCGACGAGGTCGATGAACCGACCCGGAGCATGTTCAAGAATCGCATATAGCGAACCCATCGTGACTTCGTTGCGCCAAGCTGGCGCGACGGTCGCCTGCGCCTGATGCGCGAAGTCATAGCTGTCTGGATCCGACTGCAGCGCAAAACCTTCGCCCGGCCGGCCTGTGCTCGGGATATACTTCTCGCCGCCTTCGGTCGCGTGACGAATGCGCTCCAGCACGGTCAGTTGCTGCAGGCCTGCGAAGATTTCAGGGCCGGCGATCATGCGGATGATCTGATTGACATCCATCGCACCTGCCTGGCTGACCACTGCCTTCACGCGGGAGTCGTGGGCGGCGACCTGGATAACGTGCCCGCCGCTGAAGCTGCTGCCCCATACCCCCAAGCGATCGGCGTCGATTTCGGACTGGAGGGAGAGCCACGTGAGCGCGTTGCGGTAATCCTCCATTTGATCGTGCGGCGATATGCGCTGGCGTGGTTCGCCGCCGCTGGCGCCAAAGCCACGGTAGTCGAAGACCAGCGCAGCGATGCCAGCTTTGGCAAACCGGCGGGCAAAGGGCTCCAGGTACATTTCTTTCACGGCACCGAGACCGTGAGCCATGGCGACAGCGGGCACGCGAACGCCTAGCGCCCCGTTCTCAGGCAGGAAGAGCCAGCCGGCAGCGAAGGTCTCGGCGCTCTTGAACATCACCTCACGCTCTTCGATTGACATTTGACCTCCCTTCAATGCAGTGCTGCATGGCAGGAGATTACGCGGCCATGCTTTCCTTTGTGAGCGATGGCTGCTTATCTGTTGGTCCGGGCCTACGGGTGGAAATTTTGATCTTGTGACGTCGTATGGATTGAATTGAAATGATGATCGAATTGATGGGCCGCGGCTTTGCACCGATTGCTACGGTTTTGTCATTTATTGCTGTCGGCAGACACCCTACCGGCGGCGTTCTGCGCACTCGCCAACACAGCTCGCGCGGAGGTCAAATCGACTCCGATGAACGAAGTCGGTTTTGAAAATCTTGGGAATTCAATTCTCGCTACGATCTAGCCAGATGCAACGGAATTCATGCCCCGCGCAGCGAGCACTTCTCCCAGACCGTTGGACGTGCCGGTGACCTGCGCCGCTTAACCACGTAAGCAAACATTCTGTGCTCCTCGCATCAGACCGCCGCTTGGCTGGCATGATGGCGCCGGAGATTTGCGGCCACGGCAGATCCATCATCCTCTGTCCATTATCGACTATTTTTCGATCCGCAGCGCCTCAGAAATCAAGCGCGAACTGCGCTGCCCAGTAAAATAGCTCCAAAGCCATTGGTTCTGGACGCGGAGCCGGTTCTGCAGCTGGGGAAGAAACATCAGATGAACAGAAGCCCGGACCAACCAAGCCGTGAACCCGGCCAGTCTTAGTCGGCCCGACTCCATGATCGCAAAATTCTTGCCGACGACCGCCATATTGCCCTTATCGAAATATCGGAACGCACGAGGCGATTTGGGGCCGCGCCAGAGATACCCTCGCGAGGTCCACATGCGTATTGATGTCGTACAATCTCCGCCACCGCGGTGTCTCGAGCCTTACGAATCCGCCTGCTTGAGCTTGTCGCGTGGGTCGAAATGGAGCTGTGAGGATAATCAATACATCTTAAGTTCTTCATGGCACCCGTGGCTGAAAGCGCGCAGCGGATCGAGGAACTCCTGGCTGATCGACTGCCTGATCCCGAATATGTCGTGTTCTCCTGAGCGTAAGTATCGATTATCATCCGCAGTGCTTTATTTGCCTCGGCGACGACTTTGGGCGGTGACAACACACGCATCCGATTGAGCGTCGCGTAAATGTCGACCAACTTCGGGATTTCCGTCGTGTTGTGCTCAAGGGCATCGACGTACAATTTCGACGCGTCCTGGATGAATTGCTTGTACAACGCCTGGAGCTCATCCATTTTGCGCGCTCTACGCTGTTCTTTGGTCTGACGCTGTTGACCTAGCCACGAGGTGGCGATCGACGTGATACCGCTGACAAAGGTCCCGACCAGTGCGGCAACAGCGGACAAGTAAGCAGCGGAATCGGCCATCACATGTACCCGAAAATCACAACCTCATAATCTCACGCGCGCGACTGTCACCCCTGCGCGCGCCCTTCCACGCGACCCGCAGATCGCGATGATTAGGTAGATAGCGTCGTCCCCACTTGTTCCAGGTTCGGATCGCGAGCGAGATGCGCATGAAGTCGTTCGAGGAGATAGAGAGCGGCCTCCCACGTTGCCTGGCTTCGCACGCCCTCGCCTCGATCCAAAGCCTTGAGCCTCGCCAAAGACTGCTCGACGATATCAGTCAGTTCATAGTCGGCGAGGGTGCCGTTCTTTCTGAGCGCGAAAAGCGTGCTGACGCTCAGCATGAGCGCCGCCCATCCGCAGCCGGGACGATCAAGCTCAATCGACATGCAAGCCTCCCGGCCTAATCACTGACCCCGCGGCGCTTCGTCGATCAGACGCGAGCTACGCTGTCCGGTCCAATATGACCAGAACCATTGCCTTTGGACCCGAAAGCGGTTCTGAAGCTGCGGCAGGAACATGATATGGATCAACACCCACACCAGCCAGGTGACGAACCCGCTGGTTCTAATCCGACCCCGCTGCAACACTGCGAAGTTCTTGCCGACGACGGCCATATTTCCTTTGTCGAAATATCGAAAGGGTCGCCGTTGTGTTTTGCCTTTGAGCTGTCTGGAGATCACCTTCCCCACGTATCGTCCCTGCTGTATCGCAACCTGCGCAACACCCGGCAACGGCCGTCCACCTTGATTCAGGACGGAAGCATCACCGACAGCGAAAACGCCGTTGATGCCCGACACCATCAAGAACGGATCAACCGGGAGTCTTCCGGCTCTGTCGGTCGGAACGCCCAGCGTCTTCACGACTGGCGATACCGCGACGCCAGCCGTCCACAGCACCGTCGCACTTGGAATTCGCTTTCCTCCGGCGATAACGCCCTGGTCGTCGACTTTTTCAACCTTCGTTTCCGTCAGAACTTTGACGCCGAGTTTCTCGAGCCTTCTGGTGGCCTTCTTGGACAATGATTCGGCGAACGTCGGCAGAATGCGATTGCCACCTTCGATAAGAACAAGCGAAGTTTTCGCGGAATCGATGTGGCGAAAGTTTTGACGCAGTGTAACTCTAGCCATGTGCGCCATCGAGCCTGCCAGCTCCACGCCGGTAGCGCCTCCGCCGACCAACACAAAAGTCATCAGCCGAGAGCGCTCGCTTTCGTCGCCAGTAAGCTCTGCCAGCTCGTAAGCGCTCAAGATCTTGGTTCGGATCGTCTCGGCATCTGTCAGATTCTTGAGTGCCGGCGCGTATCTGGCAAACTCGTCGTGACCAAAATAGCTGGGTTGCATTCCGGCAGCGACAATTAAAAAATCGAATGCGATTTTATGAGATCCGGCCGTTGGGAACGACACCTTGACAAAGCGCGAATTCAAATCGACGGCCGTAACTTCGGCGAGCATCACCGTGAGATTTTTCTGTTTCTCCCCGAGTTGACGAAGGGGCGCGGCGATGTCGGCGGGTGCGAGAACT
>JGI12635J15846_10003971_pt1 | contig 12799 bp, 21 predicted proteins | sample BlaSpr_A8_OM2_M2_FD_15846 | JGI IMG/M metagenome (IMG submission 15846) | reverse complement strand
TGGCACATCGCGAAACGACCTACAACAGTGCAACCGGTCGGCTTTTTCTAACTGCTGCTTGGGTGAAGAGCGCTGAGGCCGCTGAATCGGATGAAATCGCTTGCATTCAGCGTGAGGATATGGACTACCCGTGGACGTACATGGCCGCAGCCAACCTCGCGTCGTGTACCTCGACACCCGAGACGCCGTGCTGCACGACAATCCGCCTCCACTCTCGATAAACGGCTTCACTATCCGGCAACGAAGTCATGCCGGCCTCAATTGCACGCACTTGCCGCTCAGCCTCAGCGATTGTTAAGCCGAGGCCGTTGCGCACCAGAGGACGAGTCATCGCGTTCCAAAGTTCAGCAATGTTCTGGTGTGTGTACTGGAGAATCGTACCCTGGGAGGCAAGTCTGGCGAGCGCCGTGTCTACCAGTTGGTGCTGAGGGTCAGATCGGAATTTTGACTGTGACCACCATGCCAAAACTTTAGCACGAATTGAATCAAAGGGTCGAAGTCTGTGGGCCGCACGGTGTGCCATAAGTGTGCCGTACCATTCGATCCCATGTGCGCTAACTCGCGTCTTTTCAATACTACTGCAAAGCGCTTCCGTGCGGGCTTGGCTATCGGCGAGTCATTGATTCTTCAGTGCGATTCCGTCCCAATATCCAACATGAGCGTGGCAATCGTCAAACGGAGAACACCCGCGTGTCGCGCCTGCCAGAAGACCTGCTCCCAACTGGAGTAATTAGGGTGGGAGAGAAGAGGTGTGACCAAGGTTTGTGATTTCGGTGATGATGCTCTACCATCGTCCCATTCGCGAGCGAGGCGGGGGACATGCACGCGTACAGTAGATGGCAACCGAATGCTCCAGAATTCGCTACGCGGATAATTGCGGTCGTGCTGCTGTGTACATCGACATTGCTATGCCAGAGCAAGTCGGTGGTGCGGACCTCGGACTCAAGTCAAGGAGTTCCAAAGTCTGCGGTTCCATTGTTCGATGTAACACTAACGCCCGATCCCGACTTGTCTACGCCCTACGACGACAAAATCCCTTCTAATTCTGAAGGTTGCGATTCTAACGGAGCGCCTTACATCCGCGTGTACAAACTTATGCCTCACGAGATTTCGATTTTGAGGTTCGGGCCGAAAGAGATTGTCACGTTTTCTGCGAGCGAGATTACCGATGTGACCGATCCCACAGCGGTCGACGACTTTCCTTCCGGTTCCCGTCTGTACATGCTGGTGGAAGGTGACGCTCACAAAGAAGAAGTCGTTAAGCAATTGGAAGATGGTAGCCAGAAAGTATATTGGGAAACCAAGGGAGAACCTCGATCCTACATCGCTAGATTCGATGAGGACGGTTCTTACAAGGGCTCTCACAAACTCGACCTGCCCTTCCATCCAACGAGATTGTCTGGATTTGAGTCGGGAGGTTTCGTAACCGCTGGATTTGACGAGAATAAAATCTGGCGTGTCGCTCTGCTAGATTCGAGCGGAAGCCTTCTGAAGTACTTGGAGTTCCCGAAAGAGAAGGAGAAGTCTCCGGAGAAATCGTTCGAGCGATCCTTCGGGGTCTCCGCAGGTGACTCTAACGGCGGCTCATTCATGTTCGCCGCCTTGGCCAGTTTTTTCCCCTATCACGGCAGTGTTCTCTATGTGCGCGGCCACTCGGGTGCGCCGATCTACGAGATCAGCGAGTCGGGAGAGGTTCGGGCGGTAAAAATCAAGGCTCCCAGCGGTCATGCGGTCGACGGTTTTATTCCGTCGGATCGAAACTGGCTCGTGACTGTTGGGCAGATGGGAGAGTTGCCAAACAGAGAACGGAGCGTTCTCTACGAGGCGGATATGGAAACGGGCGAACTACTACGAGAGTACCGAGTGGAGCAGTATTCGAGATTCTCCGAAGCGGAGCAGGAAGTCGCTTGCGTTTATCAGGACGAATTCCGAGCAGTCCGTCATGAGAAGGGAAAACTGGTTATGCTGCGGGGAACCCCGCAGCATTCAAACGGGACAGCACCCGATTCTCGCTCGGAGCACTGACATCAATCATCCGGAACAAGTGACCGTTCGGGAGGCTTGTGCGCCGCCCAAACGCGCTGGACTTGAACTGCTTCGCCCAACCCGGTGGCCGCACGAACGACTGGGGCGTNTGCGGCAATCCCCGGAGCCATCGTGCCGGGCTCCTCACGTTCGAGCACCAAGGTTGCCGCCTGAATGAGCGTAATCGCAGCTTCAACAATTACTTCAGATTGCCCGTCATTGAGAAGTAGGTTAGCCTCGGGAACGAAAGGTACGAAGGAATGTCGGAAAACAAAACCAAACCCACTAAATTGAGTGTGGGGGCGTTTATTGATGCCCTCATGGACCCGAGCAGACGGGCAGACGCCAAGGCGCTCGTCAAGTTGATGAAAAGAGCGGCGGGGGAAAAGCCGCAGATGTGGGGACCATCAATCATAGGTTTCGGCAGCTACCACTACCGGCACGACAGCGGGCGTGAAGGCGATATGCCGCTAATCGGTTTTTCGCCGCGCAAGTCCGCCACTGTTCTATACAACACGCACGGGTCAAGCGACTCCAAGGTGCTCCTCGCGAAGCTCGGCAAGCACACAATGGGGAAGGGCTGCCTCTACATCAAGAAACTCACTGACGTGGATCAAAAGGTGTTAGAGACCATGATCGTCAAATCCGTGGCTGCCATGCGAGCGCGGTACTCTAAAGCGACATAGTTAGCGCGACAGTGGGCCGTGAAAAACCGCTGGACTTCTCCGGCCGGCACTGGTTGGTCCACCACCGCTCCGCACTGCACTCAGCGACCAGCGGGGAAAACAAGAAATGTCCTGATTTCAAAAATTACATCATGCATAATGTTGCAGCGCGACCAAAGGAGCATCCCCCAATGTTTGCGAAATTGATGCTGGCAATCGCGATATGTGGTTTGGCGGCGCATGGATTCTCACAAGCTGCGCCAATCATCACGATTAAACATTTGGAATTGCTTCCGTACCCAAACCTAGCCCGACTAGCGAGGCTGCAAGGCAGCATCTCAATACATTTTAAGGATTGCATCGGGAGGAAGCGTTCTGGATGCCGAAGCAAGCACAGCGGACGCTCCGTTGAAGGAACACCCTCTCCTCCAAACGGAAACCATGAAGCTCGTGCGCACATGGACATTTAGTTGCAGCAATTGCGCCCCAGAGGCCGAGTACGAGCACGTTTTGACATTCGTCTACAGGGTAGAAGGGCAGCAGTCCCAGTTTAACAACAGCCACTTCGCAATAGATTTGCCCGACCGCGTCACCATTACTACAAATCCTCCACAGGCGGGCGGATATTAATCGGTACGCGATGGTGGACCTATGGGAATCCAGTTGGTTGGCGTAAAAGTGCGCCGTCGCGAGTCGTTTACGGCACTGTTTCGCCAAGAATCTGCCAAACTACCAAATGTGGCAATCCTTGGCCTTCGAGTCAGAACGTCAGATATGAGCCGAGTCAGCGTCGTGCCGCCCTCAAGTCCTCAAGCGTCGGAGCGCTGGTTTCGACAAGCGATACATAAACTGCTCGTCGCGCTCGCGTTGCTTTATCTGCTGGGAACCGTCCTCGGCGGCATCGGCTTGGGCTGGATTGTACTTCATCCGCTCGCCACCCGATTACTCCAGTGGAAGAGCGAAACGTCTTGACTGCAGCCCGCATCGAGTCAGTGGACATCAGCGATGTGGAACTGGTGACGACGGATGGCGTAACTCTGCGTGCGTGGTTTATGCGACCGCAGGAAGCCATCGGGAACGTGGTTCTATTGCTGCAACGTGTGTCTGATAACCGTCTTGGAATGTACGGCTATGGTCGATGGCTCAATAAAAACCACTACGCTGTTCTTCTTCCCGATGCACGCGGGCATGGCCTCAGTGGGGGCCTAGCGAGTTATGGACTTTTGGAATCCGAGGACATTCATCGATGGGTGAGTTGGCTGGAAGACACAGACCATCCACGCTGTGTATATGGTCTCGGCGAGTCGATGGGAGCCGCGCAGTTATTGCAAGCACTGCCGAAGGAACCCCGCTTTTGTGCGGTCGTCGCCGAGTCACCATTCGCAACCTTTCGCGAGGTCGCATACGCAGTTTTCGGTCGTGGTGGTGCGCTGAACGGCCGCAACGCCGCGTCATAGAAAATCGTTCGGTTCGGCAGCAGGAGAATCTCATGCCATTGGAGCGGGTCGGTCGCAGCGACGCATTGAGCAAATTTGAGTTCCATCAGCGCATCCAACACTGGCTCGAGAAAACCGATGATAAGGTCATTGGCCCCGATGACATAAAATCTCCTCGTACTGGCTGGGTCCATGTTCGCGATGGCTCCAACATTCTCGTTCTGAACGCAGATACTCCACGGGATGCAGTTGATCGCTACCTGCAAATGGTCACCAGATTCGGGAATGATCTGGAGTGGCACCGCGCAGCAAGTCGGCAGGGGAAAATGACAACCGTCGAGTATGGTCCCGATAGAATTCGGTGCAAGTCTTTCTATCTGTACTACGTCAGTCCCATGGAACCAAACCCCTCCTTCTTAACTTGGCGATTTGATACCGCCCTGCAGTTCGCCTCCGGTCTGCACCATTCGCAAACCCGCAAAGGTGGCTTCATCCCCTACATTGCCCACTTAATGAGCGTGTGCGCTCTTGTCATCGAGGCTGGAGGCGACGAGGATCAGGCGATAGCCGCCCTGCTACACGACGCGGTTGAGGATCAGGGCGGTCTACCAACTTTGGCCACCATTCGACAAATGTTCGGCGACCGAGTAGCCGATACCGTCGAATCCTGCTCCGACAGCATGGCGACCAATCCTGATAAGAAATTGCCGTGGCGGCCGAGGAAGGACAAATATCTGGAGCATCTGCGGACTGCGAATGCAGATGCGCTGATAGTTTCGGCTGCCGACAAACTCCACAACGCCCGAGCAATTCTGGCTGACTATCGGGAACTGGGAGAGGGGTTGTGGTCGAGATTCAAAGCGCCAAAGAAAGAACAACTTTGGTTCTACGGGGCTATAGTCACGACCCTGCGGCAGACGACAGCACCGAAGGCGCTCGTTGATGAATTGAGTCTGGTCGTGGAGGAACTGAAACAGTTAGCGGCGTGACCACGCCGCACTGGTTGAGCGGGTCTTGTCCTACGCGAGTCCGAATTTACTGAGCGCTGGCGCTGGTAAGGCGTGCAACACTCGAAGGAGTCCGAGGCAGAGAAAGGAGGCGTTACGAATCTTCCACCGTATCGATGCCTCGAATTGAAAATCGAGAACGGGCACGTCCGCTCACCGCTGGACGAGTTTTTGCAGAGACCTGACCGCCCGCCGTTTCTGATTTGGATTGGCAACGTCATGGGCGGCGGCGAAGCCTACTGGGAGTATGAATCGCTCGACGAGGCCAAGGCGGCTGCCGACGCATTCAACGGCACCGACGACTGGGTCGCGGCTGTTTATGGCGCAGACGGACGAAGAATCTAGGGCTGCGGTGGGGCGACGAAGTGAACGAACCATGAAGAAGTATCGCAAGCATCGGCAGCGCGAATCGGCGGTCGGTTGCCAATCGCCAGTCCTGCGTTATTTCAAGTGCAGTGCCGGACGCCGCGCCCAGATCGACCTTGCCAATGCATTTTGTCGCAATTTGGAAATGGCTTATCGGGTATGAGAGAGGAGCACTACAGTCATGCCTGCCGTTAAAGCGGGGTGGAAACGAGGAACGCACTTATGGTCGATTCATTGGCGACGCTAAGCCGCAGTGAAGGGATGGGTGCAGGCGAAGGGAAAGCCTCCTGACTCCGTCAAATTGACCGTTCATCCATTCGCACGGTCGCGATATCCGCACGCTCGATGGTGAGGTTCACCGACCGTGATCCTGCCGGCGCAGTTCGATGCTTTGCCCCTTTCGGGACGGTGAACATCTGTCCGGCGCTCAGTCCTATCCGCTGGTGCTCCAACTCAAGGATCACGGTTCCTTCAAGTCCAAGAAATATCTCATCGGAGTTAGGATGAAGATGCCAAAAGTAGGGCTCGGTCATCAACGAGATTCGGATGACATGATCGTTGATCACGGAAAGAACGACATTCTCGTAGTTGCCAGAGAGTTCCTTTGCTTTCTGCATCAAGTCGATCACGCTCACGCCTTCACTCATTGCGACCTCCACGAAGTTAGATGTTGTAGCAACTGCGTTAGACCCAGCCGAATCAGGGTTGCACGTCCAAAGCCCTAGCAGGTTGCGGAAACCCGCGTTGAGAGTTGTATTAATCGTGCCAATCTTCATCGCACATTGCATCGCATAATGGGCAAAAATAAGGCAGCGAAGAGGTGAGGAATTATGAAAGCCCGACACATCAATGTCACGTTCCATGCCGATGTTCAGGAACACAAGGCTTGGTTCCTGCTTCCGAAATCGATAGTCGAACTGTTCGAGATGAGGGCGGGAGACGTACTCGCCGTCAGCATCAGCGCCCCTGATGGCGAATCGCAGTACCACGGCCTTGCTAGGTTGGATACGCACACCAAGGACTACAAGGCGCACATCGGCACGATTCTCACCAAGGGCGAGATCAGAGTTTGCGGAACTTGAGGGCGAACAGAACAGAGAGACGGCTTGGCATGAACTTTGGGAAAAGCTTCACCATCAAGGAGACGTTGGTGAGGCGTCCTACGCCTCCGTGCCGCATCTCGTGAGAATTCATCGAAAGAGCGGCATAGTTGACTGGAACACCTACGCGATTGTCGCGATCATCGAACTGGCTCGTGGGAAGGGCAACAATCCCGAAGTGCCGAACAGGTTGGAAGAGGGTTACCTTCGAGCGATTCGGGAACTAGCGGAAATCGGTGCCGCCGAAATTTGGCGCATCGAAGAACCGGAAGCCGTCACTTCCACATCCTTCGCGCCTTCCTTCGCACCGCTGCTTAAGAACGTCAAAGACGCGATTACTCATCGGCACGTGTCTCCTTCCTTCTTCGGTTTTGCTATCCGGTACGAAGATCACGCGGGTTTCCCAATCCAGGTTCTCGACGCGCATCCGGTAAAGCTCTCTTTCGTTCCTCATGCCGGTATCGCGCATCAAGATGATGATGTCTGGGAAAAGTTGAAGGCTGCATTTCCGCCAATTGCTAGCAGCAGCGCCGGCCAACAATTTCTTTTCGGCTTCATCGTCAAGCCTGAGTGAACGTCCGTATTCTTTCATCAGTTTGAGTTTCGGAGCATGGCGAATCGGTGTCCACCCCTCGGGGATAGGCCGTAATGGCGGCCGTGGCCTTAATCTAAATGTTGTAAGATGTATTTGACATTATGTCAATGTTGCTTTACTTTTAGATTGAGGTGCTTTACTCTATGACCACAAATCGAAGGTTCTCTTCCCGCTTTTCCCGCCCTGTCTTCCTTTGGGCGGTTGCTGCCGCACTGACAGAGATCCTGGTGACATGGCTTGTCGTTCACGGGCAAGTTCCGCGGTGGCTCGGGCTGCTGCCGGTTGTGCCGTACATGATCTTCTTCGCAGCGATGATACGCAGCGTCCTGAAGATGGACGAGATGCAAAAGCGCATCTGCCTTGAGTCGGCATCCATTGCGTTCTTGTTGACTCTCATCATCACTGCCTTTTTCGGCGGCCTCGAGCAAGCCGGAATCGGTCACCCACCGTGGCAGGAGGTGGGAAGCTTCATGATGCTGCTGTGGGCTTGTTCCTACGCGGCTTCATCCTGGAGGTACCGATGAACCTTCGGAGCGCCACTGATTGCCCACGAGGTGGTGCGTTATGAAAAACCGCCTTCGAGTTCTCCGGGCAGAGCGCGAGTGGTCCCAGGCCGACTTGGCTGGCCGTCTCAAGGTATCGCGCCAAACCGCGAATGCAATTGAAACGGGGAAGTACGACCCGAGTCTGCCCCTGGCTTTTGCCATCGCGCGACTGTTCGAGCAACCCATTGAAGCCATCTTTGAACCCGGCGATGACAAATCCGCCGGCTGAGCGCGCCGCCTTGTTGGGTGGCGAGCAAAAAACTCACAATCAACCAAAGGAGAATTACCTCATGAACATGCATAGGGCGTTACGTTTCGGATTCTTGGCGGTGCTGGTGACCATGATCGCATCCACTTTGGTCCTTGGCGCCACTACAGCGGCATCAGTCTCAGCGGCAATCGGTGATTGGGAAGGAAAGATCGACACCGGGAATGGCAGCTTGCGAGTGATCGTGCACATCTCACAGGCGACAGATGGCAAGTTGAATGGAAGCCTGGACAGTCCGGACCAGGGCTCCACAGGAACAGCGATCGACTCAGTCATTTACAAGGAGCCTGATCTGCGCTTTGCTATCGAACTCTTCGGAAGCACCTTTGACGGCGAGATGAACCACGACAACTCGGAAATTACAGGAGAGTGGAAACAGAGCGGCCGGTCTCTGCCGTTGGTGTTCAAGCGCCGGAGTAAGTAAGCGCAGGGCAAGAAAAACGGACGCGGCAGTTTCACCGCGTCCGCTCTTCCAGGAGGACAAAGCTCTTAAACCGGCCCACCACAGGCACTGCCGGTCTAGGAGAGCACCCGTGGGAGTTTGAGCGAGCATAGGAGCACAAAAGCGAAGATAGCGAACATCTTGAGCATGCCCCAGCCGCCCAGGAGAGTGCCACTGGCCGCGAGGAAGGTAAATTGCTTTCCCTCTATGGCGTCGGGGTTGTGGGGATGTTCCCGTTGGTGGTGGTTCTACTTCGAATCGAAAGAAACACGCGCCGTCAGTGAGAAATCAATTCCTGCAAGGGGCTGGCCCACCATTGATTCTCTCTTCCTCGCCATCACGAATGAGGCTGCCGCATCTTTGCCTTTTCTCCAAACGTGCCCCATCCGTGCTGATCTCATCAGGAGAACCTTGTGCGGCCTGAAACTCAGGCTAGGCTAAAGGACGCTGCCAGGATGCACTGCGGCGAGACCGCTGAAACGTCCAAAGTCGGTCACGTCCAACGTGAGTATATGGCTCACACGGTGAACGCGCATGGCCGCGGCCAATCGCGGATCGTGCACCTGAACACCCAACACCTCGTGCTGGACGGTTTTCTACTTCAGCAGGTGTTGATTCGAACGACGACTCCTCCACCCATCCAACGCTGTAGCCCGCTCGCCGCATCCGTAATTGTTTCGTACTATTGATGAATTCGAATCGTGAATGCTATCAAGTATGGCAATGAAAAAAGGCTGGGGGGATTTGAATCTGCTCGTCCGGCTCCGACCAATTGTTTTTATTGCAATTCTGCTGGCTGCATGGCAAGTTGCGGTGAGCCGGCACCCGGTTCACATCTTGCCGGGCCCATGGGGTGTGGCTGGCGGCATTGCTGACTTGCTGCGTCACGGCTTGCTGTTCAAATATGTAGTTGCCTCCCTGTTTCGCGTGACCTGGGGCTTTGTTCTTGCGGCCGTTATCGCCATCCCCCTGGGACTTACGATTGGCTGGTATCGCCGGGCTGAGATGGCATTCAATCCGCTGCTTCAGATTTTTCGACCCATTTCTCCGCTTGCTTGGATTCCACTTGCCATTCTGTGGTTTGGAGTAGGAGATGCTTCCGCGATATTTCTTATCTTTCTGGGATGTTTCTTCCCGTTACTTCTGACAGCCATCAATGCGGTTCGAAATGTTCCCTCCATTTATATCAACGCCGGGCGCAATTTTGGTCTCCGTCGTGCTGATCTCGTCTATCGCGTTTTGTATCCGGCTGTGATTCCCCAACTTCTGATCGGCTTGCGGATTACTCTAGGGGTTGCGTGGCTGGTGGTGGTTGCCGCGGAAATGATTGCTGTAGATTCAGGACTCGGTTTCCTTATTGTTGACGCCCGCAATGCTGGCAACCGCTACGACCTGGTAGTGGCCGGCATGGTCATTATTGGAATCATCGGTCTACTGCTCGATACCGCGATGCGCTCGCTGGAAGGGGTCAGATCCTTTCGATGGGCTTATTCAAAGGACTAGAAATGTCGCCGGAAGAAGCTGTTACGATGCCAACCGCGGGAACGAAATTACGGGCAGAACATCTCGACATGGTATTCACGCGCGACGGCAAGAGCACGCCCGTTCTGAAAGACATTAATCTTCAGGTGTCTGTTGGAGAGTTTATTTGCCTGGTCGGACCCTCAGGATGCGGCAAGTCGACGCTCTTAAATACGATGGGAGGATTTCTTTCGCCGACGAGCGGAACCGTCAGTATCGATGGCGAGGTCGTACATGGGCCAGACTCTCGCCGCATCTTCGTGTTCCAGGAACGCGGCGTTTTTCCATGGCTGACGGTCGAGGGCAACATCGGTTTTGGCCTCTTCAAGCTGTCGCGCTCGGAGCGGGAACAACGCCTAGCGCACTACGTGAAGATGGTAGGGCTGCAGGGCTTTGAGGAAGCTTATCCTTCGGAGCTTTCGGGTGGCATGAAGCAGAGGCTTGAAGTGGCACGGGCTTTGGCCGTGGATCCGGACATGCTCTACATGGACGAGCCATTTGGAGCGCTTGATTCCATTACCCGGCTCACCATGCGGGGAGAATTGCTGCGCATATGGCAAGCCGAACGCAAGACCATTGTCTTTGTGACGCACGACATCGATGAAGCAGTTCAGTTGGCGGATCGGGTGGTGGTGATGAGCGCCCGTCCTGCCGTGATTCAGCAGATTGTGAACATTGACATGCCGCACCCGCGCGACATTAGCTCACCGCGTTATTTGGAACTTCGCGATGGAATTTTGCAGCAGATCGGCCTAGCGCACAAAATATGAATTCACTTGCTGAACCGCATCCATGGGAAAAGTTGTTATGGCCGTTGCTGGCATCGGGCCTGTTGCTAGTTGCGTGGTACTATTCCGTCCGCTGGACAGGCACCAAAATTTTCCCTTCGCCCCTTCAGGTGGAAAAAGGGATGGTTGAACTCTTCCATAAGAATGTTCTCTGGAGTGACATCGGCAGTTCTCTGCGGCGCGTGGCGATTGGATTCGGCGCCGCCACTGTGCTTGGCATCCCGATGGGACTGACGCTCGGATGGTATCCGGCATTGAACCAGGTGGTGAATCCGGTGATGCAAATCTTGAGGCCGATCAGTCCCATCGCATGGATTCCGGTTGCGATCATTTTTTTCGGGGTCGGTGATAATTCCGCAACGTTTTTGATTTTTCTCGGCGCTTTTTTCCCAATCGTGGTCGCATGTGTGAATGGCGTATCGAATGTGCCTTCGGTCTACCGTCGCGCGGGCCGCAACTTTGGCCTTGCGCCCACGCAGCTCTTGGCAAGGGTCGTCTTTCCAGCCGCTCTTCCGCAGATCATCGTCGGTCTTCGCCTTGCGCTGGGCATTGCATGGCTGGTCGTGGTGGCGGCAGAAATGGTTGCAGTCGATTCCGGTCTTGGATATCTGGTGATCGATTCGCGAAATTCTGGCAAGCGTTACGATCTTGTCGTGGCGGCGATGCTCATGATCGGCGTGATCGGGTTGGCACTTGATTTGGGTTTCCGCAGGCTCGAAACGATTAAATCGATCCGCTGGGGATTCGGCAATGAGTCCTAAGAACATCAGTCTTCAGAAAAAAGTGCTGCTGTTCGGGTTCGGATGGCTTGCGCTGATCTCGGTCCTTCACGGTTATCTGAACGTAAATTGGGTTGCCGTCCTGAACGACCATCTTCCCCCAGCGAAGCGGAAGATCACCGTGGCCTACATACCCGTGACCTGCCAACTCACATGCCCAGTGACAGACTATATTTCGAAATTTTCGGATAACGGCGAGATCTTTCTGCCTCGGTTGTTCCAAGGCTTTCCCGAGATTAAAGAGGCCCTGATCTCCAACAAGGTTCAGGCGGCATTTATTGTTGCGCCCCTGGCGATTGCGCTCGTGGCCCAGGGCGTTCCCATCAAGGTCGTGTATCTGGGCCACCGGTACGGCAGTGCTGTCGTGGTTCGCAAAGACGGACCCATCAAAACAGTTCCCGATCTGCGCGGGCGCACAGTTGCGATCCCAAGCCGTTTTTCAGACGAACGCCTGCTTCTCTTTCGCGCCATGAAGGTTTGGGGAATGAAACCCGGCGACATCAAAATGGTGGAAATGGCTCCGCCCGATGTCTCGGGAGCGCTTGCGGCCAAGGCGATCGACGGTTTCTCGATGGGAGAGCCGTTCCCGTCTCAAGCGGAAATGGCGGGCTACGGAAAGATTCTCTTTCAGGCAAGGGACTACTGGCCGGACTACATGTCATGCATTCTCGTGGTGCGACAGGATTTGATCGACTCGCGCCCGGATGTTGTGCAAACGTTGGTTGATGGCATTGCCCGCTCCGGTTTGTGGCTCGACAAGGGCAAGCCTTACCGGGAGGACGCGGCCGATTTCGTGGGGCGTCTCTACTACAACCAGAAACCTGCTCTCTTGCGTTGGGCACTCACCAAGCCGATGGATCGGGTTATTTATAGTCCGCTGGCTCCGCGCAAGGCTGATTTTGATATGGTGCGCGATCTAATGATTGAGACAGGTGTGCTGAATAAGAAGGTCGAGTTTAGCGAATATACCGATACACGTTTTTCCGATGGGGCGGCGAGCGAGAGCGCCTGGAGGTATGAGGCGGGTATCGCATCGGCTAAGTGAACCATTTGGACTTCAAGAACGAAGGAGGACTGAAATGTTTCGCAGACAATTTGTCAAAGTTCTGGCGGCTGTCGGGACGGGAAGTCTGGCATCGATCATGGCCGCGCAAGCGGAGGGAAGCGAGACAGTCACATATCGCGTAAAAGGATTTAGCTGCGTCACTTGCGCCGTGGGACTTGACACCATGCTCAAAAAGGAGAAAGGGATTGCATGGTCC
>JGI12635J15846_10003969_pt1 | contig 12801 bp, 13 predicted proteins | sample BlaSpr_A8_OM2_M2_FD_15846 | JGI IMG/M metagenome (IMG submission 15846) | reverse complement strand
CCGGCGACGCGGACAAAACGCACCGGCTCGCTCAGCCCTCGCAGCGCGGCGGTATCCTCGATGAGAGCACGGCCGGTCAGAGCCTCGCGCGCTTCGCTGTCGGCCGAGATCGCTTCGGAAACGATCACTTCGCCACCGCGACATTGATGCTCAAGGCGCGAAGCGGTGTTCACCACTGAGCCGAAATAGTCGAGTACGCCGCCGGCGGTGACCGCAATGCATGTTCCGCCGTGCAGGCCGAGTTTCAGCACGACGCCGGCGTCGCTGCGCCCGCGATTGAAATTTTCGACTTCGTCCTGGATGGATAACGCGGCGCGGACGGCATCCGCCGGATCGTGAAACGCCGCCATGACCGCGTCGCCCACGGTCTTGACGATGAAACCGTGATGACGCTCGATCCGCTCCGATAAGAAGGCAAAATGGTCGCGCACCAAACGGTAGGCGGAGGCGTCGCCAAGGTCGTCGTAAAGTCTGGTCGAGCCTTGAAGATCGGTGAACATGATTGCAATCCGCCCGATCTCAACTTCATCGCCGGGGCGCAGAAGTTGTTCCGGACAGAGCCTACGGAAAGCCGCCATGGCAATGACGCGTTCTCCGGTGAGTGCGTCCGCAGTCCAGGCGCGGCTCTCAACGACAAAAAATAGCGGCCTGTCGGTGTCGTTATGGGCGGCGAAACCGCCTGCGTTGCCGCCCTTCGCCAAGATGACCTCAGTGCCGCGCACTGTGACGTCGGGGATGACGCCGTCTTCACCGATTGACGCATCGGCCTGGCCGCCGGCCTCAATAGTGCGAAAACGATAAGGACCGGGAGCGAGCTCCAGGTGAAAATTTTTTGTCGAGTGCGCCGGCACCTCGCCCTGGAATTTGACGTGGGGAGTGCTGCCTTGACCGAGAAGACAGAGTTCCCCCTTGGGAAGCGGCCGCAGCCATGGCTCCGGGTGGAAGGTCAATTCCACATTGCGCGTAAAGTCGCGGCCGTAATCGATGTTGCAGGATGAACAGTGTGCCCCCTCGGGCAGGTCGTGTAAGTTATTGACGCTTAATTTTGCTCCGCGGCAGCGCGAGCACAGCAAGTCCCAGCCCATGGCGACAATGCCGCGCTGCTGTGCGGCGAGAAATAGTTCGACCGTATCGTCCGCCGTTGCGCCCCAAGAGCGCGCCAGCGCCAGCGGGCGAATGCCGCGCAACGCTACGACCGGTGCGTGGAGAAGGAAGTCGGCGAGCTTTGACGCGAGGCCGTGGCTCGCTGGATCGTTTTCGAGGTCGCCGATCAACGCGGCAAGACGCCGGCGCGCGATCGGCTTTGCCGCTTCGTGCGCAGAGGCGCCCGGCAGGGGCATGCCGGCTTCCGCGATGAGCTTCTCGATGGCTGCCAGACGTTTGTCGCCCTCGCGGTCGATTTGACCTGAGAATTTTGCGAGCCGACCCAGGAGGCCGGCACACTCGATTTCCGACGAAAATACCACCCGGGTGCCCGCATCTTCGGGATGGAGTTCGACCACAGCCTCAAAGCGGCGGAGGGGGCCGTTGAGAAAATGACGGGTCTGCACCAGCCGCCGATTTTCCTCCCACTCGCTGAAGCCCTCTTGCCACTTGATTCGCAACGGGCCTAGACCGGCAGACGCAAAACGATCAACGCGTCCCTTCGCGTCCATGCGCTCCTCCACTTGATACGGAGGTGAGCCGGACAGTTCGTTGATACGGGCTGTGTCGGCGACGCACGGCCAGATCACTTCAGGCGGTTTGGCGTAATGCCGTTCCTTGCGGTAGCGGTAAATGCTTTTCATCGGCGTAATGTATGGACCCCGCTCGCCATTATACGGCCTCAGGTTAGTTCGGTTTCGTGATTTATCGCTGCNTTTAATCCCTGTACTCTTCGCTCTGTGCAATCCGTTCAATTATGCCGATCGCTCACACCGTAGGGACCAGAGGAATTTTCGCATGATACGCATTTTACTCTCCGTTATGGCATTCGCTCTCGGCATTACAATCGCCGCCGCCCAGGACCCGATCAAGGAGCGAAAGGACCTGATGAGGGGTCTGGGCGATCAAGCCAAGATTGGGGGCGCCATGGCGAAGGGAGATGAGCCGTTCGATCTCGCCAAGGCGCAAAAAATCTTCGCGACCTTCGCCGAAACGGCGTCAAAGGCGCCCGCGCTGTTTCCGCCGAATTCGAATGATGAGCCGACCGCCCAAGACCCGTATACCGCCAGCCCAAAGGTCTGGCAGGACACAAACGACTTCAAATCGCGATTCGAGAAATTTGGCGCCGATGCCAAGGCGGCTGGTGCGAACGTGAAGGACATCGAGACGTTCAAGGCCGCATTTGGGAGCATCGGTAAGAACGATTGCGGCGGATGCCATCAAGATTATCGCCTCAAGAAGAGTTAACGCTTCGCTGGGCGCGCGAGACAGGCGGATACGTAGGCCGCAATGAACAAGATCCTGTCCGGCGCGGCCGCGGGCGTCGCCGGCATTGCGCTCCTGTTTTGGATTTTGACTATTCCGGCGACGGTGCCGGCGACTGAGTTGCCGCCGTACACGCCGGACGTCGGCAACGGCCGGACGGTGTTTTACATCGCCGGCTGCGCGTCGTGTCACGCTACACCGAACAGCGATGCGAAAAAAGTCGACTACACGCGGCTTGGCGGCGGCCTTGCTTTGCCTTCGCCGTTTGGCACTTTTTATGTTCCAAATATTTCGCCGGATCCAGCCGATGGAATTGGCGCGTGGAGCGAAGCGGACTTCGTCACCGCGCTTTGGAAGGGGACTTCACGAAGAGGCCGGCATCTGTTTCCGGCGTTTCCCTACACCTCATACCAGCACATGACGCTTGCTGATGCGCGCGATCTCTTCGCTTATTTGAAGACTCTGCCGCCGGTGCCGGAGCGTGCGCGCCGGCATGATTTGGCTTTTCCGTTCAATGTGCGCCGTTTGGTCGGATTGTGGAAACTTCTGTTCCTCCACGGCGGGCCTTTTGTTCCTGATCCGGCGAAATCGGCACAAGTGAACCGTGGTGCTTATCTGGTGAACGGCGCCGGGCACTGCGCTGAATGTCACAGTCCGCGGAATTTTCTGGGCGCCATCGTGGAGAGCCAGCGATTCGCCGGCGGGCCGACGCCGGACGGGAAAGCGTGGGTGCCGAACATCACGCCCGCTGGTTTACAGCATCAGGATCCGCCCTGGTCGGCGAGCGACATCGCTACCTTCCTGGCTGACGGCATGGCCCCATCGGGGGATTATGCGGGCGGCGCCATGGTTGACGTCATACGCAACCTTGAGCAAATCGATGCTGCCGACCGCGAGGCTGTAGCGGCGTATGTGTACTCCTTGCCGGCGCGCGAGGGCCCAAAGCCGCCGCTTAAGTCCCTGCGAAAGCCTTGAAAGTGATGATGGTGCGCGTGTCCTGGATGCCGGCAATCGTCTGTACTTTTTCGGACACGAAGTGGCCGATATCCATGCTCTGCTCCACATAAAATTTCACCAACAAGTCGAAATCGCCGGCAGTCGAGTAAATTTCCGAGGCTATTTCGGCGTCAGCGAGCCGATTGGCCACCTCGTAGGACTTGCCGAGCTGACATTTAATCTGAACGAAAAAAGGAACCATCCGTATCTCCACCTCGCATTCCAGATGTTAATCTAGACCGAGGGCGCCGATAATACCTGGTAAATTGCAAAGAGCCACTTCGGCGGTTTCCTGAGCATCCGGTAATGGCATGCGACCACCACTTGATCTACGGCTGAACGCCATTCTCGATCCCGAACGCGCTGGCGGACACGATTTGTCCGATCTGGCCCGCGCCGTTGCGGCAGGCGGAGCGACGTTGGTGCAGTTGCGCGACAAAAAAAGCGACACTCGCGCCATGGTCGAAAAGGCGCGGGCGATCAAAGCAATTTTGGCGCCTCTCAATATCGCGGTTGTCGTCAACGATCGAATCGATGTGGCGCTCGCTGCCGGGGCTGACGGGGTGCATATCGGCCCGGATGATATGGCGCCTGAAGATGCGCGTCGTCTCCTCGGGCCGGACGCGATCATTGGGGTGTCGATCAAGACGGTCGCCGCGGCCGAGGCCGCGCCGGTCGGTCTTATCGACTACGCCGGCGTCGGCGGCGTGTATGCGACTTTGTCGAAGGAGCAAAAGACCTCGCCGATCGGTATTGATGGATTCGCCGGAGTTGCGGGGGCCCTGCGCCGCCGGGCGCCGGCGATTCCGATTGTCGGGATCGCCGGCATTGACGCCAGCAACGCGGACGCGGTCATAGGCGCGGGGGCTGATGGTGTCGCCGTCATCTCGGCATTATCAGGGTCTAGCGATGCCGCAGCGGCGGCCCGCACCTTGCGCGAAGTCGTCGACGGTATGCTGGCGAAGCGCGGAACCTAAGTATCGCCGCCGTCGCGCCGCCAAAGCAGCCTACGGGTCGGCTGGCGCTTTCCGGCCGCTGCAATTAAATCTCTGCAATGATGGCAACGCGAAAACGAACCGCGAGGGCTCGGCGCGGCGGCGATCAGCGCTCAGTGCCAAGACGCGGAAAAAGCGCGTACCGTACGCCAATCGCGTTGACTATCGCCGGCTCGGATTCAGGCGGCGGCGCCGGGATTGAGGCGGATCTCAAGACTTTTTCGGCGCTCGGCGTCTACGGCGCCGCTGTCGTCACCGCGGTCACCGCGCAAAATACCAAAGGCGTGCTCGGCATCCACGATGTGCCGGCCGACTTCATCGCGGCGCAAATCGATGCCGTCTTTGCCGATCTTGACGTCGGCGCGGTGAAGATCGGTATGCTTCCTGGCGTCGCCGCGATCGACGTCGTGGCCGAGGCGCTTGATCGCCACCGCCCGCCCAATGTCGTGCTCGACCCCATTATGGCCGCAACGTCAGGCGAGCGCTTGCTGCGCGCGGATGTTGGCCGTCTGCGGTCGCTGCTGTCGCGCGTGCGGCTCTTAACGCCCAATCTGGCGGAAGCTGCGGCGCTACTCGATGTCGCTCCTGCTTGCGACGATGGCGAGATGCGGGCACAGGCGGAAAAGCTCCTCGCGCAAGGCGCTGCTGCGGTCCTGATCAAGGGCGGCCACCGGAGTGGGCCTGAGAGCGTCGATTTTCTCGTCGAAGGCGGCCGCTGCCTGCGGCTCGTGGCGCCGCGCCTGGCGACCAAAAACACCCACGGCACTGGCTGTACGCTTTCGTCAGCAATTGCCGCCGGCCTCGCCCAAGGACTGTCGCTGGAAGCGGCCGCCAAGCGAGCCAAGGAATATGTGAGTGCCGCCGTCGCGGCCGCGGATCGCCTCGCCGTTGGCTCGGGTCGCGGACCGCTGCATCATTTTCACGCCTGGTGGTAGGCTTCCGAGCCGCGCCGAAAATTGCTACCGCTTGCTGTGTTTATCGGGAAAACCCGACGGAGATCGCGATGATGCGCGCCATCCTGACCTTTATGGCGGCAGTGGTAACCATCATGCCAATGAGCCACGCATCTGCCGCTGAATACGAAACGGCGAGCCAGACTGACGTCGTTTATGCCGAGCACGACGGCACTAAACTGGTCGGCGATCTCTATCTGCCCAAGGGCCGCAGCAAAGCGCCGGTCCTGGTCGCGGTTCACGGCGGCGGCTGGCAGGTCGGCAGCAAGGCGTTCTACCGATATTGGGGCTTGTTTTTCGCGCGCGCCGGTTACGCGGTTTTCGCTATCGACTACCGGCTCGGGAAGTCGGGCACTTATCCGGCCGCGGCTTACGACGTTAAGGCAGCCATTCAGTTCGTGCGGGCCAAGGCCTCCGACTTTGACCTCGACCCAAGCCGCATCGGTCTTATCGGTGATTCCGCGGGCGCGCATTTGACATCACTCATCGCGGTCGCGGGTGACCAGTTCAACGCGGCCTATCTGGACGATGCCAACGCCGCCGTAGCCACCGACATCAAGGCGGTCGTCGGCTTCTACGGCGTTTACGACCTGCACGCTCAATGGACGCACGATCTGACCTTCCGCCCGAACGATAATATCGTGCAAAAATTTCTCGGTGCCTCGCCGACGCAGAACCGCCGCGTTTATTTCGACGCCTCCCCGATCAGCTACGCCACCGTCGACCGCAACCGCGTCCGCTTTTTGCTCATTCACGGCACCAACGACGATATTGTCGATCCGCCGAGTCAATCAGGCGCGTTTCTCACCGCACTTAGCCAAGCCGGTTTTTTTGTGCGCCGGATCGTCATCCCGGGTGCTGGGCATTTTTGGGCGTCTGATCCGTTCGAAAGCGAGCCGCGCAGTTCCGCCGCGCAGGCGATCCCGCAAATGATGCGGTTTCTTGAAAGCTCGCTCTGAATGTTCGAGGACGGCGGCCTGCAAGCCGAGCGACAGGCGCGCCGCCATAAAGAGGGAGGAATGGGTCATGTTGAAAGCGATTACTGTGACGGCCGTTATGGCTCTTTTGGTCACGGCGTGGGTGCTGCTGCCGACCCAGGGCCATCTCGCCTTAGCGCAATCCGGACCGTTCCTTATCAATGCGGTCGAATACGACGTCGTGCCCGGCCAAATCGACAATTTCCTTGCTGCGCTCAAGGAGAACGGCGCGGCCTCGGTCAAAGAACCCGGTTGCCGCGAATTGAATATCTCCGTGTCGCAGAAGGACCCAAACCACGTCCTCATCTACGAGGTCTATAACGACGCCGCAGCCGCTGAAGCACATGCGGCGACCGATCACTTCAAGAAATACAAGGCGGCGACGGCCGGCATGACGACCAAGCGCGAGGTAAAGTCATACTTGTCGGTGGCGTTGAATATGAAGGGCATGTAACTCGCGGGCGCTCCGCGAAACTGACAGGACACAGGAATGGCCAGAAAAAAAAGAGGTGTTGTCGGGATCATTGGTCTCGGCATCATGGGGGGCGCTTTCGCGCGCAACCTGCTCGCCGCCAATTGGCGCGTCGTCGGTTATGACGTCGCGGCCGATCGCCGGCGCGCGATGAAAAAAGCCGGCGTCGACATCCGCTCGGATGCGGCGGAAGTCGCTCGCGAGGCGCCGACGCTCATTTTGAGCTTGCCCAGTCCCAAGGCGCTCTCGGCGACGGTCAACGCTATTGTCGAAGCTGGGGTGCGGCGCCGCGTGGTGATTGAGGCATCTACATTCAAGCTGGAAGATAAGACGGCGGCCGAGGCGACGCTGCGTAAAGCCGGCCATGTTTTGCTCGACTGTCCGGTCAGCGGGACAGGCTTTCAAGCCGAGGTAAAGGACCTCGTTGTTTATGCCTCGGGGGGTTCCGCCGAGATCAAACGGTTGCGCCCGTTATTCGCCGACTTTACGCGGGTGGTGCGAGACCTCGGCGAATTCGGCAACGGCAGCCGTATAAAATACATCGCCAATCTTCTGGTCGCCATTCATAACGTCGCAAGTGCCGAGGCGTTAGTGCTCGGCATGAAATGCGGGCTGCCGCCGCAGCTTATCTACGACGAGATCAGGGTGGGCGCCGGCAACTCGGAGGTGTTCCGCATTCGCGCGCCGATGATGGTGAAGGGCCGCTACGACAAGCCGACGATGAAAGTTTCAATCTGGAAAAAAGACATGGATATTATCGGCAGCTTTGCGCAGTCGCTCGGCGCGCCGACGCCGTTATTTTCCGCGACGCTGCCGATCTACGCCGCGGCGCTGTCGACGGGATATGCGATGCAGGACACGGCCTCGACCTGCGCCGTGCTTGAATCAATGGCCGGGATAAAGCGCGGCAAGAAGGCAAAACGTAAACGCGCCGCCCCGGCGAGATAACGCGCATGGCGCGCCGCCGTCTCGCTGCGGAGCCGACATCACGGCTTGCCATCTGGGCGCGGCGGCTTGCGCTGTTTTCGCTGGCCGCAACGCTCGTCGCCGTCGTCATTGTGCGCTCGGGCGCGCTCGATATCGTGCCGGCTTTGTCGACGCTGGCGGGCGCCTTGGTGCTTGCCGTCGTCGCGATCCTGCTCGCGTTTGCCGCCGGCATAGCGATTTGGCGGGAAGGAATCCGCGGCATTGGCGAGGCGGTCACTGGGCTGATTGTCGGCGTCGCGCTGATTGCTTATCCGCTCTATCTCGGCGTCAAGGCGTATCGCTTGCCGGCAATCTACGACGTCACAACGGATCCAATCGACCCGCCCCGATTCGAGGCGATTGCGCGGCTGCGGCCGCGCGACGCCAATCCGGTGAATTATGCCGGCCTCTATGCCGCCGAGCTGCAGCGCGAAGCGTATGCCGACATTGAGCCGGACGTAACCGAAGCCTCGCCGCAGGACGCCTACGATGCCGCGCTTAAGGTCGTTACCAAGCGCAAGTGGCGCGTCGTCGATGCGCGTCCGCCGCAGGCGGCTCCGCCGCGCGAGGGGTTGATCGAGGCGATCGCGCGCACGCCTATCCTCGGTTTCCGCGACGACGTGGTGGTGCGTGTGCGCGCGGCGCCGGAAGGCGCCCGCATCGACATACGCTCGGCTTCCCGCTACGGGCGGCACGATCTAGGGGCGAACGCGGCGCGCGTGCGCTCGCTTATCGACGATATCGATGATGCGCTGGCAGCGCCTGCGCCCGATAAGAAGCAGCCCGAGGCGGTAAAACCGGCTCAGGCGGCCGGTCGGGGCAATTCGGTCAAGCGATAAACGCCGCCGATCGTCGGCGCGCCGTCGGTTGCGACGAGACCGCGCGCTGCCAAATCCTCAAGATGCGCGAGGAGGGACAAGGCAGCCGCTCCGATGAGCCGCGGATCGAGTCCGATATAGATCGCGCGCACCAGCGTCGGAATGTCGGCGGCGCCTTTATCGAGCCGGTGCAGGATCGATGCCTCGCGCGCTTTGCGGTGCCCGATATAGCTCTGCACAAAGCGCGGAGCATCACGTACGGGACCGCCGTGGCCCGGCAGATAAACTGGCTCGCTGCGTCGAGCGAGTTTCGCCAGCGAGGCCATGTAATCGCTCATCGCCCCATCAGGCGGGGCAACAATCGGGGTCGACCAAGCCATCACGTGATCGCCGGAGAAGATCAAGTCCGCTTCGCGGAACGCATAGGCCATGTGGTTCGCTGTATGCCCGGGCGTGGTCAATGCTTCGATGGTCCAGCCTTTGCCCGTTACCGTTTGCAGGTCAGCGAGTGCGACATCGGGACGGAAAGCCGTGTCGGCGCTGGCATCGAGCGGCGCCGTTTCGCCGATATGGAGCGGCCGCGCCGCGCGATGCGGCCCTTCCGCGTAGACGGTGGCCCCGGTCGCCTGCTTGATCTTTGGCGTGGCAGGCGAGTGGTCGCGGTGAGTATGGGTGACGAAAATCGCGCTCACGCTCTCGCCGCGCACGGCGTCAAGCAGCGCGGCAATATGGGCGTCATCGTCCGGTCCGGGATCGAGGATCGCGACGTCGCCGCGGCCAATGATGTAGCTAACCGTTCCTTTGAAAGTAAACGGGCCGGGATTGTTGGCCACCAAGGCCCGCACGCCTTGTGCGACTTCGGCGGCTCGTCCAGCAATCAGGTCGAATGCCTTGTTGTAGGGTATGTCTTCGCTCATGCGCCCGACGGTCAATCAACACCGTTATGGGCTCATCATTTGCGGGGACGGCCGACCCAGCGCAAGCGGGAATTTCGCGGGGCAGGGGCCGAAAAAGGATGGAGCCCCGGTGCCGGGATCGCCGGGGCTCCAAGCAATCTCATTCAACACGAGTTGTGAGACCGAGATCGCACTAATGTCTATGCAAGCGCCGGGCCAAGTCGCCAGCTCGAACTAAATTGTCCGCGAACCAAAACTCGCGCCGCTAAAGGGGCGCCAAATTGCCGGATTGCGCTGCGGCGGCGGTCTTTGTCCGTCCAGCGAGCAATGCCATGGCTAAATTACGGGCAGTGCGCGGGTTACTTTAAAAAGGCGTGCGGCTGCGGATCGCCGCGGCCAGGGTTCCCTCGTCAAGATAGTCGAGTTCGCCGCCGACCGGCACTCCATGGGCCAGGCGCGTGACCTTAACGTTGGCCTCGTGAAGGAGATCGGTGATGTAATGAGCTGTGCTCTGGCCGTCGACCGTNGCGTTCAGCGCAAGAATGATCTCGCNGACCGCCGGCTCATGAGCGCGCGTAACCAGCGCGTCGATCGACAGGTCTTCGGGNCCGATGCCATCGAGCGGCGATAAAGTTCCGCCGAGGACGTGATAGCGCGCATGGATGGCGTGAGCGCGCTCAAGGGCCCAAAGGTCGGCGACGTCGGCGACGACGACGATTGCGGACGCGTCGCGTCGAGGATCGATGCAAACGGTGCACGGATTCTGCGTGTCGATGTTGCCGCAGATTTTGCACACCTCAATTTTTTCCATTGCGGCTTGGAGAGCTGCAGCCAGCGGCGCCATGACCAGTTCGCGTTTCTTGATCAGGAACAGCGCCGCCCGGCGGGCCGAGCGCGGTCCCAGCCCGGGCAAGCGGGCGAGCAGTTGAATGAGGCGTTCGATCTCCGGACCGGCGGCGGCGGGCATAATGTCAGAACAGCTTCAATCCCGGCGGCAGCGACAATCCTCCGGTGAGGGATTGCATGCGCTCGGCGAGCAGCGTCTCTAGTTTGCGGCGGGCGTCAGCGTGTCCGGCGACGATAAGATCCTGAAGAATCTGCTTCTGGTCCGGCTTCAGCAGCGAATCATCGACCTGCGCCGACCTGAGCTCGCCTTTGCCGGAAAGCTTCACCGAAACCAATCCGCCGCCTGCCGTGCCTTCGACCTCGACCTGATCGAGCTCGGCCTGCATCGCTTCCATTTTCGACTTGAACTCGGCGGCCTGCTTCATGAGGCCGAGAAAATCCGCCATGGTGCTCCTTCACAATCACAATTNGTCGTCGGCCGCGCCGGGGTCGGTAGCCGGCTCGATCGGGGGCTCCTCGAGCTCGGCCGGTGCGCGCACGCCGACGATCTCCGCGCCCGGAAAACGCGCCAAGACGGCTTGTACCAGCGGATCGTCGCGGACGCCGTCTTTCAATTCGTCTTTTCGCGCCTGTTCCTGGGCATAGATGCTCGGCATGCCCGGCTCGCTGGAAACGATCACCATCCAACGTCTGCCGGTCCAGTCGGCAAGCTTCTTCGAGAGTTCGCCGACGAGGCTTTTTGGCGCATTCTCTTCCAGCGCGATTTCGATCCGGCCGTCCTCGAAACGCACCAGCCGAACGTTGCGCTCGAGCGAGCTTTTAATCGCCAGGTCGCGCTTTTCTCCGGCGAGCGCCACTAGCGCTGTAAAGCTCGCTACTGCCGTGCTCTGGTGGCTTGGAGTCGCGTCGACATCGGCCGCCGGCACTTCGCCAGGGACTTGGATTGGCACTTTGGCCGGCGCGAGCGCCGCGCGCATTGCGCCGCGCGAACCTTCGCTGCGAAGTTGCGGTTCCGGACGCGCCGGTGCTTGAGCCGCAACAGTCGATCCCGCGCCGTTCCCGCCCGACGAATCCGCCAGCAATCGAATCGCTTCATCGGGTGTCGGCAAATCGGCGGCGTAGGCAATGCGCACCAGGACCATCTCTGCGGAGGCGAGCGGCCGCCCCGCCTCTTGCACCTCTTCGATGCCCTTAAGCAGCATTTGCCAAGTGCGCGCCAAAACCCGCATCGAAAGTTTGGCGGCAAAATCGCGGCCGCGGGTTCGTTCCTGCTCGGTGAGCGAAAGGTCTTCCGCCAAGGTCGGCGCGGCCTTCACGCGAGTGACGAAATGGGTGAATTCGGCAAGATCGCCGAGCACCGTCGCCGGATCGGCGCCCTTGTCGTATTGGTCGCGCAACTCGGTTAAGGCGCTCGGAAGTTCGGCGCCCATCAGCGCGCCGAACAAATCGATGATCCGGGCGCGATCGGCGAGCCCGAGCATCTGCCGCACGTCCTCGGCGCGCACCGGGCCGGCGGCGTGGGCGATGGCCTGATCGAGCAGGGACAGCGCGTCGCGCACCGAGCCTTCGGCGACGCGCGCGATCAGCGCCAATGCCGTGGGCTCGGCTTTAATCGTTTCTTGCTCCGCGATGTTCTGCAAATGCTTGACCAAAAGCGCTGCATCGAGCCGGCGCAAATCGAAGCGTTGGCAGCGCGACAGAACGGTAATCGGGACTTTGCGGATTTCGGTCGTTGCAAACACAAACTTGGCGTGCGGCGGCGGCTCCTCGAGCGTTTTCAAAAGAGCGTTGAATGCCGAGCCCGAAAGCATGTGCACTTCATCGAGAATGTAAACCTTGTATCGCGCCGAGACCGGCGCGTAGCGGATCGCTTCGTTGATCGTGCGTACGTCCTCGACGCTGTTATGGGAGGCGGCGTCCATCTCGATAACGTCGAGATGCCGGCTTTCCACGATCGCCTGGCAATGGACCCCGAGAACCGGCATGTGAATCGTCGGTCCAGTGACCGACCCGTCCGGCAGTTCATAATTGAGCGCGCGCGCCAATATGCGCGCCGTCGTGGTCTTGCCGACGCCACGCACGCCGGTGAGGATCCAGGCTTGAGGAATGCGGCCGGTTTCGAAAGCGTTTGAGATCGTGCGCACCATGGCTTCCTGGCCGATCAAGTCGGCGAAAGTCGAAGGCCGGTATTTGCGCGCGAGCACGCGGTAGGAGGCGGCCGGGCCGGATGCAGGGTTGGTGTCGTTCATCGGCGATACTTAATACGTCATCCTAAGGCGCGAAGCCGCGGCAGGGCCAGCCTCGGAGGATGACGGACGCGCCATCACCCTTCAAGGCTCGCTGCGCTCGAATGCCGGCGCAGTGCTTCAATCGAAAGGAGAGGGTGGGAGGCTGACGAGCGACCCGAACCGCGCTCGTTAGGGCTGCTTCCTTCCGGACCTGACCCGGTTGGCGAGTGGCTCGTCCACCGCCA
>JGI12635J15846_10003967_pt1 | contig 12803 bp, 11 predicted proteins | sample BlaSpr_A8_OM2_M2_FD_15846 | JGI IMG/M metagenome (IMG submission 15846) | reverse complement strand
TGTTCTCGACATATAGATCTCTGTGAATTTCGCCTCGACAAAGCGGCTCCGACGCGGAACGACGGCGGCGCCGCGCGGTTACAACGAGTGCGAAAGTTCCGACGCTATGCTTGAGCTGGTCTGAGGCCGGTGGACCTGTCTGGGTGCCTAGCGCCGAACTAGTTACGAAGCGATCTCGTCCAAGCGCCTTTGAAGCACAATCAGGTCTTGCCTGATCAACAACTCGTGTGTCGGATACCCCGGCGCGGAGCACGCCAATCGATCAATCAGGTGCCCTCAGGCTGAACGTAACAGAAGACGTAACCGGAGTGGCCGAGGAATACGATGCCGTGTCCGGTCGGATTGCCTCTGTCCCATTTGAGTTTGTTGTTTGGAATTTCGATTTCCGTTCCGATATCGACGTGAGGCCGCTTGAGCGGTTCGTCGGCTCGATCATCCGTGATGGTGGCGTAGGTCTTGCCGTTTCTGACATGGACCTCATCGGCCCAATACGCGTCGGCCTCGCCGCAACATGATGCATTCGGCACATCGGGCTGCATCAGCGCCTGGTACCATTGCCGGACCGCGGGATCCGAGTTTCCCCATTGTCCGAGGTCGCGGGCGCTCGCACCAGCGAACACACAAGAACCAAAAAGACTAAGACAAAGGATGATGCGTTTCATCCAACTCGCTCCCAACTCTCTGAATGCTTCCCACCGCAATGACCCTTGCAGACTAGGCCGATTGAGATTGATGGCTCAATTGTACGTAGGTAAGCGCCCGAGATCGAAAATGGAGCGGGAGACTCATACGAAGGTTTGTGTTTTGCCGTTCACGTGTTCGTTCAGTTGCGATAGGTCGCCGAACACTCAGCCGTGAACAGCATAGCGTCAGTTTCTCCCTACCTCAGCGATGGAGCGCTGGCTCGCGTTGCGACGGGGAGAGCCGGGAATTCGAAAACAGCGCCAATATCTCGACAGGTGAGACAGATGCAGAAGTACGAGGCCCAACCAGGGCTAACGCGGCGGGGCGTGATCCGTGGAATGGGGGTCGCCGGCCTGGCGCTGATGTCCTCGCCGGCCTTAGCGCAAGAGACGGTCGATCTGCACGTGCCCGGCGGCCCCAGCACGCGGCCCATCACCACATCCTATCCGCAAAAGGGCCGAATGATCCTCCAGCGCTCCAGCCCGCCATGGCTCGAGACGCCGTTTGAAGTCTTCGACAAGGGCGTGTTCACGCCGAACGAGCAGCATTATGTCAGTTGGCACTGGGCGAATTTTCCGGGCGACATCGATGTGGACAGCTTTCGCCTTGCGGTTCGCGGTCAGGTCAACCAAACCCTTTCGCTGTCGCTCAATGATATTTTGCGGGGTTTTCCGAGAGCAGATATCGCGGCGGTGAACCAGTGCGCCGGCAATTCCCGGATCTACGCCGAGCCCCGCGTTGCCGGTGCGCAATGGGCGAATGGTTCGATGAGCAACGCGCTCTGGACCGGTGTGCGTCTCAAGGACGTGCTTGACCGCGCCGGCGTGAAACCCGGCGCCATTCAAGTCCGCTTCGGCGGCCTGGACGAGCCGGTGATGCCGGGCGCGCCGAAATTCCTGAAGTCGATCACCGTCGATCACGCACGCGACGGCGAGGTGATGATCGCTTTCGCCATGAACGGCGAGCAGCTTCCATTGTTGAACGGGTTTCCTCTGCGGCTCATCGTGCCCGGCTGGTGCGGAGTTTACTGGGTCAAGATGCTCAACGACATCGAGGTGCTGAACCAGCCCGACGTCAATTACTGGACGGCGACCGGCTACCGCGTGCCGGATACACCGCACAATTCCGTCAAGCCGGGCGAGACCGGATACAAGATGGTGCCGGTGACCCGCAACGCTCCGCGATCGTTCATCACCAACATTCGCAACGGCGACAGCGTGCCGGCAGGATCGCCGGCTTTGGCGCGGGGCATCGCGTTCGGCGGCGATTGCGGCGTTGCGCGCGTCGATCTGTCGATCGATGGCGGCAAGAGCTGGCAGCCGGCGAAGCTCGGTGCCGACCAGGGAACCTATGGCTTTCGGCAATGGCAGACGCAATTCACCCTGCCTGCGCGCGGCGCGCACAGATTGACGGTCCGCTGCACTAACACCAAGAACGTGGCGCAGCCCGATTTTCGGATCTGGAATCCGGCCGGCTACCTGTTCAACACCATTGAAACGACCGATGTGGTCGCGGCCTGAAGAGGAACCGGCAATGCAACGTGACGTTCTGACGGTGGCCGTTCTGGGTCTCGTTCTCGTGTCGCATTCCGGCCACGCCGAGACGATCACCAAATTGAAGTCGCTGAAGCTGGATGTCCCCACCAGCGACGCGATGTTCCCCGGTCCGGGATCGGATGCGATCAATAATAACTGCCTAGCCTGCCACTCGGCCGACCACGTGTTGAACCAGCCATCGTTGTCGAGGACGGCCTGGCAGGAAGTCGTCGACAAGATGATCAGGGCTTACAAGGCCCCCGTCAGCCCCGACGACGCCAAAGCGATCGTGGATTACCTGGTCCGCACAAAAGGCACTTCGTAAACACGGCGACGCGAGCTCTCAGCGCCAGCGCCGCTTAAACTTCATGAAAAAGGAAAAGCTCATCATGACGAGAATTGGCGTTGCAATATTGGCAATATTCTTCTGCTTCTCAGCCGGGGCGCAGACCATCAGCGTCATGACGCTCGATCAAGCCGGAGCCCAGACCGTGCTGCAAGCAGCCAGGGAGAACGCGCAGCAGCGCAAGGCGCCCTCGGCAATCGCAGTAGTTGATCCCGCCGGTGACCTGATTGCCTTTCAGCGGATGGATAGTGTGCGCCCAGCAAGCGTGGATCTTGCCATCGAAAAGGCACGAACCGCGGCGCGGCTACAGCGGTCGACGGCAGAGATCGAGGACAACATAAATCAGGGGCGAACGGCCTTTGTTACTGCCGGCATTCTGGTACTGCGCGGCGGCACGCCGATACGCGTGAACGGCGCGGTCGTGGGTGCAGTAGGTGTTGCCGGCTTAAGTAAAGAGACCGACGCCGAGATCGCCAACACCGCGGCGGCGGCGCTGAGCCCCTCGCCGATGACAGCACAGCGTCGGTGACGGAGCTGAGTTATTTGGTCTTGCCGTCCTTGTCGTATTGCGAGATGAAGGCCCAGAGGTCGTTCACCTCCTTGTCGTTCTTGATGCCGGCGAAGGCCATCTTGGTGCCGGGAACTTTTGCTTTCGGGTCCTTGATGTATTCCTTGAACTGGGCCTCGTTCCAGGTGATGCCAGAATTCTTGTTGGCATCCGAATAAGAATAATCCGGTGCGGTGCCGGATTTGCGGCCATCGAGTCCATTGAGCTCGGGGCCGACTTTGTTCTTGGCGCCTTCGCCGATTGAATGGCAGGCCATACATTTGTTGAACGAGGTCTTGCCGGCCGCGACGTCCTGCGCCAGCGCGGCCGTGGCGGTGGTCGAGAAAGCGATGACGACCAGGATGCGCAGATTCAGCTTTTTCATGATGCGCCCTTCGTAGGTTCGATGCGGCGGGCTGCAGTGCCGCCGCGGCTGTTTTCGCGGAGCGCACTCGCGTATGAATTCACTTGAATGCGCCGAGCGCGCGAAGCCGATATTGGGCTTGCGATTCGTCAGCACCATTAAATTGAATTTTATGAAGCGTTTCGGAAACTCCTTCTGGACCGTCAGGATGATTTCCCTTGTGGTGCTGGCATTCTTCTCCAGCGTTGGTCTCGTTCGTTACACTGCGGAACTGGCGTTACGGAACGGAGCTTTTCCTGAACGCCCGTTATCGGCTCACCGGTTCTGATCGGATGATGTCCCCTGCCTGTCAAAACCGAACGTTCGGCGAACCGCCACGCTTGGCGCAGAGCGGACGGCGAAGCGCGAACAACATCTTGTGCCGATGAGGAATGAGGAGAACGGACGTAGTTGGCTACTGACTGGGTTTCAATGCCCTCATAGGTGGACGACGCGGCGAAATCGACTATAAAAATATTTAATTGACGTGTCGGCTAGTCGACTTGAGGGTGCTGGCAAAGGATGCGTCCGCAGCTGAAAATGCGCCGATTTCTTCAGTGAGCCGAATCGAAAGCTGCTTGCTGGGTGTCAATTTCTCCGCGCGGAACTTTCGAACCGCACTTGAGGGCGATTGTCATAGCGCTGTGTGAGGAGTAATTTGCTGATGCCAGAAGATGATCCAAGCTGGGCTGTGGGGGCTTTATGGCCACGGCCAAATTTGGGAGGAGTGCGGCCTTCATGAAGGAGCGCCCGAAGCCGTTGATCCGTCGGCGCGATTTGTTTCGTGCGGCGATTGCCGGCGTCGCAGGCGCCGCCGCGAGCACGCTGGTGCCGGCGTCGGCGGCCTCCGAGCCTGTTGACCTCAAAGAAAAGCGCAGGGCGAGATACCAAGCTCACTCCCCCGAGGTTCAAGACTTCTATCGCGTCAACAGCTATCCAGCCCGATAGTGGGAGACGTCCGTGCTGATCAAAAAGTCGGAACGTCGTCGAACTCCAGGAAGCATCGCCGGCGCACGGTCAAGTGAAGCGCGCGGCAATCTGGATCGACGCGGCTTTCTGAAACGTTCGGGTGTCGCCGCCGGGGCGCTGGCGGCGCTGGGCAATCTTCCGCTCGGCGGCATACGCAAGGCGGAGGCCGGTCCACCACCTCCCCCGGGTGCGGAGGTCACGACGCACAAGAATATCTGCACGCATTGTTCGGTCGGCTGCTCAGTGATCGCCAAAGTCGCAAATGGTGTGTGGATCGGCCAGGAGCCTGATTACGACAGCCCGATCAATCGGGGCTCGCATTGCTGCAAGGGCGCGGCTGTCCGCGACGACGTGCTGAGCCAGCGCCGCCTGCGCTATCCCGTGAAGCTGGTGGATGGTCAATGGAGGCGCATCTCCTGGGAAACGGCCGTCAACGAGATTGGCGACAAGCTTTTAGAGATTCGCCAGAGGTCGGGACCGGACTCGGTGTACTGGCTGGGCTCGGCGAAATTCACCAATGAGGCCGCCTACCTCAACCGCAAGCTTGCGGCCTTCTGGGGCACCAATAATTCCGATCATCAGGCGCGGATCTGTCATTCCACCACGGTCACAGGGGTTGCCAACACCTGGGGCTATGGCGCGATGACAAACAGCTACAACGATATCCGCAATGCCAAGACCATCCTGCTAATGGGCGGCAATCCAGCCGAGGCGCATCCGGTTTCACTTCAGCATATTCTCGAAGGCAAGGAACTCAACCGCGCCAACATGATCGTTGTCGATCCGCGGATGACGCGGACCGCCGCGCATGCGACTGAGTATGTCCGTGTGCGTCCCGGTACCCACATCGCCACGATCTACGGGATGCTCTGGCACATTTTCGAAAATGGTTGGGAGGACAAGGAATTCTTGAGCCAGCGCGTCTACGGCGTCGACGAAATCCGCAAGCATGCGGCGAAGTGGCCGCCGCACGAGGTCGAGCGCGTCACCGGCCTGCCCGAAGCGCAGGTCAAGCACATCGCCGAAACCTTCGCCAAGCAAAAGCCGGCGACGCTGATCTGGGCGATGGGACAAACCCAGTTCACCACCGGAACAGCCAATGTCCGCGCCAGTTGCCTTTTGCTTCTCGCCACCGGCAATGTCGGATACGCCGGCGCCGGTGCCAACATCTTTCGCGGCCACACGAATGTGCAGGGCGCCACCGATCTCGGCCTCGATGTGACGACGCTGCCGCTCTATTACGGTCTCGCGGAAGAGGCTTGGCGGCATTGGTGCAGGGTGTGGGAAATCGATTACGAGTGGATGAAGTCACGCTTCCCAAGCAAGACGCTGATGGAAGCGCCGGGCATTCCGTCGACGCGCTGGTTCGACGCGACTTTGCTGCCAAAAGACCAGGTCAGCCAGCCCGACAATGTGCAGGCGATGTTCATTATGGGGCATGGCGTCAACACCATTACCCGGATGCCGGAAGCTAAGCGCGGCATCGAGAAACTTGAGCTGCTGGTGGTCAGCGATCCCTATCCGACCGCATGGTCGGTGCTCTCCGAGCGCAAGAATGGAATCTATCTTTTGCCGGCCTGCACGAGCTTCGAGATGGATGGCTCGCGCACTGCCTCGAACCGCTCGCTGCAGTGGGGCGAGAAGATCGTCGAGCCGGTTTTCGAATCGAAAAACGACTACGACACCATGTACCTGTTTGCCCGCAAGTTCGGCTTCGCCGATCAAATGTTCAAGAACATCAAAGTCGAGAACAACAGGGTGTCGGCGGAGGATATCCTGCGCGAGATCAATCGCGGCGGCTGGTCGACCGGCTATTGCGGACAATCTCCAGAACGGCTCAAGGCGCACATGAAGAACCAGGCCAAATTCGATCTGGTCACCCTGCGGGCGCCGAAGGATGATCCGGAAGTCGGCGGCGACTATTACGGTCTGCCGTGGCCATGCTGGGGGACGCCGGAGTTCAAGCATCCGGGCACGCCAATCCTTTACGACACCAGTCTGCCGGTGAAGGAAGGCGGCGGCACGTTCCGCGCCCGGTTTGGCGTTGAGCGCGTCGTCAAGCGCAAGGTGGTGGAAAACGGCCAGGAGGTCGAGAAGGAGGAGCACGACAATCTCCTCGCCGAGGGCTCCTATTCGGCCGGCTCCGAAATCAAAGACGGGTATCCCGAGTTCACCCTGGGCGTGCTCAAGAAGCTCGGCTGGGACAAGGATCTGACGTCGCAGGAAATGGAGACGATCCAGCGTATCAATCCGGCCAACCCCGAAGCGGTGTCCTGGTCACTCGACCTATCGGGCGGAATCCAGCGGGTGGCGATCGAGCACGGCTGCTCACCTTACGGCAACGCCAAGGCACGCATGATCGCGTGGAATCTTCCCGACCCGATCCCGGTTCATCGCGAGCCGATCTATACCCCGCGCCCGGACCTCGTCGCTGATTATCCGACCTTGCCCGATGCCAAGCAGTTCCGCGTACCCAATATCGGCTTTTCCGTGCAGAAGGCCGCGGTCGACCGCGGCATTGCCAAGCAATTCCCGCTGATCCTGAGCTCGGGCAGGCTTGTGGAGTATGAAGGCGGGGGCGAGGAGACGCGCTCCAACAAGTGGCTCGCCGAGTTGAAGCAGCACATGTATGTCGAAATCAATCCGGTGGACGCGCGCGAGCGCGGCATCGAGGATGGCGGATGGGTGTGGGTGACCGGCGCCGAAAACAATTCAAGGACCCGCATGAAGGCGCTGGTGACTGAGCGCGTCGGAAAGGGCCTCGCATGGATGCCCTATCATTTCGCCGGCTGGTTTGAGGGCGCCGATCTGCGTGCCAAATATCCAAAGGGCTTCGATCCGATCGTGCTCGGCGAGAGCGTGAATACGCTCACCACCTACGGCTACGATCCCGCCACCGGCATGCAGGAGCCGAAGGCGACCCTGTGCCAGATCAGGGCAGCGTAAGAGGGCGTGAACGATGGCGCGGATGAAATTCCTTTGCGACGCGGATCGCTGCATCGATTGCAACGCCTGCGTCACCGCGTGCAAGAACGAGAACGAGGTGCCGTGGGGCATCAATCGCCGGCGCGTCGTCACTATCAATGACGGCAAGCCCGGCGAGCGCTCGGTGTCGATGGCCTGCATGCATTGCACCGACGCGCCCTGCGCCGCCGTGTGCCCGGTCACTTGCATCTATCCGACCGAAGACGGCATCGTGCTGCATTCCAAGGATATCTGCATCGGCTGCGGCTATTGTTTCTATGCATGTCCGTTCGGCGCGCCGCAATACCCCAAGGTCGGCAATTTCGGGTCGCGCGGCAAAATGGACAAGTGCACCTATTGCGCCGGTGGCGGCGGGCCGGAAGCCCCCGGCAGCGCCGCGGAATTCGAGAAATACGGCTCGGACCGTTTTGGCCAGGGCAAGTTGCCGCTGTGTGCCGAGATGTGCTCCACCAAATCGCTGCTGGCGGGGGACGGCGATATCATTGCGCAGATTTACAAGGAACGCGTTCTCAAGCGCGGCTATGGCTCGGGCGCGTGGGGCTGGATGACGGCCTATCGCGAGGACATTGAGGTCTGANCGCACGGTCTGATGAGCCTCAAGAGGAGGATGATCGCCATGTTTTTTCTTGCGCGGGCTCGCCTCGCAGTCGTCATCATGATGCTCTTACTCGGGATCGCCGCGTTCGGCCCAGCGATCGCGCAGAAGCTCAATCCGGATGGCGCTCCCAATCCCACCGCGAGCGTTACCAGCGAACGAGAGCTCTTCAAACAAGTCCCTCGCATCGAAGGGCGAATCGATATTCCCGATAAAAAAGCCAGCGTGCTGATCCAGCCTGCCGGGCGGACCTGGGACTATTTCCACGAGGTGCTGCTGCATTGGGGCGGTGCGATCGTGATCCTCGGCACGATCGCACTGCTGGGCCTTGCCTATCTGATCATCGGACGGGTCCGGATCGCCGAAGGGCGCTCGGGAAAGAAAATCCTCCGCTTCAAGGCCTTGGAGCGCTTTTCGCATTGGCTGACGGCCGCTTCATTCGTCGTTCTCGGCCTGACCGGATTGAATATCACCTTCGGCAAGATTTTGCTGTTGCCAGTCGTCGGCCCGGACGCTTTCTCGGATATTTCGCAAGGTGCGAAATACGTCCACAACTTCACCAGCTTCTCGTTCGTGGTCGGCCTGATCTTGATCACCATGATCTTCTTTCGCGACAATTTTTTCGGCAGGGTTGATCTCGAGTGGCTCAAGCAGGGCGGCGGCTTCATCAAGAACAAACATGCGCCGGCCGGACGCTTTAATCTTGGCGAGAAGCTGGTCTATTGGCTCTCCGTCATCGCCGGCGTCGCAGTCTCCGTCTCTGGATTCTTGCTGCTGTTTCCTTTTTACGGAACCGACATCGTCGAGATGCAGCTCGCACAGGTCGTGCATGCCGTCGTGGCCGTCCTGTTCGTCGCCCTGATCCTGGCCCACATCTATATCGGCACACTCGGCATGGAGGGTGCGTTCGAAGCGATGGGGACCGGCGAGGTCGATCTCAACTGGGCCAAGGAGCATCACGATCTCTGGCTTGCCCGACAACTCGCCAACCAAGAGCAGCACGGACAGCCTTCGGCGACACCAGCAGAATGAATACCGCGATCCACAGGACGCCAGCTTGCACAAGGAGAGGTTTTCTGGTCGCGGCGGCCTGAAACGGTCGCTCAGCTATCCTGGCTGTTGTGCTTTTGCGCCTCGCGCTCACGAAGATAATCGTCGGTTGTGCGGACGGCCTTGCTCTGTGTGCCGTAAGGATCAAACCCTTCCTCCGCGACAAAGGCAACGCGGCAGTCCTCGCACATCTTGATGACGTCGAGCCGCCGGGATGAGCCGGTATACATCCAGTGTCTGCCTTCGAGCTTGGCGATCACGCGATCGATGGTGCTCTTTACGCCGAATGGCTTGCCGCAGCGGATGCAACAGAACGGCTCTTCCTCCTTGAGGATGCGGGCGGGGGCCCTGGCGGCGTCAAAGTCGATTTGAGGCTTCAGGGTAATGACCTGCTCCGGGCAGGTCGCCTGGCACAGGCCGCACTGCACGCAGGCGTCTTCGACAAATCGCAGCACCGGCCGTTCAGGGTCATCGCGCAATGCGCCGGTCGGGCAGGCCGACACACAGGATAAACACAGCGTGCAACCACCGGCATCGATCTGGACGGCTCCGAACGGCGCGCCTTTCGGGAGTGCAATGACGCCGCGTTGCTCGGGCGCGGCGCGATGCAGCTCGCTCAGCGCAAAGCGCAGCACGCTTCTTTTGGCCCCGAGCGGGCGGAAGCTTGCCGGTCGGGGCGCCGGAGACATCGCAGGGATCGCGCGCAACGCCGCCAACAGAACGTCCGGGTCGTCGGTTTCGATGGTCGCAATCCGTCCCACGCCGAAACCGAGCCCGATGAGGATCGGATCGGCCAGCGCCATCGTCTGGAACAATCCGGAAACGTCATGAAGCGGCCGCGCCCGAAGCAAAAACCGCATCGCCGATGCGCCATAGGCGAAGGCGGCGGCCACGCTCTCCAGTCCGACCTGCGTGATCTCGTTGACGGCAAACGGCAGCACATGCGCCGGCAGCCCGTCGCCGAACCGCGCCAGCGCATCGATCAGCGGCGCGCCATGCGGATCGTCGTGCACCAGCACGACTGCCTGTTCGCCGCCGGCGTCGCGATAGGCCATCAGCATGGCGCGGAGCCTGCGCATCAGCGCATCCTCCGAGGGCAGCGCGTAGGATGCCGCACCGGTGGGACAGGCAGCAGCGCATTGCCCGCAGCCTGCGCAAATATTCGGGTCGATGATGACGTGATCGCCTTCGGGCGTTATGGCCGAGGTCGGACAAAGCTCCAGGCATCGGATGCAGCCCGTGACCTGCGAACGTGAATGGGCACAGAGCGTGGCATCGAAGGTGACGTAGCGCGGTTTCTGGAAAGTGCCGACAAGGTCACGCGCTTTGAGCACGGCCTGTAGCATTGCGGCGGGGCTGCCAGGATCGGCGCGCAGATAGCCGTCGCGCAAATCGGCAGCGGGGAAGAATGCTGTCCCGCCCGTCAGATCGAGAATGATATCGCAGATCGAGCGTGCATCATTGCACGATGGCCCGAACGCCAATACGCCGCGCGAGGACGGCGAAGCTTGCGCGAAATCGTCGACTGTGACCTCGAACGCGCCGAGATGGCCTTTGGCGTTTCTGACTTTTCCCCGTGCTACCGGAAACTCGGATATTCGCGGCGGCACGATCGCGGCGGGCGGTTCAATCAGAACGGTGACGTCGAGATGATCCTTGAGCAGGTTGGCGGCCTCGGCCGCCATCTCGTCGCGGCCGCAAATCAAAATGACGCCTGCGCTTTCGAGCTCGATGAACGGTACAGCCGGTATCGGTTCCGTCGCCGCCGCGAGCAGTGCGGCCATTTTCGGGCCTGCTCGGTCGGCTTCACTGGACCACCCGGCCGACTCCCGAATATTGGCAAACTGGATCGGAGTTTTACGACCACTTTCTGCCGCAACGTCGGAAAACAGACGAGCTTCCTGCGTGCAGGCGACCGTGAGTGGTGTATCTTGCGCTGCAATTGCGCGAAAGCGATCGAGCTCGGCGCGGCATAGATTTGCCGCGGTGGTCGCTTCGCAACGACAGCCGCGGGGGACTGTGTCGGTGTCAAGCGGCATCGTGTCATCACACGAACAGATCAGAAGATGTCTAGTGTGATCAGCCATCACTCTCACAATTTCTTGTAGCTCAAGCCGTTTGCCAGCCGCCGGGGCAACTGGCCGGAGTTCCCTATAGACTATATACTCATTGCGTTCAAAAGCGCGATGCCGGAGCGGCTGGAATACCGTTGCATTCCGGATCCAGTTTGTTGTGAGCTGGAATGCCGCTTGTCGTAGCGGTCCATCAACCCGAGCCGATCGCAGGAGGACCCAACAGGTGAAGCTGCTGCGGACCATCCGCCTCGATACATCGGATAGCTTTGTTTTTGCAAAGCCGGCCGAACCTGGCGAGTGGGCCGTATCGGGCGCTTTCGCTTTTGCGCGTTGCGATCCGGCCAAGCTTAAGGGCAAGGCGCGCACCGCCTTCCGTGCCGGTTTTCTGGGACTGGCTTCGCTTGGGCGGTCGACGCTGGTGCAGGTCGTCGAAGCGGATCGGAAAGATCGCATCGACGCGGTGGAGATGCTCGCGGCCCATCTGGTCGCGCGGTTCGGTGCGCCCGATCTTGCGGCCGCGCGGTTTGCCGCCCGGGAAGAGACAGACTTTGCGATGTCGCTCTGCGATCACCCGCCGGGCGTGCTCGTTGCCGTCACCCGAAGCCACGAGAACGGAGCGATCCGCGAAGTGTTCCGCACTTTGCGGCCGCGCCACGGGGCCGGGCATGCACGCGCTTTCGAGTTTTTGGAGATCGTTGGTGACGATGATGGGCCGGTCGAGCATTTCGATCTTACGGGGCATAGCAAAGGAGTCGCTAGGTGAGCGCGTCGCGCGATTTCTGGCTCTCCTGCGGTCACCATTTGCTCGACCGCGACGCTGGCGGCAACTTGCTCCTCACCGACGAATTCCTGAAGGCCTATCTGGCGCGCCCGGAGCTGGTGCCGCCGCCGGAGGCCTGCCGCGCGGAGCGCAAACTGCACGCTGCGTTGTTGAACGATCCGAAGGCGCCCGTCACGGCCTCGCAGCTTGCCGCGATTGCTGACGCGGACGCGCGCGAGAACTGGCAAATGATGATCGCCTGGCGCGATCATCTCGCGAAGCACCGCACGCTCGAAGCCGGCTATCTCGAAATTGTCAGGCGCAAGATCAAATTCCCTCACGTCCTGATCGATCAATTGGTGCAGGTGATCCTGCGAAACCTGTTGGACGATTGCGACGATGTTTTCGTGCTGCGGGCCGCCGAGATCTTCTTTCGTCCGCAGCGGTTCGTGATGCAGGAAGGCTTGGTCACCACGATCGACGAGGAGAGGGAGGCGCTGCTTCCCTCGCAGCCCCGTTCGCCGCTGGTGGAATTGCTGGGACTGCCGGCGACCCTGGAAGTCGACATGCTCAACGATGCAACCGCTGGCAGCTATTGGCAGCGCAGCGACCGCTTCGACATGGCGCTGGATCTGACAGCCGGCCGGCACGGCCAGATCGCGCTTGGAGAGGCCCTCAGGCGCTGGCTCCGGCACCTGCTTGCGATCGAGGTCGCCGTCGAGCCTTTAGCGGAACTCCATAACGCAGGGTTGTCATGGTATGTGGGATTGAGTTCCGAGGCGACGCGGATTGGCGATACGATCTGGAATGGCGGTGACCTCGACGATGCGACGCGGGCCCGGCTGGTCGGCCTG
>JGI12635J15846_10003964_pt1 | contig 12809 bp, 8 predicted proteins | sample BlaSpr_A8_OM2_M2_FD_15846 | JGI IMG/M metagenome (IMG submission 15846) | reverse complement strand
TCGGCGCGAAGTTGATGAACGGCGGTACCGTCTCGGCAGGCGGAGGCAGAATCGGCCGGCGCGGATCCAGAGTCGCTTTGAAGACGCCCTCCTGCAGCTCCAGGTTGCGCTCGGAGAACGCCTCTTGCTTGTCCTTCAGCAGTTTCTCGAGGTCCGCCTCGTAGCTCGCGATGGCGTCGGCCTGCGGCGAGTAGTCGACCGGAATGAGATCGGCGTCCGCCAGACGCATGATCGCCGAGCCGGCGGTTTGCGACAGCGCCCGTCCGTAGGAGAAGTCCTCGTCCACGAAATGCGTATACCAATAGAAGTCGTCGTAGACCGAGTGGTACTGCGTACCGTCGTCCTCATCCCCGAACTCGATATCCAGGCTGGGAATGCCGGCAAAATCTTGAAAAGCGGTGTAATCGGAGCCGTCCCCGAGGGCCTCCACCTCGAGGTCGGCTCGCTTGCGCACCTGGTCGCGTTCCTCGGCATTCCTCGCGTGCGCGATGCTGTAAAGATGCGAGCGTTGATACACGCTCATGTGCGTCTCCGGATCCTCGACGGCGCGCGCCACGCCGCTGATGAGGTTCTGCAGATCCTGGGTGCCGCCCGGCAGCATGTAGCCCCGATCGTTCATATCCGAGTTGATGTAGGCGACCGCGTGCCGCCGCAATTCGTCGAGATGCGTCTCGACCCATTCCACGGAGCCGAGAAGCCCCGGCTCCTCGCCATCCCACGCACAGAAAATGATGGTGCGCGCGGGGGTCCACCCGCGAGCATGCAGGTCGCCCATCGCGCGAGCCTCCTCCAGCATCGCCGCTTGTCCGGAGATGGGGTCCTCGGCGCCATTGACCCACGCGTCGTGATGATTCCCGCGGATCACCCACTGGTCGGCGGCCGTCGAGCCATGCAGCGTTGCGATCACGTCGTAGACCGGCTTGATGTCCCAATTCGAGCTCACCGCAAGATGTACGAGCGCGGGGCCGGGACCGATGTGATAGGTAATCGCAAGCGCGCCGCGCCATTGGGCCGGCGCCACCGGTCCTTGCAGGGCCGAGAGCAGCGGCAAGGCATCCGCGTACGATAGGGGAAGCACGGGGATGCGGGTGATCGTCTTCGCATCTTTCAGCGCGAGGCGCTTGGCATTCGCCGTCGCGCCCACACCCGGCGTCAAGGGATCTCCCGGATAGTCCGTATCCATGACGCTGCCCCGCTCGACACCGTCCTTGGGCCGCCATCCGCCCGCGGGATATTCATCTCCCTCGTGGTATCCCTCGCCCTGCGGATCGGAGTAGATGATGCATCCCACGGCGCCGTGCTCCGCAGCGACCTTGGGCTTCACGCCGCGCCAACCCCCGCCGTAGCGGGCGATCACGATCGCGCCCTTGACGGAAATGCCGAGCCGGTCGAGCTCTTCGTAGTCCTCGCGATCGCCGTAATTGACGTAGATGAGCGGCGCGGTCACGTCGCCGTCGGCCGAGTATGCGTTGTAGGTCGGCAGCTGCTCCGAAACCTGATCCGAGGTCGGATCGCCCGCCACCGGCGGCTCTTGCAGCCGGGCACGAAACGGCGTCGGCTTCAAGAGCTCGACCACCCGTGTCTTGGGGGTCGGAAAGAGGACGTTGAAGGTCTCGATCTTGGCATCGAATCCCCACTCCTTGAAGCGTGCGAGGATCCATTCGGCGTTATCCTTGTCGTAGGGTGACCCCACGTGATGAGGTCTGGCGGACAGCCGCCGCATGGTGGCGCGAATGTTGTCCGGCGACACGGCGGACCGAAATTCCTGCTCCCGTTGCTCCTCGCGACTCGCGGACTGATTGTTGTATCCCAGCAGGGAACTCGGAGACGCGGCCGCCTCCGTCTCGGAAAGCGCCGGGAGCATCGGCATGACGGCTGCGGCAACGACCAGCACGCAGCAATAGATGTGGCGAATCGATCCGAGCATTGGGCACCTCCGTGGTGGGGGCGCCATTGTCACGAATCGAGCGTGACGCGTCCATCCAGCGAGGCGCGATCATCCAGCGAGCGATTCCAGCGAGCGCGATCGACCGCCGCGATCCACCGCGTCCTGACTGGCGCGTACCCGTGCGCGCACCCGCCGGCTTCCGTCCTCCGGCGGCGTACGCGACACAGGTCCCTCTTGGCTGCTTGCTCTCCAGCTGCGCCGTCTACCGGCGCGCCCCGGTTACGGCCGGCTGTTCTTGGCGTCCTTGTCGGCCTCCTGTCGGGCATTGTCCTTGAACCGTTCCTTGGCGTCGCCGAACTCGGCCTGCGCCGTGCCGACGGTCTTCTTGACCTTGCCCTTCAGTTCCTGCGTCGGGCTGCCGACCGCCCTGCCCGCAACTTCCTGAACCTTGCCTGCGGCTTCCTTCACGCGACCATCTACTTGGTCCTTGTTGATTCCCATGTCTGGCTCCTGCGTAATCATCGGCATGCGGCCGACCCGCGCATTTCGAGAGCCCGGGGGCTCGAAGCTGCGGGAGAACTATCGCATCCGGGACTGGGCGCTCTTGTAGGCGCGGGTGCCGTCCCAATGTCAGACCGTAGACCGCCCGCCCGCCGGCAATACCCCTTTTTTCAAGCGATAATCTGTTAGGGTCGATTTCATGAAGCCACACGTTCCCGCCGATGGATTCGTCCGCGTTCGCGGCGCCCGCGAGCACAATCTCAAGAACATCGACGTGGACCTTCCGCGCGACGCTCTGGTCGTATTCACGGGTATATCCGGCTCGGGAAAGTCCTCGCTCGCCTTCGGCACCTTGTACGCCGAGGCGCAGCGCCGATACTTCGAGTCGGTCGCGCCCTATGCGCGACGCCTCATCGACCAGGCGGGGGTACCCGATGTGGACGCGATCGAAGGACTTCCTCCCGCCGTCGCGCTTCAACAGCATCGGGGCAGCGCGAGCACGCGCTCCACCGTGGGCAGTATCACGACCCTGTCGAATCTTCTGCGCATGCTGTACTCGCGCGCCGGCGCCTATCCGCGCGGGCGCCCGATGCTGCACGCCGAGGACTTCTCTCCGAATACGGCTGAGGGAGCTTGCCCGACGTGTCACGGGCTGGGATTCATCTACGACGTGACGGAACGCTCGATGGTACCGGACGACTCGCTCAGCATCCGGGAGCGCGCCGTCGCCGCGTGGCCCCCGGCCTGGCATGGTCAGAACCTGCGCGACATCCTGGTCACCCTGGGCTACGACGTGGACAAACCGTGGCGCGACTTGGCCAGGAAGGATCGCGACTGGATTCTCTTCACCGAGGAGCAGCCCACCGTGCCCGTCTATGCGGGATACACACCCGCCGAGACTCGCCGCGCGCTACGGCGCAAGGAAGAGCCGAGCTACCAGGGCACGTTCACCGGCGCTCGCAAGTATGTCCTGCAAACGTTCGCCACCACTCAAAGTGCACTCATGAAGCGCCGTGTGCAGCGGTTCATGAGCGGAACCCTCTGTCCCAGCTGCCACGGCAAACGCCTCAAGCGCGAGGCCTTGGAGGTAAGGTTCGCGGGTCTCGACATCGGTGCCCTGTCGCAGAAATCGCTGAGCGATCTCAAAGGGATACTGGAACCCGCGGCCGCAGGCCGGCTCGATGCTTCGGCGGCGCTCAGCGAGGAAAAGCGTATCGCCGCGCAGCGCATCGCGATGAACGTCGTCGAGCGGATACGATCGCTCAGCGCACTCGGCCTCGATTACTTGTCGCTGGATCGCAGTACGCCTTCCTTGTCGCCGGGCGAGTTGCAGCGCCTTCGGCTGGCCACGCAAATCCGCTCGAACCTATTCGGCGTCGTCTACGTGCTCGACGAGCCCTCGGCCGGCTTGCATCCTGCGGACACCGAGGCCCTGCTCGCGGCGCTGGATCAGCTCAAACGCTCGGGCAACTCGTTGTTCGTGGTCGAGCACGATCTGGAGGTGATGCGCCGCGCCGACTGGATCGTGGACGTGGGCCCCGGCGCCGGCGAGCAGGGCGGCCGGGTGGTGTACAACGGTCCCTTCGAGGGCCTCATCAAAGCCGCGGACTCTTCCACGGCGCGCTATCTGAACGGCCCGGAACGCATCCGTCACATACCGCGGGCGGCAAAGGGTTGGCTCAAGCTGAAGGGAGTTACGCGCAACAACTTGCGGGGCATCGACGTGGCGTTTCCCTTGGGCGTGTTCACCGCCGTGACCGGCGTGTCCGGCTCCGGCAAATCCAGTCTGGTAAGCCAGGCGCTGGTGGATTTGATCGCCGGGCATCTCGGACATGAGCCGGAAAGGCCCGAGGACCCCGACGAGCCCGAATTCGCGTCCGTCGGTCCCATCGGCGGATCCATCGAATCGGGCGCTTCGGCGATCAAGCGGCTGGTCACCATCGACCAAAAGCCCATCGGCCGAACTCCCCGCTCCAATCTGGCAACCTATACCGGCCTTTTCGACGGTGTGCGGAAACTCTTCGCGGGTACACCGGCGGCGAAAGCGCGCCGTTACGATGCGGGCCGCTTCTCCTTNAATGTCGTCAAAGGCCGTTGCCCGACGTGCGAGGGCGAGGGCTTCGTCTCGGTCGAGCTCCTGTTCATGGCGAGCGTCTACGCCCCGTGTCCGGTCTGCCACGGCGCACGCTATAACCCAAAGACGCTCGAGGTCGCGTATCGCGGCAAGAACATCGCCGACGTTCTGCGAATGACGGTGGATGAAGCGCTGGAATTCTTCCGCGACAGCGCCGGCGTGGCGCATTCGCTCGAGCTGCTGCGCGATATCGGTCTGGGCTACTTGCGGCTGGGCCAGCCGGCCACGGAGCTCTCCGGCGGCGAGGCGCAGCGGATCAAGCTCGCCACCGAGCTTCAACGCGCGCAACGAGGCCAGAATCTCTACGTCATCGATGAGCCCACGATCGGTCTACATCCCGCGGATGTCGACAAGCTGATGGCGCAATTGAATGCCTTGGTCGATGCCGGCAACACGGTGATCGTCGCCGAGCACGACATGCGGGTCGCCGCCGCGAGCGACTGGCTGATCGACATGGGACCGGGAGCCGGTGATCGAGGCGGGCGCATCGTCGCGCGCGGAACGCCGGCGGAGGTTGCGGCCGGCATGCGGGGAGCCACTGCGGCACACCTTGCACCCCTCGTCTCGTAACTGCGACCTCGTCTCGTCAACTGCCACGAAGTGGCGTGAATTGATAACATATGGTATAATCACGTTCGTTATTATACCGGGCCCGCCGGCCTGACCACCCCATCGGGATCCGTCGCTTGGAATCTCTAAGAAGAACCTTCGGCTTTCTAGTGAAAGACGTCGATCGTCGCAACGCGCAGCGCTTCGAGCAGCGAGCCCGTGCCCTCGGTCTCACTCTTCCGCAGTGCAGAGTGCTGTTGTATCTGGCCAATAATGAAGGGATCAGCCAAGTCCACCTGTCGGAAATTACCGATATCGAACCGATGACGTTGGTGAGGATCCTCGACCGGATGGAATCCGATGGCTGGTTGGAGCGGCGCCCCGATCCGACGGACCGGCGCGCACGCCGTCTCTATCTGAAGACCGAAGGCAAGCCGCTGGTCGACGATATATGGCGCCTGGTACACCTCACGCGCCAGGAGGCTTTTGCGGGCATTCCGAAGAAACAAGTGGACCTCCTGATCACGCTGCTCGAGAAGGTGCAGCGCAATCTGGCCGCGCTCGATCCCATATCGCCATCCGCCGCGGAGCCGCATGCGGCAAACAAGCCGGGGCGACGCCCACCGCTCGTATCGAAGCTTCGCCGCGAAGGCCGGGGAGGACGATCATGAGCGCCCGCGACCTCGACTTGCCGAACGATGACCGTGGCCAGCCGGCGGCCGCGCTCCCCAAAGCCCGGCTTCAACGTTTGCGGTGGCCTCTCATGATGGCCGCAGTCGTCGTCGTGCTGGCGGGAACAGCGTATTTCTACATCAGGGGTGCCCGGTATCAGAGCACCGATGATGCGTATACCCAGGCCGCAACCGTGTCGATCAGCTCGAACGTCGCAGGACGCGTCATCGAGCTCGATGTGCACGACAATCAGATCGTGCCTCGCGGCGCCACGCTGTTTCGACTGGACGATGCGCCTTTTCGCATCGCGGTCGATGACGCCGCCGCCCACCTTGCGGCAACGCGGCTCGATATCGAATCCCTGAAATCGACCTACCGGCAGCGCCTGGTGGCGTTGCGCACGGCGCGCGACAGTCTCGCCTTCGAGCAGCAGCAATACGACCGACAGACGCGCCTCCTCGCATCCGGTATCGCATCTCGCACCCAGTACGATCAGGCATCGCATGCGTTGGACGATGCGAAACAGCAGGTCGCGAACGTACAAGAGCAGATCGCCGCCGCGCTGGCGAATCTGGATGGAGATCCGAACATCCCGCCGGACAGGCACCCGTTGGTGCAGCAAGCGAAAGCGGCCCTCGATCGCGCGCAGCTGAACCTGTCCTATTCGGTGATAATGGCGCCGACCGACGGCATCGTCACCAAGGTGGAGCAGCTGCAGGTCGGCGACTACATCGGGGCCGCCTCGCCGGTCTTCGCGCTGGTCTCGACCCAGGATGTTTGGATCGAAGCAAACTTCAAGGAAGTCCAGCTCGCGCGCATGCATGCCGGCCAAACAGCCACCGTCAAGATCGACCGCTATCCCGAGAAGCGTTTCTCCGCGGTGGTGACGAGCTTGAGCCCCGGCACGGGCTCGCAGTTTTCGCTGCTTCCGGCGGAGAATGCGACCGGCAATTGGGTCAAGGTCGTGCAGCGAGTGCCCGTTCGTTTGCAACTCACGAACGTTGACCCCGGGATCGACCTGCAAGCCGGGTTGAGCGCGGATGTGACGGTCGACATCCATTCCCGCAGCGGCTCACGCAACGCCAACGTCACCGCCGCCAAAGCGCAGGTGCCCGATTGAGCATCGCCGCTGCGCCGGCCGCCGTCGAGATCGATGGGCCGCGCCGGGCCCTGATCACGGTTTCCGTCATGCTGGCCTCCATCCTGCAGACGCTCGACACGACGATCGCCAACGTCGCGCTCCCCCATATTCAAGGCTCGGTCTCGGCCGCCCAAGATCAGATATCGTGGGTGCTGACCTCATACATCGTCGCCGCCGCGATCATGACTCCGCTGAGCGGCTGGCTCGCCGGGCGGTTCGGCCGCAAGCGACTGTTCTCGATCTCCATCATCGGCTTCACCGTGGCGTCCATGCTGTGCGGGGTGGCGCAATCCCTACCGCAAATCGTGCTGGCACGTCTGTTACAGGGCCTGTGCGGAGCGGCGCTGGTGCCCATGTCGCAGGCACTGCTCCTCGACATCAATCCACCCGAGCGCCATGCCCGAGCGATGGCCGTCTGGGGAATGGGAGTCATGGTAGGGCCGATCCTAGGACCCGCCCTCGGCGGATGGCTGACGGATAATTACGACTGGCGCTGGGTGTTCTACATCAACGTGCCGTTCGGTATTTTGGCGTTGCTGGGCATTTTGAGCTCGATGCACGAGACCGAGACGCACCAGGAGCGCTTCGATGTTTTTGGCTTCAGCGTCTTGAGCATCAGCATAGGCGCACTGCAGCTCATGCTGGACCGCGGCCAGCTGAAGGATTGGTTCAGCTCGACCGAAATCTGCATCGAGGGCACGGTGGCCGGAGTCGCCATCTATCTGTTCGTGGTGCATATGCTGACCACCGCCCGGGCGCGGTTCGTGAGCCCGCAAATTTTTCTGGATCGCAACTTCGTCATCGGCATCACCATGATCTTCGTCGTCGGCGGAACCCTGTACGCAACGCTTGCGCTGCTGCCTCCATTGCTGCAAGGCCTGCTCAACTACCCGGTGTTGACCACGGGCCTGGTCACCGCGCCGAGAGGCGTCGGTACGTTGATCGCGATGTTCATCTCCGGCCGTCTCATGGGTAAGGTCGATATGCGGCTGATCATCGGCGCAGGCTTCGCCCTGACTGCTGTTTCCTTGTGGCAGATGACAAGCTTCGATCTGCAGATGGGCTCATCGACGGTCTTGTGGTCCGGAGTCGCGCAAGGATTCGGTGCGGGACTCATCACCGTGCCGGTCTCGGCGGCCGCCTTTGCCACGCTGGCGCGATCGCTGCGGAATGAAGGCACAGCCATCTTCAGCCTGATACGCAACCTCGGCTCCAGCATCGGAATTTCGGGGGTCCAGGCGCTATTGACGCGCAATACGCAGATCGTGCACGCGAGGCTCACGGAGCACGTCACCCCCTACAATCCCTTGCTGCAGGCGCAACTTCACGGACAATCGCCGACCTTGGAAAGCCTGGCGGGATTGAACGCCAGTGTGACCGAGCAGGCTGCGATGATCGCCTATATCGATGATTTCAAGGTGATGATGGTGTTGACCCTCGCGGCGCTCCCCCTGGTGCTGCTGATGCGCAAGGGCAACGCCGGCGCGGCTGAGCCGATCGCGCTCGAATGACCATGCAACCCACCACCGGACCGACCTATCTCCAGAGGCCGCGTGCCTTGCTGATCTGCGCCGTTGGCGCGGTCGCCTGTGGGTGTGCTTCGGGCCCGAATTTTTCGCGGCCGACGCCTCCGGCGGCTACGCGCTATACGCAAGCCGACCTGCATGGCGAACAGCCTCCTGCGAACGACTCCACGCAACACATCGCTCTCGGNCGCGAGATCGAGGGCGACTGGTGGGATNTGTTCCGTTCGGATGCCATCGACAAGGTCGTCAATGAGGCAGTGAGGCGCAATCGCAGCCTTGCGGCGTCGCGGGCGACCCTCGAACAGGCGAAGGATCTCGCCTCTGCGCAGGAAGGCTCGAGGTATCCTCAAATCGGCCTGACGGGCGGCATCGGCAGGCAGAAGTACGGACAAGAGTTTCTCGGCAATCTGTTCGATGTGCCTCCCTTTACCTATTTCGCGATCGGTCCGACCGTGAGTTACAACGTGGATTACACCGGCGGCGTGGCGCGCAGCGTGGAAGAGCAATACGCCCTTGCCGACGTGGCGAAGCAGCAGCTGGACGCGGCGTATCTGTCGGTTACCGGCCAGGCAGTCATGCAGACTCTCGCCATCGCGTCCGCGCGCGCGCAGATCGCGACGGTGGAAACGATCCTCGCGCAAGACCGGGATAATCTGAAGCTCGTGCAGACGGCCTTCGAGGCCGGCTCGGTCGGACGCATCGACGTCGTCACGGCGCAGAGCCAGCTGGCGAGCGACCTGGGACTGCTACCGCCGCTGCGCCAGGACCTCGCCAGGGCTCACCACGCGCTCTCGGTGGTGCTCGGCCGGGTTCCGGAAAGCGAATTGCCTCCCGACATCGATCTGGAGCAGATCACATTGCCGCTCGAGATTCCGGTAAGCGTGCCGTCGGAGCTCGCGCACCGCCGGCCGGACATTCTTGCCGCAGAGGCGCGGCTTCATGCCGCGACGAGCGCCGTCGGCGTCGCCGAATCCAATCTATACCCGAAGATCCAACTGACCGCGAGCGTCGGGCAACAGGCCGTCGACCCGTCTCATCTCTTCAATAGCTCGAACACCGCCTGGAGCCTCATCTCAGGCTTGACCGCACCGCTGTTCGACGGCGGAACGCTTCGCGCCGAAAAGCGCGCCGCCTTGGACGCGATGCATGCGAACGCCGCCAATTACGAGGAGACGGTCTTGGAGGCGTTCGGTCAGGTCGGCGATGCGCTCGAGGCCTTGGATCATGACGCCGAACAGCTCGATGCTCAGGCGCAAGCGCAGCAGGCGTCGCAGAGCAGCCTCGACCTGGCCCGCGCGAGTTATAAGGAAGGAAACGCCGGCGTGCTGCAGGTCCTGGACGCGCAGCGCCTGTACCAGCAGGCGCGTCTCGGCTATGTGCGCGCCGTCGTGCAGCGTTACCTCGATACCGTGGAGCTTTTTCTGGCGTTGGGCGGCTCGAACCCGGGCGCCTCGGGGACGCCGGCCGCTTCGGGTGCCTCGGCCGCGTCGGCTGCCTCGCACTAAGTTACTTGCGGCGCGCTCATGGTTCGGGGCCCGCGCTGCAGCTCTTGGTGCACTGAACTCGAGCTCTCCGCAGCTCCGCAGCTCTGCGGCGCCGCAAATAAGGCTTGCTTTGGAAAACGACACATGTCATTTTTCCGGGGATGTATGAGTCAAAGAGTTCTTCCGAGACGGCCGAACCGGCGCCGGCCCCCCGCGTGGGTCGTCCGCGCCGCGGCACGGAGGCGGCGCGAGTTGACATAATGATTGCGGCGGCCACGCGCGTTTTTCTCAGGGATGGTTATGGCGGCGCCAGCATCGACAAGGTCGCTCACGAAGCCGGGGTCTCGACCCGCACCATCTACGAGCGCTTCAAGAACAAGGCGGATCTGTTGGCCTCGGTCATCACTCGACTGGTCGAGCGCGACATGGTGACGTTATTCGGAACGGCCGAGCTCGATCGCATGGCGACGCGACAGGCGCTGATCACGATCGGTGAGACCATCACCGGCCGCGCCTGCGAACCTGAGGCCGCTGCGCTTTTTCGCATCGTTGCCACCGAGGCGCAGCGCTTTCCCGCCCTGGCCGCGAAAATGCGCGAGGGGACCAAGGCGCGGGTACTCAACGCCATCGGCAACTATTTTCGCGCGCAGGTGCTGCGCGGCAAGCTCGTTCTGGCAGATCCGGACCGCGCCGCGGCGCTGTTCATGCAAATGGTTTGCGCGGAGCTGCACGAATGTCTCCTGTTCGGATCGCCGGATGAGATGGCGAAGCTGAATATCGCCGCACATTTGCAGCATGTCGTAGATATCTTTCTGAACGGCACCGCGCCGCGCGGCGATGCCGAAGTCATGGATGTGGGCTAGCCTGATGGCCGAAAAATCGAATCATGCCGTTGCCCGTGGCCGCTCCGAGCTTGCCTTCTACCTCCTCGTGCTGTGTGCCCTCGCGCTCGGTATACCGGCCGGCTGCGCCGTAGGTCCCAATTTCAAACCGCCCGCAGCGCCGGCCAACGGAGGGTACACGCCGGCAGGAGCTTCGCTCCCGGTCACCACCTCTTCCGCACCCGGTCCCGGCGGCGAGGCGCAGCGCTTCATCGACGGCCTGGACATTCCCGGCCAGTGGTGGACGCTGTTTGAATCGCCCGAGCTCAACGCGCTCATCGAGCGCGCGCTGAAACAAAACCCGACGCTCGAGTCCGCGCAGGCGGCGCTGCACGAAGCCAACGAGAACGTGGCCGCCGAGCGCGGCACGCTCTTGCCCAGTCTGTCCGGCAACTATGAGGCTCAGCGCAACCGGGGCACGCTTGCCGAGTTCGGTTTACCGGGCTCGGGCGGCTACTTTTATACGTTGAACAGCGCCAACGTGAGTGTTTCATACACGCTCGACGCGTTCGGCGGCATCCGCCGGCAGATCGAGGCGCTGCAGGCGCAGGCCGACTACGCGCGGTTCTCCTTGGAGGCGAGCTATCTCACGCTCACCAGCAACGTGGTTGCGGCGGCGATCACCGAGGCCTCGCTCCGGGCACAAATTGCGGCGGAAGAGGACATCGCCCGCTCACAGCAATCCGCGCTCGACATCACTCACCGCCGGGTCACCGCCGGCGGTGCCTCGCGCACCGAGGTATTGCAGCAGCAAGCCACCCTACAGGCGACTCTCGCGACGCTGCCCGCGTTGCGCACCCAGCTCGCCCAGGAACGCGATCTGCTGGCGACCTACGTGGGCGCCCTGCCCGCCGAGTACGGCGACTCGCAATTCCGGCTCGATACGTTGAGGTTGCCGGTCGAATTGCCGGTGAGCCTGCCGTCGAGGTTTGTCGAGCAACGGCCCGACGTGCGGCAGTATTCCGCGCTCTTGCACCAGGCAACCGCTCAGGTCGGCGTGGCGACGGCGAACATGCTGCCGCAGCTCACGATCACCGGCAACTACGGAGGCGACTCTCCCCGATTCGCGGACCTGTTCTCGCCGGCCTCGGCAGTCTGGGGTATCGCAGGCTCGGTGACCCAGCCGATCTTCAAGGGAGGTCAGCTGATGCACCAGCGCCGTGCGGCGGTGGCGGCCGCGCAGGAAGCCGCCGCAAATTACAAGGCGACCGTCCTCACCGCCTTCCAAAATGTCGCCGACGCGCTGCTCGCGCTGCAGGGAGATGCCGACGCCCTGGCGGCGCAGACGTTGGCCGAGCGCTCCGCCTCCGGCAGCCTCGATCTCATTCAGGCACAGTACAAAGCCGGAGGCGCCAGTTATCTGCAAGTACTGACCGCCGAACAGACCTATCAGAACGCAGCCGTCGCGCTGGTCAAGGCGCGCGCGCAACGATTCACCGACACCGCAGCGCTGTTTCAGGCGTTGGGCGGCGGCTGGTGGAACCGCACCGACATAGCCGACAACGCGCCGTCCACGACCCGAGGAACCCCGTGAGCACAGTATTGACCCAGCCACCCCGAGGCGGCGACCCCGTCAACTTCCGGTCGATGGTGAAGCCGCTCCTCATCATGCTGGTGCTCGTCGCCGTCGTGATCGGCGGCGTGTTCGCCTGGGAGGCCTTCGTCGGCTCGATGACCAAGAAATTCATGGCCCAGGCCGCCAGCGCGCCGCAGACCGTATCGACCGCGGTCGCGGCCAAGGCGACCTGGCAGGCGCAGATTCGCGCGATCGGAAGCCTGCGTGCGGTTCGAGGCGCGGATCTGTCCGCGCAGGCATCCGGTGTGGTCGACGCCATCGAGTTTGACTCCGGCAACGATGTACCGGCGGGCAAGGTGCTGCTCAAGCTCAAACCGAACGACGACTACGCCAAGCTCGAGCAGCTCAAGGCGTCGGCCGAGCTCGCCGACCAGACTCTCAAGCGCGATCGCGAGCAGTTCACGGCGCAGGCCATCAGTCAGGCGACGATCGATGGCGATGTGTCCTCGCTCAAGTC
>JGI12635J15846_10003963_pt1 | contig 12812 bp, 12 predicted proteins | sample BlaSpr_A8_OM2_M2_FD_15846 | JGI IMG/M metagenome (IMG submission 15846) | reverse complement strand
AGCCGTTGCAACTGCTAAAACACGAAGCACGATCGGCGGGAATTGAGGATCGCGTCATCGTCATGGAAGAGGGCGTTACGCGATTTTTCTAATCTTTCGCTCGCCGGCAAACCATAACACCAGAGCCTCGTTTCGTCTGGCCGAGTGGAAAAATATTTACCCAATCTTCGCTTGACATTCGCCTCCTTCTTTGGTGTACTGGCCTCCGCAAATTCAGCAATAGGAGGCCGTTATGTCCGTAAAACCAATCCCCGAGGGGTACCACACAATCACTCCATACCTGACCGTGCGCGACGCCGAGCGCGCCATTGAATTCTACAAGCAGGCGTTTGGCGCCAAGGTAAAGGGCGGCGTCATGAAAAGCCCTGACGGCAAAGTCATGCACGCCGAACTGGTTATCGGTGATTCGATCATTATGCTGGCCGATGAATTCCCCCAGATGGGTGTTGTTTCTCCGCAGTCGATTGGCGGGTCGGCCGTCGGACTGCACATCTATGTGGAAGACGTCGATTCGGCATTTGAGCGTGCGGTAAAGGCCGGAGCGGAAACGGAAATGCCCGTCATGGACATGTTCTGGGGCGACCGCTACGGAAAATTGAAAGATCCGTTCGGGCACAAGTGGTCAATCGCCACGCACAAAGCCGACTTGTCCGCGGAAGAGATGGATCGAGGCATGCACGAAGCCATGGCGCAGATGAAGAAGAGCGCGTAAGGTTCGCGATGCTCGTGTGGGGACAGCCGCCTTAGCCTGCCCTGAGCGGAGTCGAAGGGGCTGTCCCGCCGGGCGTGGCCCGGTAGGTTTTTGGCAGTCTTGCACGTCTCAAGACGCGAGTAGGATTCTCAAATCCCGCAGATTGTTCCCGGTTGGCCCAATCTCAATGGCATCGCCGATGGCGGCGAAGAATGGGTACGCATCAAACTTCTCCAGCGATGCTTGCGCGTCCAAACCGCGTGCGCGGCCGCGATCCACGGTGCTGCCATCGGCTACTGCGCCGGCAGCGAGGCTGTTGCCATCGATTCCGTCCGTCCCTGCGCTCAGCACTGTGATATTTTTTCCGGCAATCTTCGTCGCGCAGGCGAGTGCAAACTGCTGGTTGCGTCCGCCGATGCCGCCGTTCGTGACTTTGACGGTCACTTCACCACCAGAAATCAAACACACGCGCGAAGATTGTTTTCTTAACTCGCGAAGTCGATTCACCAGATAATCTGCCGCGCGCTCGTAGTCCCAGTCGTCGCAGGAATTATCCACATACGCATTGAAACCCGCGTTTTCTGCCGCCGCTTTCGCTTCGTTCACGACAGATTCGTTCGAAAGCACCGGCCACCATCTGGACCGAACAAAAGCCGGATCGTCGGACTTGGGCGTTTCATCCAGCGTGCAGCGCTCGAACAACTCGCGTGTCGACTGCGGAAGTTCCGGCAGCAGGCCGTATTTTTCGACGATGCGGTAACAATCTTCCGCGCTGGTCGAATCGGGCATAGTCGGGCCGGAAGCCAGAGCGTCGGGTGTGCTGTCGGGAACATCGGAAACCAGAAGAGAAACCTGCTGCGCGGGATAGGCGGCCTGCGCGAGTCGCCCTCCTTTTACCGCGGAAAAATGCTTGCGCACGGCGTTGATTTCGGAGATGGGCGCTCCCGAAAGAACCAGTGCGCTGTAGGTCGAGATAAGGTCGTCCAAAGAAATCTCATCGTCAAGCGGCTTTTCTACCAGCGACGATCCCCCGCCGCTGATCAGGAAGATGATTAGCGATTCAGCAGTCTGATTGCGCAGCGTCTTCAGAATGGCGCTAGCCGCGTGGATGGACTCGGCATTGGGCGTGGGATGTCCACCGCGAAAGTAGCGGAAGCCATGAATCTGCGATGCGGGTTCGACCGAGGTGGCCACGATGCCTTCGAGAGAAGACGTGCCAACTTGTTCAGCCAGGGCCTCGACCATGGTGTGTCCCGCTTTGCCAATCGAAATCACCTGCACGCGTGAATAGGACTGCAAATCATAAAGGTCCTCACAAATGCGAAGCACGCCGCGTTCGCAATGGACGTGCTTGGCGAATGCCCTGGCAATGGAGGATGCGGCCAGCGCGTGAGAGAAAATTCCGTGCGCGGTCTCTCGCATTTGGCGAAAGTGCGGCTCATGATCGGCCATGCGGGACATTGATGGGATCATAGTACTTGCGATAACTAGCCCGCGTCATTGAGCAATGCAAGGATGTTCCATACTGTATCAAGCACCGGGGAAAGCTAATTTTTCAGAAGTCGCTAAGTTCGGGCACGCTGAAGAACGGGATGCGGGTGGGTGCGGCATCGCCGAGGCCGTGCAGACCTCCGAGATAAACCGTGTGCTGGCCGAAGCGGCGGTTGAGCTGGTCCATGACCGAACTGACTTTTTCGCGCTTGTCGTCAGTAAACAAAGAGAGACTGTGTAGATCGTCCGGAACAAGATCGAAAAGCCACACTGCCAGACTCACGGGAGTATCGGCAGGACACTCCTGCCAGAGCTGACGAAAATAATCCTGCAAGGTCATGGTGTCGCGGCAGGCATGGATGCTTTTTCCGGCTTTCCATTCTCTGGAATTGCTTCCCGAATCACCGCGCCCCGAATAGCGGTTGTGGCTTCCAGCAAAATGAACCACAATCCCGATTCCGCGTGCCCACAGATTCCAGCGCCGCATTTTGGCGGCGGCATTGCTCAGCAACTTTAGTCCGACGAGATAAGCATTTTCTTTCGTTCTGTATTTGGGCGCGAGCACATGCTGTTTGCCAAGACTCTTATGCAAGCGGTTGGCAGGGTCCTGAAAATCGGTGCCGCGCAGCCAGAGCCACATTCTTTCTCCGAGAACGCTGCCCCAGGCATCGCGCATTTGTTGCGAAGATAGCTGGCATAGCTGCTCGACCGTGGTGATGCCGCGGCTGGTCAGGCGGCGCTCCATGGCATGGCTGATGCCGGGCAAGTCGCGCAATTTCAAACAGAAGAGCGCCCGGGGTAAATCTTTTTCGATCAGGACGGTCAGTCCGTCGGGCTTGCAAAGATCGGCCGCGACTTTCGCCAGATAACTGTTGGGCGCCAATCCGATGGAACAGCGGAGGGCAGTACCCAGAGTGCGGATTGATTGCTTGATGCGGTAGGCGATGGTGGTCGCGTTCGGCAGAAAGCGCTCGCGCCCCATGAGAGAGCATGCCATTTCGTCCACCGATAAAACCTGGGAGACCGGCAGGTTCTCATCCACGGCTTTAATGATTTTCTGCTGATACTCCACATACAACTTTGGCCGGGCCTCGACCAGTTCGATGTGAGGGCAAAGCGTCTTCGCATCCTTCACCATGGTACCGGTCTTTACGCCATAAGCTTTGGCTTCGTAACTGGCGGCAATGCAACAGGTGCTATCGGTCACGACGGGAACCACGCCTACCGGCCTGCCGCGAAGCTCAGGACGATCCTGCTGCTCAATCGTGGCGAAATAGGAGTTGAGATCGAGGAACAGCCATCCCACGGTGGGATATTGACCCTCGGAAAATGCTGGCAAACAGGCAGGCATAGGTACAGAAATCAACCCTACCACGAAAGCGAATAAAAAGCGAATACAATAAAAGTGCGCGGGTAGCCTCGCTTTATTTATTTATGGATCGAAGATTTATGGATCGAAGAGCTGGCCATGGCGTCCAATTACGAAGGAGAACTTCATAAACATGAGCGAGATGACTTCCACGATTGCTACTGAGGAAAAAAGTGTAACGGGAAAAGCGTATACAGCGAAGGCTTATGCGGCGAAAAGTGCGGCTTCGGGGCTCGCTGCCACTTCCATCAAGCGGCGCGCGCCGTTGCCGACGGATGTGCAAATCGACATTTTGTACTGCGGAGTCTGTCATTCCGACCTGCACCAGGTGCGCAACGAGTGGGAAAATATGATGCCTACCGTCTATCCCTGCGTGCCCGGACATGAAATTGTCGGCCGCGTGGTGAAAGCCGGAAGCGCCGTGAAGAAATTCAAAGAGGGCGATTTGGCGGCGGTTGGCTGTCTTGTGGATTCGGACCGCACTTGCCCCAACTGCCGCGCCGGCAATGAACAGTTTTGCGACTCCATGCCAACGTTCACCTACAACGCCGAAGACAAACACCTTGGCGGAGTGACCTACGGTGGGTACGCGGACAGCATTGTGGTGGATGAAGCCTTCGTGCTGCGTGTGCCGGAGAAGCTCGATCCGGCGGCGACTGCGCCGCTGCTTTGCGCCGGCATCACGACCTATTCTCCGCTGAAGCACTGGAAGGTGCGCAAAGGGCAGAAGGTTGGAATCGTAGGATTGGGCGGGCTGGGCCACATGGGAGTTAAGTTCGCGCATGCCTTCGGCGCCCACGTAGTTTTGTTCACGACCTCGCCGAACAAAAAGGAAGACGCGCTGCGGCTGGGCGCGCATGAAGTGGTCGTCTCGAAGAACGATGCTGAGATGCTGAAGCACGCGGGTAGCTTCGATTTCATCCTCGACACAGTTTCCGCCGAGCACAACATCAATGCGTATCTCGATCTGATCAAGCTCGACGGCACGTTGACTTTGGTGGGAGCACCCCCCAATCCACTGCCGCTTTCGGTGGGCAGCTTGTTGTTCCGGCGGCGGTCGCTGGCTGGATCGATCATTGGCGGCCTTCGCGAGACGCAGGAGATGCTGGATTTCTGCGCCGATCATGGCATTGCCGCCGACATCGAGATGATCAAGATACAGCAGATCAACGAAGCGTTTGAGCGCCTCGTCAAAAGCGACGTGAAGTATCGCTTTGTGATCGATATGGCGTCACTGAAGTAAGCTGCAACTGAGCGGCGCGGGCTAAACCTTCGCCCGCGCCGGGCCAGACTTTGTTTTTTATTTCTGCTCACGACCCCAAGTGGGGCCGGCCAACTCGATTTGCCACACCGGCGACCCGGCCGCTAACGGGCCTTTTGATTTTAAGAAGATGGGCGCTTCTCCCTTCAGAATCCAAAAATGACTATCCGGAGGCTGCTGCCCCACTACCGGTGCAACNGCCCCTGCGATGCCTCCGATCTCCACCTTAGCCAGGAATTGTTTCGCCTTATACTTTGTGCCTTCGAATGAGAAAGAATCGTCGCCCTCGGGGGTCACCACAAGTTTCACGATCCTCGGTTTGGGAGTAGCGGCCAAGATCGGCAGTGTACGTTGCGAGTCGTCGGGAAAATTTTTCATCAGCGTAGGCGCGATTCCGTTGGCTAGATCGGCGGGAATGTTGATGTGATAAGTCGTAACCTTGTCTTCGTTTTCTTTGTCATCCTGAATTTCTCGTACTCTGACTTGTCCACTCGAACAATCAATCCATACTTCCATCGGCTTTTTGAAAGCTGGACCTCTTGTCAGCAGATGATTGCTCAAAATTCGAAAGACCGAGCGCTGGGAGAATACCGTCGTTTCTTCATACTCAGAGCCATCTTCAAAATGAAACGTCAGCGTGGTCGTGACTCGCGATCCTTGAACGGTCTGATCCACGCCGCCAATGGCAATCGTCTTTCCGTCTTCGGTACGCAGCAGCATGAATCCGTGAAGCGTACCCTCGAGGTACTTTACGTGTATCGGTTCGGCAGCGGCGCGACACATCGTCACCAGAGAAATCGCTATTACGAGTAACGCTTTCTGTTGAAGGCTCATAGTCACAGATTTTTATCAGGAATTAGTTGATAGCCGATGGCCTAAGAGTTGACGGCTTCTTTTACCCACGCCTCAATCGTCTCGCGCAGCTCCCGCAATCGGCCCTCGAAGAAATGGTCTGCGCCCTCAATCAACACAAACTTCTTTGGTTCCGGCACCGATGCGATTAATTCCTCAAGTTTCGCCTTCGGACCAAACTGATCGCGCGCCCCGCTCACGAACAATTTCGGCATAGCGCAGTCGCTCATGAATTCGTATGTGTAGTTCCGCGGCATTTCCGTATCCGCCGCCACCGGTGTGACAGGCGTCCCCACAGCGATCAATGCTTCCACTCGCGAATCTGAAGAAGCTGCACGCAATCCCACGGCGGCGCCGAAAGAGAATCCGGCAAAGACGAGCGGCAAATGGAATTCCCGGTCGAGCCAGTCGAGCGCTGCGCGGACGTCGTCAACTTCGCCGATGCCGTTGTCGTGCTCGCCCTGGCTCAGGCCCGTGCCGCGGAAATTGAAACGCAACACAGGATATCCAAAGCTGTTGAGCGCCTTCATGGTGTGGAAGACGACTTTGTTATGCAGCGTGCCGCCAAACAATGGATGGGGATGGCAAACCACTGCGGCGTGGGTCGCGTTCTCTGTGCCTCCATTGAGAAGGGCTTCCAGCCGGCCGGCGGGACCATCGAGGAAGAGCGAGCGGATGGTCGATATTGAAGAAGTCACATCGTCAGCTTACACAACAGAAGGCTTGCATCTGAAATCGGCGGCGCGATCCCGAGGTCAAAGGCCCGAAGCCACACGGTTCCCTGTTATCCTCTCCAGACAATGGACGCCATCACTCTCACGCGCCAACTCATCGACATTGAATCGATCAGCGGCAATGAAGCTGCAGTCGGAAATTACCTTTACGGCGAACTCTGCCGAATAGGTTATCGCACCATAAAAATGCCCGTGGATGGTAATCGCTTCAACGTGTACGCGCTGCCGCCCGGGGCGGAAGCCACGCCAAACGTGGTCTTTTCCACTCACATGGATACGGTGCCGCCGTTTATTCCTTCGTCGGAGGATTCCACGCGCATCTACGGACGTGGCTCCTGCGACGCCAAGGGAATCATCGCTGCGCAGATCGCCGCCGCCGAACGCCTGCGCCAGGAGAATATTTATGTGGGGCTTCTGTTCGTCGTAGGCGAGGAGCGCGATAGTCTGGGGGCTCAGGTCGCGAACGAATATTTTGGGAAACAATATTCTGGAAACGACAAGCAGCCGGCCGGCGCTCGCTATTTGGTGAATGGCGAACCTACGGAGAACCGTCTCGCTCTGGCTTCGAAAGGAACCCTGCGCGTGGAAGTGACGGCACGCGGACGCATGGCCCACTCGGCGTACCCGGAACTCGGCGAATCGGCGATCGACAAACTGCTCGCCGCTCTCACACACTTGCGCGCTATGCCTCTGCCCTCCGATCCGGAAATCGGTCCATGCACTCTGAATATCGGCTTGATCGAAGGNGGCCGCGCGCCTAACGTAATTCCCGACTATGCACATGCGGACTTACTCTATCGCCTGGTAGGCCCTCCAGAAGATTTGCGGCGGCAGATTCTCGCGACAGCCGGCGATCAAGTTGAGGTCACATTCCCGCTGGAGCTTCCCTTCCTTCGTCTNCAAACCGTTGACGGCATTCCCACGATGATCGCCGCCTTCACCACCGATATCCCCAAACTCACGCTCTGGGGCCAGCCTCTGCTGATTGGGCCGGGTTCGATTCACGTCGCGCACACGGATGGCGAGTACATCGAGAAGCGGCAATTAGCGGAAGCGATTGGTCTCTATTGCACAATCGCGAAGCAACTGCGCGCGGAAGCAACGGCGTGACCGCCTGGGAGACCGCGGGCCCGAGGACTGCACGAATGATATCGTGATACGAGATATGCGGTTTCAGTTTTCCAGGTTTGTGCCGCGCTCGGCGCCGGCTGTATTGATTGTGCTGCTGGTTGCGGCCGCCGCGGCTTTTGCCGCGGTCAGCCATCTGGTTACGCGTTTCAACCTAAATCAGCAGGCTCGCGCGCGGAAGCTATATGCCCAGGGGCTGGCCGAGCAGAACGCCGGTGATCTGAACGCCGCAGTCGACGACTTTCGCGCCGCACTTACCGGCGATCCGTCCAATTCGCAATATCAACTTGCTTTAGGCAGGGCGCTGCGCGACACAGGCGATCCGCGGCGGTTGGAAGAGGCGAAATCTTATCTCCAGGATCTTTGGCAACGCACCCCCGAAGACGGGACCATCAACCTGGCGTTGGCCCGCGTAGCAGCGCGACAGGGATCCATCGATGACGCATTCCGTTACTACCACAACGCGATGTACGGAGTCTGGCACTCCGACGCTGAAGCCAACCGGCGCAAAGCGCGGCTGGAACTGATCGAATTTCTGCTGCAAAAAAATCACCGAGTGGAAGCCCAACCGGAGTTGATGGCGCTTGCTGCCGGACTGCCGCCGGATGCCTCATTGCATCTACAGGCGGCTGGACTGTTCGAGCAAGATCAGGATTACGGCGATGCCTTCTCGCAGTATGAGCAAGTGCTGCAAAGGGACCGAGGCAATGCCCAAGCCATGGCAGGCGCGGGCAGAGCGGCGTTTCATCTGGGAAAATATCGCACCGCGGAAAAATATCTGCGGCTAGCGGTTAACGCCCATCCGGAAGATTCCAGTTCCCGGACTTTGCTCGAATCGGCCAGCTTGATTTTGGAAACTGATCCCTTCGTTCGCCGCATCTCAGATGCGGAACGCAACCGGCGAATCAAGGATGCGTGGGTTAAAGCGGGGGAACGGTTACGGGTGTGCACGCAGGCCAAAGGGGAATTGCCGCCAAGTTCGCCGGCGCAAAACTCATCTGCCAAACGTTCTTCCGCTCCACCTGTGGCGAATTCTCCGCCCGCGCCGGACGCGATCACCGCGCTCCAGGAAGAATGGGAAGCAATGAAGGCCGAAATTCCGCGGCTGCGTTCTTCCGGAGAGACGGATTTGCCGGACGCGATCATGGACCTGGTATTTAAAATAGAACAAGAAACAGCTGCGCAATGTGGAGACCCGCAAGGCAGGGACCTCGCCCTACTTTTAACCTCGCGGAATCGGGACGCTGCGGATCAATGATAGCGAGCGGTGACAGCGAGCAATGATATCCACCGATGACAACCGGCAATAGCATCCAAAGATGACGCTGATGACGAGTGCCGTATTCGAAAGCGAAGAGCGATGAGCGTGCCAGACCGACGAATATCAGGTCGACGAGCGCCAGACCGATGAGCGGCCTCGACACCACTCCAGGCACCACTGCGCCAACTTCGTCTCGCGAAGGACGCTTTCAGACTCCGCGGCGAATGTTTGCCGCTATTGAAGGGGTTTTCGACGAAGAGCGTTTTTTTCTGCTGCTCTCCGTCTTCATTGGAATTTTTTCCGGCTTAGCCGTGGTGTGCTTCCGCCTGGCGATTGACTGGACCCATCTGGCTCTGCTCGGCCCGCTGCCTCAGGCTCACCGTTGGCGCATTTTTGCCGTGCCTTCGCTCGCCGGGCTAGCGGTGGCGATTTTGGTGATTCATGTGTTTCCCGCGATTCGGGGCAGCGGTGTGAATCAGACCAAGGCCGCTCTCTACATTTTTAACGGCTATATTCCTTTTCGCACGGCGATTGGCAAGTTCATCTGCTGCGCCTTGGCCATCGGCGCAGGACATTCTCTCGGACCGGAGGATCCATCTCTCCAGATCGGCGCCAGCCTGGCATCGGCCCTGGGACGGCAGTTGAAACTTTCGCGCGAGAAATTGCGGTTGATGGCGCCTGTGGGTGCGGCTGCGGGATTGGCGGCGGCTTTCAACGCCCCGATCTCAGCTGTGCTGTTCGTTATCGAGGAAGTGATCGGCCGCTGGAGCGCCGGAATCCTGGGATCCGTCGTGCTTTCCGCGGTGTCGAGCGTAGTGATCGTTCGCGGATTCCTGGGCTCGGAGCCGTTGTTCCGCATTCCGGTTACGACCTTCAAACGTCCCGCAGAGTTGTTGGCCTACGCCGCTTTGGGCATTGTCGGTGGAGTGGCGGCAGTGCTTTTCTCGAGGGCCATCGGCGCGCTGCGTCCACGGCTAAGAGCGTTACCGCGCTGGACTCAGTATGTTCAGCCAGCCATCGCGGGACTGCTGATCGGATTGATCGGTTACCTGGGCGCGCCGCAGGTGATGGGCGCAGGTTACGACTTCATGGATCAGGCCATGCACGGCCAGTTCACCTGGCAGATGCTGGCAGAGTTGGCGGTCTTAAAGATCGTAGCCACTACGCTGTCGTTTGTCAGCGGAACTCCCGGCGGAATGTTTGCCCCGACACTTTTTATTGGAGCCATGCTGGGCGGCGCAGTGGGTGGCGTGGAACACATTTTCTTCCCCCAGCTCTCGGGCTCGACGGGCACTTATGTGCTTGTTGGCATGGGCGTGCTGTTTGCCGGGTTTTTGCGCGCTCCTCTGACCTCGGTGTTCATGGTTCTGGAAGTCAGCGGCAACTACGAAATCATCGTGCCGGTGATTGTTGCCAACACGTTTGCGTATCTGGTCTCGCGCAGCCTGCAACCCACCCCGATTTTCGATCTCCTTACGCGCCAGGATGGCCTGGTGTTGCCTTCCCTGGAGGAGGAGCGAGACGAAGTGATCCTGCGAGTGGAGGACGCGATGCAACCGGCTCCCGGGGTGATTCTCAGCGCTGCCGACTATATCGACGCCGCGGCCCGCCGGGCGCAAAGCTCGAGCCAGGCAATCTTTCCGGTGCGCATGCAGCCGAGCGGTTGGAACACCATCAGCCGCGACCTTCTCGAGCGTCTCCTACAGGAGGGTAAGGGCGAACATACGCTGGCATCGGTCCTGTCAGCGCAAACTCTGCCTTACCTGTATCCCGACCTGCCGCTCGATGCGGCATTGCGTTATGTGAATCAGGTTCCTGTGGTGCCCGTAGTCAACCGGGCCGACAGCCGGCGCCTGGAGGGCACGATCTCGCGTGAAGGGGTTTTCAGCGCGTATCAAAAGCAGCAGCACGAGTAGCTTCGAGAGTTTGTGCGCGGGGGACCTGCGCTGCGCACACTAATCCTGACGCCGTCAAAACCCAGCCCGTGAAGCAACCGTTCTCAGCGCTTGTACCAGAAAGCCGCGAGGGCCACCAGGGCGACGGTAATGATCCACAGCACAATGTCCTTGCCGCGTTTTTTTTCTTCGGCCATGCAGGAAGTACACCAATACCTCGTCTCCGTGTCAAGTGAATCTATGGTTTCGGCGGCGGTCCTGCGGAGAGGTTCGCCGCCATGCTCTTGTAATTCGAGAACTTTACGATTTCGCGAACATGAATGAAGCGTTGCGAAACTGCAATGTGTCGTCGGAGCGAACGTACGCCGGAAACCAGAAGCGTCCATCGACCTGCTGCCGGTAGCCCACGAAACTCGGCCGCAAATCCTGGCGCTGGTTTTTCTTGACGTGGATGGACTCAGGCACGCTCTTGCCGCATATCTTTACGATCTGGAAATCCTGGCTGTCAACCCACACGCGTCCCTGAAAGTAGCGCCGATCTCTTTCCTCTCTCTTTGGCTCGACGTGGAAAACATACGTGTCGAGATCGTCCACATGCTGTTGACCGGCGTAAATCAGGTTGTATTGCGGCAGTTCCTCGGTCGTCAGCATGAAAGGCATGAAGATGCGAATATCGTCTACGTCTTGCGGCGTGAGGTGAATACGGCGCAAAGTAGATTGCTGTGCGTAGGTAACATTTTCCAGCCGCCGGCCCTTGGCATCATAAGAAACGGTGGTAACTTCGTGGAACTCTCCATCGGCACTTTTGCCGACGAGCGTTTGCACCAGCGCGTCCTGCGTGTAGCTGTACTGGATGCGGGCATCCCTTACGCGAGACTCGGCCGCGGTAAATTTTTGAATCACCTCGGGCACCGTCATCGTTTTCGGCTGGGAGAAATCGAGCAGGCCATTGCCCTCTTCGCAGTTGGTCTGCGCCGCGGCGAGCGCCGCGAAGAAGCAAATCATCACCACGAACGCGGCCTGATAAAATCGTCCGCCCATACCGTCCCACCTTTCAGTTCCTGACGAGGTGCAACCAATAGGGCCCAAATCGCAATCAGTGTACTCCATCCGGTAGCGTCCTATTTCGATTTGGCCTTTCTTCGCGACCTTCGCGAATCCTTCGCGCGCTTTGCGGTCAAAGGCTTTGGTTCGCGAATTTAGGATATTGCCCTCCATCCGGGGCGGTTGCTCTAGCGGTGAAGGGCAGGTAATATACTTCGTCCACGCAAGCACCCGAGAAATGAACCGCGAATACCACAAGGGATACAGCCAGCAACTCAACCGCGATATGGAAGCTCTGGTCTTTGGCCACGCCGGGACGCCACTTCTCGTCTTCCCTACTTCCATGGGGCGCTATTTTGAATATGAAGACCGCGGCATGATCGGCGTTCTAGCGCATAAGATCGAGCGCGGCGAGCTCCAGATTTTTTGTCCCGACGCCGTCGATCTGGAAAGCTGGTACAACAAAAGCGTCCACCCGCGGGTTCGCGTGATGCGGCACTTGCAGTATGAGCGCTACATTCTGCACGAATTCGTCCCTTTTATTCGCTGGAAGAATCAGACTCCGCGCCTGGCCGTTACCGGATGCAGCTTTGGCGGCTACCACGCCGTCAATTTTTCCCTGAAGCATCCTGATGTCGTCACCCACTGCATAAGCATGAGTGGCGCCTTCGACATCCATCAATTTCTGAACGGCTATTACGACGACGATTGTTACTTCAACAACCCGCCGGACTTTTTGCCGAATATGACCGACGACTGGTTCCTAAGCCGCTACCGGCAGATGAAAATCGTACTGGGTTCGGCGGACTGGGATATGTGCCTGGACCAGAACGTAAAGTTTTCGGCAATTTTGAACGGCAAGGCAATTCCGCACTGGCTCGACATTTATAACGACAATTCCAAGCATGACTGGCCGCTTTGGCTGAAAATGGCGGACAAGTATTTTTGATCACCGACGGAAAACTCCATGACTCAAAACAACGTCATATTCAACGTTAGCCTGGCGATTAACGAAGGAAAGCTGGAAGCATTCCAGCGCATCGCGGAAGACATGCGGGCCGGCACCGAGAAGGAAGCGGGCGCGCA
>JGI12635J15846_10003960_pt1 | contig 12818 bp, 13 predicted proteins | sample BlaSpr_A8_OM2_M2_FD_15846 | JGI IMG/M metagenome (IMG submission 15846) | reverse complement strand
CCGCACTCTCGGCCGGCGCGGCGGCGGACGGAGCGTCGGCAGGCGGCGCGGGTGCAGCCGATACCGTGAGCTACCAGGCGGCGGTCGGACTGCTCAAGAACGGCCAGTACGATCAGGCGATCCAGGCGTTTCAATCCTTTCTCACCACCTACCCGACGAGCCCTCTCGCGGACAATGCACAGTATTGGCTGGGGGAGGCGTACTACGTGAACAAGTCGTTTTCCGAGGCACTGGCGGCCTTTCAGCGGGTCGTGGACAAGTATCCGCAGTCGCGCAAGGTCCCCGACGCCTTGCTCAAAGTGGGTTATTGCGACTACGAGCTCAAGCAATTTCAGGCCGCGAAGGATGTGCTGACGCAGGTCCAGAAGACGTACGGCGATACCCCGGCAGGTCATCTGGCGCAGCAGCGCCTCGACAAGATGGCGGCCGAGAAGAATTGAGGCACTGGCAACGGCATTGAGGCGGCGGAGCGGCATTGAGTGACGCACAAGCGAAGCGCGAACGGCTGCGCATCAACGAGATCTTTCATTCTCTGCAGGGCGAGGCCGATTCGGTAGGTTTTCGTACGGTATTCGTGCGGCTGACCGGTTGTCCGCTGCGCTGCCAATACTGCGATACCGCATACGCGTTTCACGAGGGCGAATGGCGCGATATCGATGCCATTTTGGAGACCGTGCGGAGTTTCGACGCACCTCATGTTTGCGTGACCGGCGGCGAGCCGCTGGCGCAGCCGAACTGTGTGCTGCTGCTCAGCCGTCTGTGCGAGGCGGGGTACCGGGTGTCGCTCGAGACGAGCGGGGCGATGAGCATCGCCGGCGTCGATACCCGGGTCTCCCGAGTCGTCGATGTGAAGACCCCCGGGTCGCGCGAATCGGCGCGCAACCTGACGGAGAACTTCGCGATGCTCACGCCGCGCGATCAAGTGAAGTTCGTGATCTGTTCGCGCGACGATTACGACTGGAGCAAGGCGTATCTCGCGGAGCACGCGCTTCCGGAGCGCTGTCAGGTGCTGTTCTCGCCGAGCTACACGCAAGTCTCGCCCACCGCCCTGGCCGATTGGATCCTCGCGGATCGGCTGCCCGTGCGGTTCCAACTGCAGCTCCACAAGGTGTTGTGGGGCGATGTGCCCGGGAAATGAGAATGCGCGTCGCCGTATGAGGCCGGCCGTCGTTTTGCTGTCCGGGGGGCTCGACTCGGCGACGACCCTCGCACTGGCGCGGGCGGGCGGATTCGATGTCTTCGCGCTCAGTGTGAACTACGGCCAGCGGCATGGCGCGGAACTCCTCGCGGCGTCGCGCGTTGCCGGAGTGTTGGGCGCGCGCGAGCATCGCGTCATGCGCGTGGACCTCGCCGGCATCGGCGGATCGGCGCTCACCGATCCGGCGCTCGCGGTTCCGGAGACGCCGAGCACCGGCATTCCGATCACGTACGTGCCCGCCCGCAACACCATGATGCTCGCGCTCGCACTCGGCTGGGCGGAGGTTATCGGAGCTCGGGACATTTTCATCGGCGTGAACGCCGTGGACTTCTCGGGCTACCCGGACTGCCGCCCGGAATTCATCGCCGCGTTCGAAGATCTCGCTCGGCTCGCGACCAAGGCGGGGGTCGAGGGCGAGCGCTTCGAGATCCATGCGCCCCTGCTCAAGATGTCGAAGGCGGAGATCGTACGCACGGGGCTCGGGCTCGGGGTGGACTACTCGATGACGGTGTCCTGCTATCAGGCGAGCGAGGACGGACGCGCCTGCGGGCGGTGCGATTCCTGTCGATTGCGGGCGGCGGGATTTGCGGCGGCGGGGGTTGCGGATCCGACGCGGTATATGTGACGGCAGGAAGAGGCGTGCGCCGGTGTCTTTAGGCGGGTGGTCCTGGGGCGGGCAGTTCGGCTATTATAAGCGGCTCCTTTGGGACGGTAGCTCAGTTGGTAGAGCAAGGCCCTTTTAAGGCTTTGGTCCTGGGTTCGAGTCCCAGCCGTCCCACCATAAAATCAATAGCTTAGCTCCCTGCGGGAGCGTTTGTAAAACTGCCATGCTCAAACATTTGGACGGATACGTTTCCGGCGGTCGTCTGTCTTCACCCGATGCCGGCCCATGCTGACCCGCGCCATAATTAATTCCTGAGTGACGCGCGAAGCTACTTTCCAGCCCGTCAACAATGTACCGTGCGTCGAGGTGTCAATTCCGGTCGTCGCACGCCGATGCCTCAACAAGCCAGCCCGAGGGGAGTGAGACATGGCAGACGTGGAAGAAGTGAGGGCAAGACTGGCACTGCTGGTGGCGCCGTATCGTGTCGGCGTCGAGGTGCACGATATCGACGCGCCCCCGTCTCAAGTATCAAGCGGAGGCAAGCGGATTGAGGTCATCGTCGTAAATCGGGATGGCAGGCAAAACACGAAGCAGATCAGCTGGGAGGCGTTCACGCAGGCGGGAGAGTCGATCTTTGACGAATTCGTTGAGGGTGCCGCGCGCGAGCTGGGAAAAATCTAACGGTAAGGGACGCCCCTCTGACAGTGACCTGCTGCTCGATGGAATGATCCCGTGAGTGGCGCTCAGAGAATTCCAGGAGATCCTCGCCATACCGTTCAAGCGCGGTGAGCGATGAGCGCCAATCGAGTATCTGGAAAGTAAGGACGTGGAGGCGCTGGCGCGAATTGAGCCGATCTGCGCCTTGATCCACCCGAACAGGCTCGGTTGCACGGCAAGGGCAACAAGATTCGACTTTGTCCACAAGCCCGCGAGGGCGGCGCCGATGAAAATCGCGCATAGTCTATGGTTCATATGGACCTCGTCTCCGTCGTCACGGTCGCCAGATGCTACCAAGATGAGTCGAAGTCTCAACTAAAGAAAAGGCATGTCGTCGACGACGCACGTCGACCACCTTGATTTGTAGCGAATTCCGTACAAGGGCCACCCTTGGCAAATTCTTCTGGGCCAATGCTTTTAAAAGCGCGCCAGCCCTCGGTCCAGGTCCGAATGTCGCGAGTATTCCTAAAAACTGCCTTGTAGACTCATCGACGTTGCCTCGATATTTGCATCAAGGACGTCGAATGAAAGGCTCTCTGCCGGTTAGTCTTTTGTGCCTGGCGGGCATATGGTCGTACTCGGCCGCCGGTGCGACGGAGGAGGCGGACCGTCGTGCCGTGGCCGCGCTGGACACCGAGTTTCAAGCGGCGGTCAAGCGCAATGACGCGGATGCCATGGCGCGCATCCTTCATAAGGACATGGTTCTCGTCCTCGGCGATGGAAGGGTGGGGTCCCGCGATGACCAGCTGCAGGAAGCCCGCGATAAGGTAATCCTGTACGAGATTCAAGACGAAGAGCCGGGAACGCAATCCGTGCGCGTCTCCGGCGATACCGCGGTGGTGACTGCGCGGCTACGAGTCAAGGGCGTCCACGGCGGAAACGCGTTCGACCGGCGCCTGTGGTTCAGCGATACGTACATACGCACCCCGGCGGGCTGGCAATATTTTTTTGGACAGGCCTCTTTGCATCTACCGGATCAATGAACATGTGCGCACTGTCCGTTGCCGCCGGCAAATGAGTTCGGTGCCAGGTGGAATGTTGCGAGAGTGCTCGTGAAAGTGTTGATCGTAGATGACCACGCGCGTACCCGTGAGAGTTTGGCGGGTCTTTGCGCACGTAGCGACGACATACAAGTCGTCGGCGAAGCCGTGAGCGGCAAAGCGGGTCTCGACGCGGCTCTATTGTTGAACCCCGATATTCTGCTCCTGGACGTGGAATTGCCGGATATGTCCGGCATTGATCTTCTACGAGCCGTAAGTGCGCAAAGTGATTCGGCGGGCATCATGCTCGCCAAGGGCGGCGATCACGCGGTGGCCGCGTTCGCGGAAGGTGCGGTCGACTATCTGATCGCCCCCGTGAGCGCGGAACGCTTTGAAAAAGCGATACGCCGTGCCCGAAATCGCCTCGAGCGCGCCCCAGCCGGCGAATTAGCCCCTGCGCCACTCTCGTCGCACGTGGACCGCAACATGCCTGGGACTCCGCGTTTCTTGGTGGGCGAACGCCAGCGTCGACTGTATCCCATTGATCCACAGACGATCGACTACATCGAAGCGGACGGCAATTACGTCACTTTGCGCGCCGGCCCAATTGAATATCTCAGCCGAGACTCGCTCAAGCGGCTGACCCTCGAGCTCGAGGAGCTTGGCTTCATCCGCGTCGAGCGATCGCTCCTGGTGAATGCGGCGGCGGTTTCGTATCTGGAGGTGACGAGCAATGGGACTTTCGCCCTGACCCTAAGGTCCGGTGTGTGCCTCCACTCGAGCAATGCCTACCGCGATTGCATCCTGCGCGTCATCCCGTTGCCGAAGCGCTACCGCGGTGTGGCTCAATAACGCCATCAACCCGGTCTCCCAAAAGCCCCGGTTTATCACGATGTGCCGGGCTGTCGTACCAAAACCTCTCGCTCTGTCCGCGGCACTGCTAATTTTCCTCGGATGCGACTGGCCGATCGTATCGCGCAATGTCCGACGCCGTTCATCGTTCAGAACACGAAGACCGGACGTTTGACGCATCTCAACAACGCGGCAACGTTCTCCGACGAAATCGCAAGCTGCGCTACGCGATTCGTGCTGAGCGATGAGCTGACGCGGCTGTGCACCGCCCTGGCCTATTCGAAAGGTGCCGGCACGCTTGCCTGCGCGGATCTTCTGCACGTGCCGGCGGAACGTGTATGGGTCGAATGGACCGGGGCGCCTTGGCGCAACGAGCTCGCACGTTACGGGTTCAACGATCTCGGCGAATCCGCCTGTTCCGGTCACCGAGGCGTCTACATACGGTCGACGCCTCAAGGGCGGGGCGGACTTATGCGAACATTTTGGACCACTGGAAAGTCCGAAGCGGACGTGTTGTCCAGCAGCATGGAGGCGTATTTCGACTTCGACACTGAGGAAAACGAGGAGCCCGCGGTCTTCGATCGCGAAATGCCGTCGCCGATTTGCGTGTCCGATATCGGTGCGAAGGCAGACATTCTACTGCGATGTTTTCGCTTCCGGTTCGAGCGCTCTTGGAGGGAGTACTACGAGCAAGCCCGTCTTACCCCTGAGCAATCCAGTGCGCTGACTCATCATGCCCTCGGAACCTTGGCGATTGACATACCGATGGTGTTGGCGTTCTTTTTACTCCTCGTCACCCGCCCGGGGCTGCCTCGCCGACCTTTGATGCTCGAACGTCTCAACCGGGTTCGAGCCAGGGTTGGAAAACCTGCGCTGCTGGATCAGATGGAGGTCCACAGCCCGATCATGCCCGAATACCAATTCGAGCACGGTCAAGCTTCCGCAGGCTTTCGGCGACGATCCCGTTTACACCATGTCCGCGGCCATCTCGTTCGACGAGGCGCCAAGCTATTTTGGCGCGTGCCGCACCTTCGGGGTAGCGCGGCCGCCGGACTCATCCGGGCGCGCACGGTGACGTGGGAGTTCGAGCCGACGCACTCCGCGTCGCTCGTCGGCATTTGACCGTCACATTCGAGGGAGATTGGGATGCACAATGCCAAGCTGTATCAGCTCATCATGTTGATCATGGTTGACGCCTGCACGACGCAACCCAACAAGGTAGCAAGTCTCGGGCCAGACATTCAGTGTCACCCAGAAGCAACAACAGGCTCGTTGATCACCAAATCCGTCTGTACGACGAGGGCTCAGCGGGCGGCCGATGGCCGCCAACTCGACGCGCTCGAGCAAGCGGCCCAAGCCGGGGAGTTGATCCGCCACGGCCGTGACTAACGTCAGTAATAGCTCGGAAGCCTTCGCGCGCGGCTCGAAGCCGTTTGGCGAGCGAAGGCGGGCGGCCTCGCGTGAACGTCTGCTCAATCCTCGTTGTTTTCGGGTGCTTGCTGAAGGCCTAAGTATCTTGCGGTTGTTTGGCTCGAACGTCGACGATTCCGTCGATTCTGTCATTCATTTTCGCCGCTTAGTCTTTTCTTTAGGTCGTCATCACGCTATCCGAGTTCTTATCAGGATACCCCTGGCGTTCATCCCATTTTCATTCTCATGCCTTGCGGGACGGTTATCGTCCGTTCATCAAAGCAGCGTTCAGTTGCATCGTATGTCGCGTCGACACAACGGAACCCTCGCACTGACGAGCGCGCTGCCACGTAAAACTTACTTCGAGGGAGACCAAATGAGAATGGGGAATTTCAGCGTTAGATCGCTTGTGCAGCGATTCATGAGCGCCTCGTTGGCGTGTGTATGTACGATCGCCATAGCGGTGCCTGCCATCGCGCAGCAGCAGGCACCCGATTCTTCCGCCGCCGACGCCCCGGAGCTGCAGGAAATCGTCGTCACGGGTTCGATGATCAAGCGGGTCAATGCCGAGACTGCCGAGGCCATCACCATCCTCAAATCGGACGACCTCAAGGCCCAGGGCATCGTGAATGTGGAGCAGGCGTTGGCTACGCTGACCTCCGCCACCGCGGCGGTCAACATTGCCTCAAGCGTGGGGACATTTTCCGGAGGCGGTAGTTATGTGAACCTGCGGGGCCTCAGCGATGGCAACAATGGCCGCACCCTGGTGCTGCTCGATGGCCAGCGGCTGGCTCCCAATGCCTTCAACGGCTCTGGAGTCGACGTGAGTGGTGTTCCGTTTTCGGCCATCGACTCGGTGGAGGTGCTTCGGGAAGGCGCCTCGGCGCTCTACGGGTCCGATGCGATCGCGGGCGTGGTCAACTTCAAGACCAAGAAGAACTTCCAGGGGTTCGAAGCCCAGGTCAATTTCGACCACCCGCAAGAAGCCGGCGGCGAGTCGGGCCAGGCGGATTTCACCTTCGGACACGGGGATCTGGCGAATGACGGCTACAACTTCCTCATCACGGGAAGTTACAGCAGGCAAAACGAGCTCGACGCGTCGCAGCGAGGGTTTTCCCGCGAGGGTTTTGACCCGGCGCTGGGCGATGTCGCTACGAACGATCCCGGAACGTGGCCCGGGAGCTTTTATGACTCCAACAAAAACTACTTTCAGTCGGGTTATCCGGGCTGTGCCGGCAATCCGCTCCTGACCACCTATTACGGCAACTGCGCATACCGGTACTCTGCCGCGACGGCTTTGCTGCCGGAGCACCACGAGTATTCCGGGATGGCCGAATTCACCAAGGCGCTGCCGGACAACAATCAATTGCAGATTCAATACCTCTGGAGCCAATCCCAAATAAACGGGTACTTCGGTCCCATGTTCTACGAACTCCCGATGAACCCCACAAGCCCCTACTACCCCAAGGCGTCCCAGCTGACCTGTATTGCAGCTTACTCGACCAATTGCGCCCAGCCGCCGGATCTGGCCGGTGGCGGCGATGCGGTCTGGACCGACCCCAACAACGCCCGCTTCAGCGGGTACCTCAATGTCGAGCAGAGAGTTCTGGTGACGTTTTCCGGCAGCAACGCCGGTTGGGACTACACCGCGGACGTCAATTACAGCAAGAACACCAACGACAATCGCTGGACCGGGGGCATGCCCAATGAAGCGGTGCTTGCGCCCGGTGGAGTCCTCAGCAATCTGATCAACCCCTTCGGTCCGCAGAGCGCGGCAGGACAGGCTTTGATCAATTCGTCGTATATCAACGGCTCATACGAGATCGGCGAGTATACCCGGTGGAGCGTCGACGGCCATGTGAGCCACCCCCTGGGCGATGCGTTCAATGCCGGCATACCGGCGACTGTTGCGCTCGGTGCCACGGTGAGCGGCGAACGCTTCGAGAACGCGACCACGCCCTATAACACCCTCGTGAGCGCGGCGGACGGACTTACGGACTTCTCAGTCGAAGGGACCCGCCAGGTACAGGCGGCTTTCATCGAGTTGGACGTTCCCATCACCAAGGCTCTCGATCTCGATGTTTCGGATCGGCAGGACCGATACAGCGATTTCGGCACGACCAACAACGCGAAGGTGCAAGTGCGCTATCAGCCGATCGATATCCTGACGTTCAGGGCATCCGCTTCCACCGGCTTTCGGGCGCCCACGCTCTTCGAGCTGTACCAAGGGCCTAGCTTGGCAGCGTCGAGCAGTGGCAACATGGGAGATGGCAACCCCTTCTGCGCACCGGGCAAGTACACCGCAGAGTGGACGTTGGCTACTTGCTCAACGCAGGGAATCGGGTTGACGGGCGGTAACCCACATCTGACGCCCGAAACATCGCAAAACTTCGATTTCGGTTTCGTCGTCGAGCCGATAAGGAATATGGGCGTGACGCTCGACTATTACAGAATCCTGCTCAAGAACACCATTGGACAAGTTCCGGCGAGCGCGATCTACGGTAATCCCACCCTGTTCGCGAGCTACATCACTCCGGCGACTAGTGGTCAATTCGCTGGGACACTCCCTGGGACGATCGCGGAGGCCACGGCTTGCAATCCTTACACGGCGCCTACTTGTGGATACATCAATCTGCAATCTTCGAATACGGGCAGGATCACGACCGACGGGTTCGATTTGAGCGTCCAATACCTGCAGAACACCGACATCGGCACGTTCCGCGAGGATCTTGAAGGCACCGCGGTCACGCAGTTTCTCCGGCAGCAATACGACGGCGGCCCGGAGCTCAATCTGGTGGGCAATCTACAAATCCAGACACTCAACCCGGCATTCCGGTGGCAGCATAACGTGAGGATCGATTGGACGAGCCCGGGGAAGATGTGGGGTGGCGGACTCGGTGACCGCTTCTACTCGGGGTACGTCGATGAATTCAACACTGGCCCATCCCAAACAGGCCCTCTGCGGCACGTGGGCAGCTATTCACTCGTTGACGGCTACGCGAGTGTCAGCCCGATCGAGCAACTGACAGTGTTGTTCGGTATCAAGAATATTCTCAACACGAGTCCGCCGTACACGAATGCCGCGCAAAACAACTTCGCCGCCGGGTATAACGCGCTCATCGCAGACCCCCTGTTGCGGAACTTCTATGTCAATGTGAAGTACAAGTTCATGTAAGTGCCAAAAAAGGCCGGGAGCGACGGATCTGTCGTGCATGCTGCACGACGGATGCCGTCGCTCCCGGCATGCTGCTCGGTACGGAAGTTCCAGGGCAGATGCAGAAGTGTCGTCGTCAGCCGGGTCGTTCGGCCAAGGCCGAATCAGCAACTTAGGCAATCCAAAAAAATGACGAGTAACGCTCGTTCATCTATGGCACAGTCCCGGTATCGCGTTCCTGGTTACCTCCTGCCCTTGGTATTAGGTCCGCTCCTCCGCACGTCTCAAGTGGTCGCTGATGCAGCCTCGCCCACCTGGCGACTTTTCGTATTGTTGGTGACTGCTTTACTGGCGATTTCAGCACCCGCGGCGGCGCGAGAGCCCGCGCCTCGCGCCATCATCGTACTCGCGCCTTATTTAGTTGCTGATAGCCGACATCGACACCAGTCAGGCTACCGGCCTTCTGGCTTCGAGATTTAAGCCGGCGTGATGCTGTGAGGATTCACGATGGATAAACCGTTTATCGTTTCAGAGACCGCAAAGATCGCCTGGCGACGATCACAGCTTACAGAGGGTGTCTTCGTCAAAGATCTGGGCACCTCGGATGGTCAATCGATGCAGCTGGTGAAGTTCGAACCGGGCGTTCGCTTTCCGTGGCATCGACACACCGGTCCGGAGTTCATTTATGTTCTCGAGGGAGAAGTGAGTCAGGGCGGCAGGAAGCATCGCCAAGAGTCCGATCCTTGGCCAAAGCGCCCACCCATTGAGCCCTACCTCCCACAGCGCCCAAGCGATTGTTGCGCCCAACAGCAGCACGAGTAACATCGCCCCTTCGACGCGCTGCCGCCATAGCAGCATTGCACTTGCGCACAACGTGCTGCCGCACAGAGCGTAGGAGGGGCTGCCGTGCAAGCTGAGCAGATAGGCACCTCCGAGCAGCAGCGTCAGTCCGATGATCGACGCGACCAGCGCAGTGACGCGCATGGCGATGCTCATCCACCCACGGCCAGTGAACTGTGCCGCCATTTTCCTGAGCGCCGTCTAAAGCGTGAGGTTCTTGCGTGAATTGGCCCAGCAGATCCAACCGAGCAGTAAAGTACCGCCATACAGAAGTGCATCCCAAAGGTGATCCGACAGCGGAAACGCGTTGACGAATAGAGGCTCGCTAAGCTCACGGGCCCAGCAGACCACATTGAGCCCGGCGGCCATTAGGAATACGTGTGTGGCGTATGACGTACGCCGCAGGAGCATACCGATCGCCAGTGCGTAAGTCGCCGAGATCAGCAGCCAGGCACCCAGGGTACCGTAGGTCGTCGAGTCGAGGAATGGAATGAGACGCTGAAAGTCCTTGTCCTCCCCGCCGTCGCCGAACAGCTTTTGCAGTCCCCAGTGCGGGTGTTTGTAGGCGAGTATGAAGCCTGCGTTACATAGAAGGTCCCCGGCTCGATACACGAGCCAGAGCGCTACCGTCCAACGAATGGCGCGCTTGTCGAGGAGAGGGTGCGCCCGTAACCGCTCCGATATCCCGGCTCGCAGGCAACCCAGCGCCCAGAACCACGCCGAGCGCCGATCGTCCATGGACTGTAGCTCCGCTTGCATCGCGGCCGCCCATTCCGCGCGTTCCGCGGGCAGCAAGGTGGTCGCGAGAGTCATGACCGCGCTGGAAAGTGACCAGCTGGGTTCCGACAGGGATTTCACGCTTTGATCGCCTTTGGTTTTCGCCCGAGCACCAATGACGGCTCTTCAGCCGCCACGCGGTGCGCAAGCGCTAAACCCTGACTCGTCAGTCGATACAGATGGCGAGGAGGGCGGCCTGTCCCTTCGGACTCGAGCCACTTGGATTCGAGGAGCCCTTGATCGCGCAGGCGCATCAAGGATGGATACAGCGTGCCGGACGTAAGGCCGTTTTCCTTCGAAAGCTCATAACCATGACGCCATACCCGCGGCTTGGATGCGAAGGTCGAGAGAAGCCGATGGGTCTGTCGGGACGCATTTGCGGGTCGTGTCATGAGTATCGCTTCAACTCCGTCGGATTACCTATCATGTCAGCCGCGAGCGGCCGAGTGCCGTCTAAACTCAGAGGCCTTGCAGTGCCTGCCGAAGAGACCCGAGTTCCCCCGGCTCGATGCGGCGCACGACCGTTCCCTTCGAATCGGCCACGATCAGAGTCGGCGTATTGTTCACGCCGAACTCGTGGAACAACATGCTCGTGTCATCGAGCGTCAGAGGTATGTTTATCTTGTAATGAGACCGATAGTCCTCCAAGTCTTCCTTGGAGGCCCAAAGGCCCGACGCGACGCCGAGCCATCGTACATGTTCATCGTGAGCGAGCGCCGTAACCAGCGTCCGTGCGGCCCGGCATTGGCCTGCCACGACAGGCCGCGTCGTTGCCAGGTACGACTCGCACCAAGGCGCCAGAAACACGAATACCGTTGCTCGAGCCCCCTCCGGCGGTTGAAATTGAAAACTGCGGTCTTCAAGCGTCAGCACAACGTGCTGCGGTAGCGTGTCCCCGATCTTGAATTTACGGTCGCTCACCGTGCTGCTGGCCCGCTCCAATGGTCTTGGCGCCTGGACACCGGGCGCCTTACGCGCTGCGACAAGCGCGGCGTCAAGAGACGCATCGGCCAAGTGCCCTACGTACTCGATGCGACCGTCGCGACCGATGACGATATGCTGTGGCGTAACGCGCAGATGCAAGGCGGCGCCCACCCGGCCGTCATCCAAAACGATCGGCATCGTGATGCCGAGTTTCTTACGGTAGAGGCGAATGGCATCAATCGTGTCGTTGAAGCCGATGTTGATTGCGATAACGGCGAGATCCGGCCCCGCGGTCTCATAAACATGCTCGAAATGAGGCATTTGCTGTCGGCATGGCACGCACCAGGTGGCCCACAGTTTGAGGTACACCGCTTGTTTGCCATAAAGCTTACCCAAGTCAATCGTCTCTCCGTCGATGGTCTTCAAGACCAACCGGGGGGCTGCGGTGCCAATCAGCGATTGTCCCGCTCCGACCGCCAGCTGTTGTCCGTCGGTCTCGGCGTTCGCGGCTGAACCGGCGACGCAGAGCGCGATCATCGTCAACATTGCCCAAAGCGAGGGCAGTTTCATGGCCGGCCTCCGAGAGAGGGCGCACTGAACAGCGGTTTCCCTTTGTCTTTTACGATAAATACCAACATGCGCGCGGGCATCGTTTGACTCGCATTGGCCGATACGACATGAATATCGTTAGGCCCTTCGTAAAATGTGTCTCCGGCGTGGAGCGTCACGGGAGGCGAACCATCGAGCTGCATCTTCACCGAGCCTTCGAGCACGTACACGAACACCTGTGCATGGTGCCTATGAGGCGGCGACGCTCCACCGGGAGGGTAGGCGACGGTGATCAACCGAACCTCCTTGCCGCTCGCCCCGGCCAGGGTGCGCACCATCAGCTCCTTCATACCGTCGTCCGGTGCAGCCGAGGGGCTCTCATCAGCCAATGCGATGTTGCCGCCAAGTGTGCTCATGGTCAGCAGAATCGTCAGGATCGTCATGCCGTGGATCGACTTATATCTCACGTGGCCGTTTCCTCCGGCATTTGCTGCATTGAATTCCACCGTGCTCTCGCCGGAGTATATCAACATATGTCGAGTTATGAGTCAAGGCGCCGGTGAACGCATCAGCAGACATCCCTTCATCGTCCTCACGCGTCGCGCCGAGCTCTGTCTCTCGCCTCGACTAACGCCTTTCGGGATCGCGAGATGTCTTCGGACGTGGTGGCCCATGAGCACACGCTGATCCGGGCGACCGCCCGCTGCCGCCACTTCGCGCCTCCGACCCAGCACTCACCGGACTCCTGCACGTATCCGATCGTCCCATCGGTTATCGCGTCACTCTCGCAAGCCGCGAGAACCTGATTGAATG
>JGI12635J15846_10003959_pt1 | contig 12819 bp, 10 predicted proteins | sample BlaSpr_A8_OM2_M2_FD_15846 | JGI IMG/M metagenome (IMG submission 15846) | reverse complement strand
GGAATGCACGCACGCCGCAGCATAAAGATCCGGATACGCACGGATCATGATGGCGGCCATCGCCCCGCCCGCCGATAAACCGGCCACGAATACGCGCGCCGGATCGACGGCGTGTTTCGTCATGACTTCACGCGTAATGCCTGCGATCAGCGCCGGCTCGCCGCTGTCGCGCCGCTGGTCAGTTGGCTTGAACCAGTTCCAGCACTTCGATGTGTTGGCCCTCTGCGGCTGCACCGGATATACCACGATGCATCCATCCCGCTCCGCCACCGCGTTCATTTGCGTGCCTGCTGCGAAGTCGTCGGCGTCCTGCGTACAGCCATGTAACATCACCACGAGCGGCAAGGGCTGGCCGCTATGGTGCTTCGGCACGTAGAGCTTGTAGGTCCGATGACTGGCGGCGTTCGCGAACTTATGCGTTGTAAATGTGCCGGGCTGTTGAACAGCGGGAGCATCACCCTGCGGTGAATGAGGCACGTGCCTCGCCTGCCGCCCAAGCACGCGCTGCAGCACTGCGGCCGCTTCCTGCGGGCCACGAGTGCGCAGCAGCTTCATTGCATCCTGCATGGAATGCAGGAATCCTTCGTCGAGTTTCATTATCTTTTCCAGTTGTTCCTTGCAGCTATATTCTCTAAGCATCGCTAAGCAATCCGGCCAGCCAGCGCGGCTTTCACCGCAGGCGAGGCATGAAAAGCGCCGAGCACGACTATTGACGCAATCGTCTCGAGCGCCAGTTCGGGAGAAACGTCCGCGGCAATGCTGGCGAGCCCCAGCACCTGAATGTCGAATCGCTCGCCCGCTGCACGCGCCGCTTCCAGATCGCGCTTCGAAAAGTGCTGCATGCCGAGCACCAGCGCACGCCGCGTCACCGTTTCGTTCACGACCTGGGCGTGTGTCGCCAGTTGATTTCGGATCGCCGTGCGAATCAGGTCCGTGCGGTTGGAATAAAACCCTTCTTCCACCAGCAAGTCGATTTGCCCCAGGTCGATCGGACCCAGATTGATCGTGATCTTCTCCGTCTCACCGCCCTTCGGCCTGAGTACTTCAACTTTTTGCATCATCAAAACCATCCCGTTTCCATCCAATGGGATGGTTATAGGCTGGTTTTTGCAATACGTCAAGGGTTGGAGCAGCCTTTTTTACGTCGAACCGCAGATCGAAAACGCTGGCCAAATGCGATAATCCCCGGCTGACACCACGTTTTCCGGAGAACCCATGAGCCGCCTCGACAACCCATATCACGACCAGGAGGCCGGCCGTGCCGACTCGACGCAAGACACGACCCGCATCGACGACGTCCGCATCGGTGCCGTCCGTCCGCTGATTTCCCCCGCGCTGCTGCAAGACGATCTGCCCGTGCCGCTCAGCGTGCAGACGCTGGTCGAAAAGAGCCGCGTTGAAATAGCTGACATCCTGCAAGGCCGCGACGACCGGCTGGTCGCCGTCGTCGGACCGTGCTCGATTCACGACCATGACCAGGCACTCGAATACGCGAACCTCCTGAAGGCCGCCGCCGACGAACTGCGCGACGACCTGCTAATTGTTATGCGCGTGTATTTCGAAAAGCCAAGGACCACCGTGGGTTGGAAAGGTTATATCAACGACCCGCTTCTCGACGGCACGTTTCGTATTAACGAAGGCCTGCGCCGCGCGCGCCAGTTGCTGCTCGACATCAGCAGCATCGGCTTGCCGACGGGCACCGAGTTTCTCGACTTGCTAAGCCCGCAATACATCGCGGATCTGATTGCGTGGGGCGCTATCGGTGCACGTACGACAGAGAGCCAGAGCCATCGGCAACTGGCTTCGGGACTCAGCTGCCCGATCGGCTTCAAGAACGGCACCGACGGCGGCGTACAGATCGCGGCAGACGCAATCGTCGCGGCACATGCAAGCCACGCGTTCATGGGCATGACCAAGATGGGCATGGCCGCGATCTTCGAAACGCGTGGCAACGCGGACGCGCACGTCATCCTGCGCGGGGGCAAGAAAGGACCGAATTACGATAGCGAAGGCGTGGCGGCCGCATGCGCCGCACTCAAGGAAGTCGGACTTCGCGAGCAGGTGATGATCGATTGCTCACATGCCAATTCGGGCAAGTCGCATCTGCGTCAAATCGATGTAGGACAGGACATCGCGCGGCAGCTGAGTGGCGGTGACCGGCGCATTATCGGGGTGATGATCGAAAGCCATCTGGAAGAAGGCCGGCAAGATCTGAAGCCCGGTGTGCCGCTGCGTCATGGTGTTTCCATCACCGATGCCTGCCTCGCCTGGACACAAACCGAACCGGTCCTGCAAACACTTGCTGCTGCAGTACGCGAGCGCCGCAAGCACTGACACGCGCTTGATAAGGCTCATTGAGATTCGTTGAAGTGGCTAGTTAAACGCTGCATTGCCGCAATTACATCGCGCGCTCACGCGATGATCAACCCTTCCTGATAGCACTCCGCATGCCACGTGGATCTTGCACCCTACGAGGTGCAAGATCGGGTCATTCCATGGCTTCACAATAAATTTCATTCGGCATAGACTTAATCCGTCAACGTCATTCACTCGTTGCAGTGAGTCGTCGTGAGTCGTCTTGCATCAAGCGTTTTTCGTAGTGATCCGCTAATTGATCCGGGCGATCCGTCCGGTTCAACTCGTGCCCACCAACGTACGACTGAGGCGACATATCATGGCTGACACGAGTTACATGGCGCGGAAATCCGTTGCCGATATCGTAAAGAGTGCTGAAGGCGGCGAGCGCCCGCTGACCAAAACACTGGGCGCGGTCAGCATCACTGCAATGGGCATTGGCGCCATCATCGGCGCCGGCATCTTCGTGCTGACAGGCACGGCCGCCGCGCAGTTCGCGGGACCCGGCATCATACTGTCGTTCATACTGGGCGGTATCGCTTGCGCATTTGTCGGCCTGTGTTACTCCGAACTCGCAGCCATGCTGCCCGTGTGCGGCAGCACCTACACCTACACGTATGCCACATTAGGCGAAGTGTTTGCGTGGATCATCGGCTGGGACCTGATCCTCGAATACGCGATGGGTGCGGCCACCGTTGCTGTCGGATGGTCGGGTTATATCGTGAGCCTGCTGCATAACGTGGGCATCTCCATTCCCCCCAGATTGGCCGCTGCGCCCGGCACCATGGTGAAGCTTGCCGACGGGACGCCGGTGGCGGGCATCGTCAATCTGCCTGCCATCTTTATCATCGCGGCCCTCACGCTCATGCTCGTGATGGGGACCAAGGAGTCGGCCCGGCTCAACAACGTCATGGTCGCGATCAAGCTCGTTGTCGTGGTGGCGTTTCTCGCGCTCGGCGTGTTCTTCGTGCATCCCGCGAACTGGCATCCGTTCATCCCGGCGAACACCGGCGAGTTCGGCAACTTCGGCATGAGCGGGATCCTCCGCGGCTCTGCGGTAGTGTTCTTTGCGTTCATCGGTTTCGATGCGGTATCGACGTGTGCCCAGGAAGCGAAAAAACCGCAGAGCGACATGCCTATTGGCATTCTCGGTTCGCTGGTGATCTGCACGATCCTGTATATCGCGGTGGCGGGTGTGCTGACCGGACTCGTGCCTTATGGCGAGTTGAATGTGCCCGATCCGATTGCAAAGGGCGTAGACGTGATCGGCCTCACCTGGTTTTCGATCCTCATCAAGATCGGTGCGCTGACCGGTCTGACGACCGTGATCCTCGTGCTGTTGTATGGGCAGAGCCGCATTTTCTTCACGATGTCGCAGGATGGGTTGCTGCCGGGATTGTTCGCGCGGGTTCATCCGCGTCTGAAGACACCGCACCTGAGTCAGACCATGATTGGTACTGTCGTCGCGATCGTGGCGGCCTTTACACCGATCAGCGTGCTGGGCGAGATGGTGAGCATCGGCACGCTGTTCGCCTTCGTTCTGGTGTGCGGCGCGGTAATCTATTTACGGCGCAGTGACTCGGGTGCGAACCGGCCGTTTCGTGTGCCGGGCGTGCCGGTCGTACCGATCCTCGGCATCCTGTTTTGCTTGCTCCTGATGACTGGCTTGCCACTCGTCACGTGGATGCGGCTCGTGGTCTGGCTGGTAATCGGGCTCGTGATCTACATCGCGTATGGGCGGAATAATTCGCGGCTGCGGCATCCGGAACAACACGTGGGATAACGATGCGCTGTGTGCGTCGTGCGGGGCTGGTTCAAAGCCTTGCACGACGATGCGCTAGCCAGTCGCACTGCTGTCCGCTTCCAACCGGTGCCAACCGTCGATTCAAGCAGGCTGGATGTTCGACGCTTGCTTGCCCTTGGGGCCCTGGCCTATATCGAAGCTCACCTTCTGGTTCTCCAGCAAGGACTTGAAACCTTCAGTCTTGATCTCCGAGAAATGGGCGAACAGCTCTTCGCTGCCGTCGTCGGGGGTGATGAAACCAAAACCCTTTGCATCGCTGAACCACTTTACTCGTCCGGTCGGCATGGCCGTCTCCTGGCTGGAAAAAGGGGAACGGTATCACGGGCGGTCGTTTTCGTACGCACGGCGATTTTTGCCCGCGCCTGCAAAACCGTGCCTCGTCCGCGCCGGCACGGGCAAAAAACCCTTTCGAGGCGCTTTCCATCCAATCTCAGCGTTTACCTTCACTTATAAAAATTCTTTTCATATGTGAAAATTCGACACGAAACCCATGCGGGACACCGCATCGGCGGGACCAACAACCGAAAAGGAGCATCAATGGTCAGGCGTGTCGAAGGCAAAAACATCTTGGTGACGGCTGCCGGCAAAGGCATCGGACGGGCTTCCGCGCTCATGCTCGCCGCCGAAGGCGCCCACGTCTGGGCCACCGATATCGACGAAAGTGCGCTCGCTGAACTCGCCCGCGACGCAGGAGAAGGCTCCACCTTGCGCACCGCGCGCCTGAACGTGCTCGATTCCGCCGATGTCGACGCCTTCGCCGCGAAAACCGGCCCGCTTGACGTGTTGTTCAACTGCGCCGGCTACGTCCACGACGGCAACATCCTCAAATGCACGGACAAGGACTGGGACTTCAGTTTCGACCTGAACGTCAAGGCCATGTACCGGACCATTCGCGCGTTCCTCCCCGCCATGATCGACGCAGGCAAAGGGGCATCGATCATCAATATGGCCTCAGCGGCGTCCAGCGTGAAAGGCGTGCCGAACCGCTTTGTTTACGGCGCATCGAAGGCGGCCGTGATCGGTTTGACGAAATCCGTGGCTGCTGACTTCGTGGGCCAGGCCATTCGTTGCAACGCGATTTGTCCAGGCACGATTGAATCGCCGTCGCTGCGTGGCCGGATCGCAAGCCAGGCTGCAGCGTCGCATCTGGACGAAGAACAGGTCCGCGCCGCGTTCGTTGCGCGTCAGCCTATCGGCCGGGTCGGGCGCGCGGAAGAAGTCGCCGCGCTGGTGACGTATCTCGCCTCCGATGAGTCCGCGTTCACCACCGGCGCGATTCACATGATCGACGGCGGCTGGTCGAATTAAGATCAGTTGATTCGCATACCGTACTAACTTCAAAAAACATAACAACGACAGATAAGAGGAGACCTCCATGTCAGGATCGATTCCGCTGGCGGCGAGCCCGGAAGCCGCCGCTGCGTTCGAGGAAAATGCGTATCGCAAGGCCGTGTGGCGGATCGTGCCGTTGCTGATCGTCTGCTTCATCTTCGCCTACTTCGATCGCGTCAACATCAGCTTCGCCAAGCTGCAAATGCAGGGCGATCTCGGCCTCTCCAACGCGGCGTACGGCTTCGGCGCCAGCATTTTCTTCGTCGGTTATTTCATCTTCGAGATTCCCAGCAACCTGATCCTGAGCCGCGTCGGCGCGCGCGTCTGGATCGCGCGCATCATGATCTCGTGGGGTATCGCCTCGGCCGCGATGATGTTCGTCACATCGGAGACGTGGTTCTATGTGTTGCGCTTCGTTATTGGCGCGACGGAAGCGGGTTTTCTGCCGGGCATCATCCTGTACTTCACGTACTGGTTTCCCGCCAAGCGGCGAGCGCGCATCAATGCGCTTTTCATGACGTCGATCTCGATTTCGGGCGTGATCGGCGGACCTTTGTCGGGCTTCATCATGACGCGCTTTGGCGGTCTCGGCGGGTTGGCGGGCTGGCAGTGGCTGTTCCTGCTCGAAGGTTTGCCGACCGCCCTGCTCGGCTTGCTTGTGCTGGCTATTCTCGATGACCGCATCGCCAGCGCTACATGGCTAAGCGCCGAAGAGAAGGCCGTGCTGCAAGCCAATCTGGACCGCGAGGACCACGGCACGTCGCACAAATTCATCGACGCCATGCGTCAGCCCGGCACGCTGCTGCTCTCACTGATCTATCTCTTCATGCTGATGGGGCTCTATGGACTGACGTTCTGGATGCCGCAACTGATCAAGAACACCGGCATTACCAGTCCGATGACAATCGGTCTCCTGACCGCGATTCCGTATGCGGCGGCGGGCATCGGCATGGTGGCGCTGGGCAAGAGTTCGGACCGGCACGGCGAGCGTCGCTGGCACCTCGGGCTGGCGGTTGGCGTGGGTGGCATCGGCTATATGCTGAGCGCGTATTTCGCTCACGACACCACGCTTGCCATGATCTCGCTCGTGATCGCCGCGGTCGGTGCGATCGGCTGCCTGCCCGTGTTCTGGACCTTGCCGCCTGCATTCCTGAGCGGCACGGCCGCCGCCGGCGGCATCGCGTTGATCAACTCCATCGGGAATCTCGGCGGCATCATCAGTCCGTATCTGGTCGGCAAAGTAGTCGACATAACCGGCGTGCCGTCGGGCGGTCTCTACGCCATTGCGGCGGTATTGATCCTCGCCGCCCTGCTGATTCTGTTCGGCTTGCCGGCGCGTATCGCCAACCGGGATCGCGCGCTTTGACCGCCCGGCTTTCCTTGATCGCGACGCGTTCCTTTTTGATGATTACATCGCCATGAATACAGTTCTGAAGCCTTCCCGGAATGCGTCCGGCGAGAACGCCGACAGCCCGCGCTACACCGCGCCCGCGCTCGAGAAAGGACTCGATATTCTCGACGTCCTCGTCGATACCGCCGAGGGTTACACGCTCAACGAACTGTCGGTGAAACTCGGCCGCACCGTGAGCGAAATCTTCCGCATGGTCGTAACGCTCGAGCGTCGCGGGTATGTGCAAGGTGATCATAACGACCGCTATACGCTGACGCTCAAGCTGTTCGAAATGGCGCACAGGCAGCAGCCTATTCGATCGCTGACCGCCATGGCGCTGCCGCTCCTGCGCGATCTCGCGAACATGACGCGGCAGTCGTGCCATCTGTCGATTTATAACAGCGGCCGGGTCGCTGTTATCGCCCAGGTCGATAGTCCCGAGCGATGGTCGTTCGGGTTGAAAGTCGGCGCCGTGATGGGACTTACCGATACCTCGTCGGGCCACGTATTACTGGCTTTTCGCGACGCCGCCGAGCGGGAGAGGATGCTCGCTGCGCATACCCGCGTGGAAGGCGAGAACGATGTCGAGCCGGCGGCTTTGCTTGCGCTGCTCGACGAGATTCGCGCGACCGGGCATGAGATCGTGCCCAGCCGGCAGATGCGCGGTGTGACCAATGTGGCGTTCCCCGTGATCGGAAGCACCGGCGATGCGATTGCGGCGGTCAACGTGCCGTATCTCGAGCGGATCGATAAAAAGGTCAATCCCGAGTTCGACGAAGTCTGCCGGATGGTCGGCGAGATGGCTGGGCGCTTGTCCGCGCTCATGGGGTTTAGCGGGTACAACCTCGAAGGCGAATAAACCGCTATTTGCGCGGGCTCCTTAAACGCCTCGAATGCTGATGACGGCGCATTCGAGCGCTTGTCCACGTGTTTAAAATCCGTGAAAACCCTTATCCTCTGATGAAATTACCGCACATTTTTAAGCGTTTGCTGGGTAAAAAATAAAAATAAATCGGTTTCCTTTCACCGCCATTTAATCGCGTTGACGAAATAAATGCGCAACCGTATAAAACCAACAACGCCGCGCTCCTTACTCAATCTTTCTATCTCTATCTATAACCCGACGCCGCGTTTTCCTTGGTTTAGCCCGAATGCGCCCGGTCGATCCAACCATTCAGCCCACGGTGAAGACATCATGCGACAGACCAAGATCTCCATTTGCGTGCCAACGTGCAACCGACCCGAGCTGCTTATGGAATCGCTCGCGTCGTGCCTGGCCCAAACGCACACGAACATCGAAATACTCATTGGCGACGATTCCAGCGATACCCGCACGCGAAACCTGATCGACACAACTTATCTTCACGAAACGCGGATCTCCTACGTCAAGAATGAACCGCCGCTCGGGCAGGCAGACAATGTCGCCAGCCTCTTCAAGCGTGCCACCGGCGATAAAATTCTCCTGATTCACGACGACGATGCGCTCAAGACCGATTGCATCGAACGCCTGCTGTCCGCGTGGAATCTGCACCCGGACCTCGACATTGCATTCGGCGACCAGTATCAAATGGATAACGCCGGACGCGTCGACATTGAAGGCAGCCGCAAGCTCAATTCAGCTTACTACCGCACGGAAGCCGCAGCCGGCCTGCAACCCAATCCGGGACGCACTGGCCTGATCCAGATGATGCCGAACAACGGCTGGCTCGCCAACGCGGATCTGGTCAAGAAAATTGGCTATAAAAAACAATACGGCATCGGTTGCGACTTCGTGTTCGGCGCGCAAATCTGTCTTGCCGCCAGGAAGGTTTATTACCTCAAGGAATACGTGTCGTTTTGCCGGAAGACGGACGTTTCGATCACCCTGACTAGCGCGCGCTCGACCACGGCTGCAGCGGTACTGGCCTACGACTTTCTTAAGTCGCTCAAGCTCGACAGCAGCCTTGAATCAGCGCGCGAACTGGCGCTCAAGCGGATCGTGCCGATTGTTGTGTCGGTGTATGCACGCAATCATCAACCCATGCAGGGCCTCGGCATCGCACTCGCCCACCTGTATGCGTACAACTACGGGCTCAGCAAACGTCTCTACTACCATCTGATGCTGATCCTCAAGGGATTCGCCGGCAGGGGCAGCTACAAAAGCAGCACGCAGAACAGCTGAAACACCACAAGCGGTTTTGCAAGGTTCAAGCTCCGACTAGCAGCAAGCCGGAGCTTGAGTACCCCCCCGAAATAAGTTTTATGCGGTTCTGAAGCGTTCGCCCGCTAGGCGCCGTGAAGCCCTGAAAGCGTGTCGCGTTTGATCTTCTTCGCGATCGACCACTTGTGTACTTCAGTCGGGCCATCGTAGATACGAAACGCACGAATCTCGCGGAACACTTGCTCAACGACCGTATCGCGCGATACGCCCGTGCCGCCCATGACTTGCACGCAACGGTCCGCTACCCGAAACAGCGCGTCGGCTACCGCGACCTTCGCCATCGAGCTTTCAGAGGTGCCAAGCGAACCGCCATCGAGTACGGCTGCGCACCAGTCGATCATCAATTCCGCCTGCTGCAAATCAATCGCGTTCTCCGCGAGCATGAACCCCACGCCTTCATGATCGATCAGCAACTTGCCGAATGCCCGGCGCGTGCAGGCGTATTGCGTTGCGATCTCATGCGCGCGTGTGGTCGCGCCATGCCAGCGCATGCAATGCGACAGCCGCGCGGGCGACAGCCTGATCTGCGCGTATTTGAAGCCTTCGTGCACTGCTCCCAGCACCTGGTCGTCCGGCACGCGCAAGCCTTCGATACGCACTACCGCGTGACCGCCGGGCATCGAACTGTCTATGGTGTCGAGAATTCGTTCAAGGCGGATGGAGGGATGCGGCAAGTCGACGAGGAACATGGTGGCGCTGACCTTCTCGTCCCCGTCCTCGCCCGTGTTGCTGCGTGCCATCACAATGCCGACCGACGCCCCTTCAGCACCCGTGATGAAGGCCTTTGTGCCATCGATAACCCAATGATCGCCGTCGCGTCTGGCCGTGGTCTGAAGCATGGATGGATCGGAGCCCGCGCCGCCGTCGGCGGCGGGTTCGGTCATGAAGAAGGCAGAGCGTGCATCGCCCGCTATGAGCGGCGCGAGGAAACGTTCCTTCTGCGCCGCAGTGCCTATCTTGCCGATCAGGTACATGTTGCCTTCGTCCGGCGCGGCGGTATTCACGGCAACCGGGCCGAGCGGCGACAAGCCCGATCGCTTCAGGACGGTTGCGGTTTCAAGCTGCGTGAGGTGGTCACCGCCGGGAAGAATATGCGGCGTAAGCACGCCCGCAGCCCGCGCCTTGCTTCGCAGTTCGCGCATCAGTTCTTCACTCGGGCCGTGACTGCCGCAACGCGGATCGCGCTCGTAAGGGACCACCACCGTGCGCACGAATTCCTCAACGCGCTTTGCGATTTCGCTCGCGCGCTCTGTCTGTACAACGTCCATGCTACCCATGAGGGGTCTCCTTTTTTAGCGCCAGCGAACGCGTGGCTTGGTCTTGCTTGATCGATCAAACGGCAGCGTCGCCAAGACGTTGCCTGTCGCCGTAATGATAGCGATACGCCGAGCGATACGTCGGCGCGTCTAGTAGCAGCGCGGCGCCTGAATCGTCTGAAGAACGGTTATAGGATCGTTTCAATGCTTGTTTGCCAAGCGCCGCGATCGCGTTGAAAGCCGCCAAACTAAAGTCACAGACCGCCAATTGCGCCGTGCAAGTGCTCCCGGTAATTGATTTCGCGCACGCGGTGATACCCTGCGAAAACGGTAAAACGGGAGGAAACGGTGCATTCGCCAATAGACCAATCTGGCGCGTCGCTACCTGCGTTGACCAGCATCCGTTTTTTTGCGGCGATCACCGTCGTTGTTTCGCATTACTCAGAACTTGGCTTACTCAATCTTCCCTCGCAGATCTTTGATTTCGTCGATGGCGGCCGTCCCGCGGTTTCGTTGTTCTTCGTGTTGTCCGGCTTTATCCTCACCTTCACTTACCGCGATCAACTGGCCGCCAAGGGCGCAAGATCGTTTTACCAGGCGCGTTTTGCACGCATCTACCCGGTCGTGTTGCTCGGCCTCGCGCTGTGTGTGCCAACCACCCTGTACTTGTTGAACTGCGACGATCCGTCGTTGTTGATGCAGTGGTATGCGCTTAAGAATCCGGTGTATTTATCGCTCGCCGCAAGTCTGGTCTGCCAGTTGTTATTGCTGAACGCATGGTTCCCGTTTGCCGCCGTGAACCAGCCGTGGAACGGCCCGTCAGACAGCGTTTCGTGCGAAGCTTTTTTCTACATGATGTTCCCGCTCATGCTGCGAAAAATGATGTCCATGCGATTGGCATGGCTGAGCTTCGCTTGCATTGGCTTCTTCCTGATGCAGGGACTATGGATTGTGTTCCTGCAGACTTTCCTGCCGCTATCGCGCAGCGGATTTCTCGTGGTCGGCCTTCCGCTCACGCGCCTGTTCGAATTCGTCGTTGGCATCTATGCCGCTATCCTGTTTCATCGATTGCGCGAACAAGGTGTGAACCGACACGCACTGGGTATCAAGCTCGTCGGCGGCTCGTTGATCGCCTTGACGGCTCTCGCGCTCTGGCGTCCGGTTTCTCCCGCGTTCTATCTCGACTCGCCGTGGTTCGCCGCATTGATTCTGGGGCTGGCGCTGCTCGACCGCCCCGTGATCAACTTCCTGAATCAGCGGTCACTTGTGAGGCTGGGCGAAGCAAGTTATTCGCTTTATCTCATTCACGTGCCCGTTGCGTATCTCGCGTATATCGCGGGATTCAGGCAATCGAATGGCTGGATCGCGATGCTGTTCGCCGTCGTCGCAAGCCTGCTGATCTTCAGGTTCTACGAAGAACCCATGCGCAAGCGCATCCGCACGCGATTCTCGGCCGTTTCAATACCGGCCGATAACAAGCTGACCGCGTAAGCGCTGCGTTCGCCGCTCGCCGCTCGCCGCTCGCCCCCGGATCATGGCGGCAAGCCGTCCCTCATTAATGACGCACTAGCGTGCTCGCCTGAGCGCGGCGTATAGTTTGCTGCTCGTGCAGTCAAGCAAGCTGGCGCGTCCATCCCTGCAGCCCACGCGTCCAGATTCAACCTTCTCAGGAGAGTCGCGATGACGTCGGTGTTGTTTCGCAACGGGGCGCTGCTGGATCCGTTGCAGCCCGAACTACTGCCCGGTCACGAGGTGCTGGTCGAAGATGGGCGAATCAAGGAAGTCTCAGATCGGCCGATCAAGACCGCCAGCGCCCGTGTGATCGATTTGAAAGGCAAGACGCTGATGCCCGGCCTGATCGATCTCCACGTACATGTGATCGCGGTCGAGTTCAACCTGCCGCGCGTGGCGACCTTGCCCAACGTACTGGTCACGCTGCGCGCCGTACCCTTGATGCGCGCCATGCTGCGGCGAGGGTTCACCAGCATCCGCGATGCCGGCGGCGCAGGTTATCCGTTCAAGCAAGCGGTGGAGGCCGGGCTGGCAGAAGGCCCGCGCATGTTCGTCTCAGGCCGCGCGCTGAGCCAGACGGGCGGTCACGGCGACATGCGCGCCCGCGGCGACTTCATGCCGCCGGACGCACCGTGCGGCTGCTGCGTACGTGTCGGTGCGCTCACTCGGGTGGCGGACGGTGTGGACGAAGTGCGCCGCGCCGTTCGCGAGGAACTGCAGATGGGCGCCGACCAGATCAAGATCATGGCGTCCGGAGGGGTTGCCTCGCCGACCGATCCCGTCGGCGCGTGGGGATATTCCGAGGACGAGATCCGCGCGATCGTCGCCGAGGCGCGCGGCCGTCAGACCTATGTGCTGGCCCATGCCTTCTATGAGCAGAAAGTTGTCAAGGCCTTTCGCGAACTGGGGTCACGGATCATCGGTCAGCTTCCTTCTGCGCCTCCCGTGCGGGAAGANGCGTATCGGGTCA
>JGI12635J15846_10003958_pt1 | contig 12821 bp, 13 predicted proteins | sample BlaSpr_A8_OM2_M2_FD_15846 | JGI IMG/M metagenome (IMG submission 15846) | reverse complement strand
GCGGGAATACGGTTAGGGGTCTGAAACCAGCGACGCGCGGCTCCAAAAACGGCCCAGGCTGCGGTGGTCGCCAACAATGCCGCATCGACACCGGGTGCCAGCCCATGATGGGCAAGGCCTTCCTTGAACATATCCTCGACGACGGGGATGATGGAACCTTCGAGCGGTATCCGAGCCAACTGACTGGGACAGCCTGTGGTCTCAGCGAGATAGTCGCAGACGCCGAGTGCAATTGCGCGCAGTGCCCCATTGCAGTCGGTAAAGGTGATGCCGCGGCGCTCTATCAGGTCGCGGAATCGGACGCCTGTCATGGCCTGCAGCAGTGCGTTCTTGTCTGGATAGTGCAGGTAAAAAGTGGCCCGGTTCAACGTGGCCTCGTCAGCGATCTCCTGGACAGAAATGTCATCGAACTCCTTTTTCATCAGTAGCTTGGCTAGTGAGTCCATGAGCATGCGCCGGCTGCGCAGAATGCGCGGATCCGTCGTTTCGGTCTCGGGTTGGAGAAGCTGGGCCATTCCTACAGTTAAAGGATACCTCCTTGCAGACTAAAGCGACACTTGTTTATTTTCTGAATCGACATGTGTTTAGTACTCATCAATTGTCGTGTAGGAGGAATTCTCAAACAATGTCAACTCTGCTTCATATAGATTCCAGCCCACTCTACGGTCGGTCAGTCTCCCGCGAGCTGACCGCTGCGTTCGTCACCCAATGGAAGGCTTCGCACCCGGATGGACGGGTCGTAGACCGCGACCTCAACGCAACAGCCATGCCACCTGTCGATGCAGAATGGGTCGGTGCGGCGTACACGCCGGAAGAGGCCCGCACTCCGCAGCAGAAGAAATTGCTCTCGCTCTCCGACTCTCTGCTCGCCGAACTGGAGCAGGCCGATGAGTACGTCATCGGAGTGCCTATGCATAACTTTGGCGTGCCCTCCGTGCTCAAGCTATGGATCGACCAGATTGCGCGTGTCGGGAGGACTTTTTCCTACGAGGCCGGAAGGCCGAAGGGGCTGATTATCGGCAAGAAGGCGACCTTCATCATCGCAACGGGCGGCATCTACGACGCCCAGACGCAGATGGCCTCGTTCAATTTCGTGGAACCGTATCTGCGCTCCGTATTTGGTTTTCTTGGCGTGACGGACCCGACCTTCCTCACCGCCGGGGGAACCGCTGTGCTGAACCAGGGGCAGGACCGGAACGCGTTTATTGCGCCGCATCTTCAGGCCGTACAGACGCACGCACAAACTTTCTAGAGAGGACACGTATGAAAATTACTTCGATTATTGCTCGCTACCTCTTGGGGCTGATCTTTACGGTCTTTGGGCTGAACGGATTTCTCAACTTCATCCACCAGCCGCCCCCGGCAAATCCGCTGGCAATCCAGTTCTTTGTTGCCGTCAGCGCATCGCACTTTGCCGCCTTCTTCTTCGCGCTGCAGGTGCTCGGTGGACTGCTGCTGCTTTCCGGCTACTTCGTGCCACTAGCACTAACAGTGTTGGCGGCGGAGCTCTACAACATCCTTGCGTTTCACCTGACGCTTGCGCCAGCAAGCATTCCTCCGGCTCTGGTGGCCTCTGTACTGTGGGTTCTGGTCTTCCTTCAGTACCGCGAAAGCTTCAAGGGCATCTTCAGCGCGAAGCCTGCGACGCAGCCATGAATTGCGTCGCAGGCTGCGTTCGCATCCACCCGAAGTGTTTCCTAACGGACCCCGATCGCGAGCACTGGTTACAGAATTCCCAGTTGCTAAGCTGGATACACAGTCGGAGCCGTCGGGTGGAAGCCGAGAGCACGACTTCGTGATCCCAAGGTGCACTCATTTCTGCTGGATTGAGATCTGCTTGCCGCTTGCGGCTTTCATCAGTGCTGGAAGAATGATCTTCGCCATGATCGCGTTCGGCGGAGTGGATTCAGCGTTGTAACCGCCCCCGGTGAACACTGCGACCAAATCGTACTGCGGCACAACATAGATCTTCTGGCCACCATTGCCCTGCACGGCAAATACATCAGAATGTATTTCACCGGCCGGTGAATCAACGTTGAACCACGGATGCCACCAGAAATATCCGTAGCTCACATTGTCCACCAGGCTGTGCTCGGCCAACGAGGTGCGCACCCAGGCTTCCGAGATCACCTGCCGTCCCTGCCATCGCCCGCCGTTCAGATAGAGAATTCCGAACTTGAGCATGTCGCGGGGACACAGGTGGATCTGGGCATACTCTTTGTCGGCATTCGTCAGATCATAGTTCCACTTCCAGTCGGAGCGCGAAACTCCTAACGGGCCGAAGAGATTGGTCTGCGCAAACTCGGGAAGCTTCATGTGGGCGGCATTTTCAATGAGCCGCCCCACGACCGCCACGCCGCCCGAGCAATAGTACGCTTTCGTTCCAGGTGGGTTGATCAGAGGAAGATCGAGAGTAGCCTTTACCCAATCTGGCTGGTCATCGAGGACCGTCTCCCGGCCCGGAGAGGTCGAGCTATGGTCGTTGCAGTCCAGTCCTGAACTCATGGAGAGGAAATCATCGAGCGTGAGAGATGCTTTGCGCGGATCAGGATTCTGATAGCCAGAGTAGCTCATTTGCGGCAGGACCGGGTCCCGGACTCCGGCAATCGCACCTCGATCGATCGCGATTCCAGCGAGTGCGGAGACAACCGACTTGGTCGCAGAGCGAAGCTGGTGGGGCCGTTGCGCGTTGTAGCCATAGAAGTACTCTTCGAGCACCAGCTTTCCATGTTGATACAGCAAGACGCCGTGGACATCCTGGTAAGTGCCCGCGAAAATTCCGCGCACAATCGAGTTCGCTGTCGCAATTCCAAGGTCCGATTCGACAATATCGCCAACCGCGATTCCGTCATGCAAATTGATGGGCGGACGGTAATGATAATCAGCGGGAGAACTCTCCCCCTTCGGGCGGGGGCGGGCCAGCGCAGCGGCCTCAGGCGTGATTGTGGTGGATGCACGAGGATGAAAACCGCCATCCTGCCGGTAGCCACTCACCACTTCTTTTGCATCACGAGGGAAAGAAAATATCTGGCCGGTGATGGTGGTGAACTCATCGACACCGTGCGGGAGAAGGGGATATTTGGCTTCGTCGATGACAGCGAAAAGCGTATCGCCGGCGACTATTTCAATCGTGTGACCTGGCGCATCTGCGTAGGTACCCACGTAGTCCGTCAGCGGTTTTCTAAAATTGTCTTGCGCGCGCAGGTAGCTCAGAGATGCGATGAGGAAAACCGAAACGCACGCGTGCAGGGGACGCAGCAGAGCTGACATGTAACCTCGCGGGAAGGGGGATGGCACGACAGCAGATGTAAGCACCGTCGCAATCTACTTGAGCGAAAAAGCCGAATCGCTCATGACGCTTCGGGGCGAACTCTGCGCTTCCATCGCATCACTTAGGGCTTTGCGGGAAGCGGCTGCCAGAGCTCGATCTTATTCCCATCCGAGTCATAGATCCACGCAAAGCGACCGTAGGATTCATCCATTCGTTTGGCGTCAATCTTTACTCCCTCTTGCTTTAAGCGGTCGAGCAAAGCCTCCATATCGTCCACGATGTAGTTGATCATGAAGGGTGCGGGGCTGGGATCGAAATACTTAGTGGAGGCGGAAAAAACAGTCCACACGGTGGCGTGTTCCTTTTGCGGGTCGTCGTGTTCGCGCCACGGAAGCATCGCGCCTTGGCCTTTGTCAGCGAGTCCAAGATGCTTCGCATACCATTCGCGCATCTGATCACGATTCGCGGATTTGAAGAAGACGCCGCCGATTCCAATGATCCGCCCGCGCTGCTCCATTTTGACAGGCGGCTTCGACTGTTCAGGTTGCGGAGATTTCACTTCCTGTCCCACTGTTGAGCGGACCGAGATGAGCAACAGCGAGCCGAGCGCAATCGTGCTCCACGGTATTCCTTGCATCGGCGGATTATACATAAGCCTCGATTCAAATGGAGAAAACGGTTCGCTCTTCGCTCCTCTATCTCATTTTGTCGCTCCTCTTTGCGAATCGATTTGATGTCTTCCTCGTCAAGAAAATACTCAGTCGGAGACTCAGAGCATCAGATAGACGATTTGGACCCGCTGGTCAGAGTTTGCGATGCCTTTGTATCCCTGCGTCTAATACCATTTGAAGTGCCCGTGACCAGTGCACCCTTACCTTCTAAAACGCACACTTTCTTGCCTCCTCGTTTCTGCGGCATCGTGATCAAAAACAGTACGTGCGGCCTCCGGCGGTGCTGACCCCTACTCTGTTACTCGGTGCTGATACTTTCAATGCTCGAACAATCGCGGCTTATCGTCGTGGCGCTAAACCAGGACTGTGCCGCCATCTACCACAACGGTCTGCCCAGTACTGAATCCTTCCTGCATCAAAAACAAATAGGCTTGCGCGATCTCATGAGCTTCGCCGACTCGGCCTACTGGCAGACTCTTGCCCACGCTCTCATACAGGTGCTCGCGTTCTGCCGCAGTCATGCTCTGCCAAAGGTTCGTCCGAACGACTCCGGGAGATACTGCGTTTACCCGTATTGGTGCCAACTCGACCGCTAGGGCCCGCGTTAGTGCCTCGATGGTTCCGCAAACGCTAGCCGCGATTACCCACCCCTTGCGTGGTCGCCGGCCAGCGATTCCGGTTGTGAGCACGATCGAGCCTTCCTTGCGAATATGTGGGCTTCCGTATTTGACCGCGGCGAGTGCGGCCCAATAACGCAACTCAAAGGCATGCCTGGCCTGTTGCAGATCGGTGGCGGCAAGGTCGTGCAAATGCAGGCTGTCGCCCGCGGTGAATACCAAATGATCGAACGCGCCAAGCTTGGAAAAGAAGGTGGCAACGGCTCGTTCGTCCGAGACGTCAACTGCCTGCCCCTGCGCTTCTCCAGGAACGGATTCAACTGCCTTCTGAACTCTTTCCGCACTACTGGAGACAATAACCACACTCGCACCCTGCGATGCCGCCTGCTTGGCGACCTCCAAACCAATTCCCGACGAACCGCCGAGCACAACCACCCGCTTATTTTGCCAACCGTTTCCCTGCATTTGAATTCTCCTTCCGCATTCTTCTTGCTTACACCGTCAAAGATGACTCCTCAACCACATGCGGTTCATGCATAATAGTCATAGCCATCATGCGTTTAGAGAAACTACGACAAGTCGACTTGAACCTCCTGATTACATTTGCCGCGATTGCGGAGGAGAAAAGCATTACGGCGGCAGCCTCCCGGCTGTTTCTGAGCCAGCCTGCGGTGAGCCGTGCGTTGCAGCGCGCCCGCACGATGTTTCAAGATGACCTTCTGGTGCGATCGCCGCGAGGCTTCGAACTCACCTTGCGGGGCCGCAAGATTCTCCAGGAACTTGAGGGCTTGCTGCCCAAGATGGAGAATCTGGTCACTCCGAGTCTGTTCGATCCGATGCGGGAGAAAAGCCACTTTCGCATTTCCGGTCCCGACAATGTCTGCACCGTTGTGCTCCCCCGCCTGTGCCGCCAATATGCGAATGGGCGCTACCAAGTGCAGTTTGAATTTCTTCCATGGCAGAGTGGCATCGCGGAATTAGTAGAGCACGGACAAGTTGACCTTGTTCTACACATAGATGATGGACTCCTGCCATCTCATTTTCAGTCGGAAAGGCTCTATCGCGAAGATTGGATCTGCGCCGTGGCGCGTGGCAGCCGCTTTGGCGACCGCCTGTCGCTTAAGCAGTACGTGAGGGCGAGCCACATCGTCGTTGCTACATATGCCGGTGTGCAGACAATCCCGGACAAGCAGTTGGCGGCGGTCGGTGCCAAACGGAGTTCGTGTATTCGAGTGCCTTACTTCGGTGTTGCCCTACAATGCCTTCCCGGCACAGAACTGGTGCTCACCCTGACTAGTGGGATGACATCAGTGGTCCGAGGGAACCGCGAGCTACGGCTTGTGAAAGCGCCGCACGAATTGCATCCGTTCCATTTCCTGATGGCCTGGCATCCAAGACTCAATACCGAGCCCGGTCATGTGTGGCTTCGCGAGGCGATGCGATCAACAACCGGCATTGCGCTTGCGAAGACAGGCTAAGCGGAAGTATGCCTGCGGACATACCTTACCGATTAGCGAAGCCCCGGGTAGCCGAAACGCAAGACGATCCGCTAAGCCGCTTCCAGCACCGACAGGATATTTCCTGCTGGATCCTTGAACCACGCGATCGTCGGCCCATTCCCACGAGAAATCCCACGCGCGTCCGTCTTCAAGTTGGGTTCGTTGTAGACCTCAAATCGCACGCCGCGTTGGCTCAGTTCATCCACAGTTTTTTCTACGCTGTCTACGGGGAAATTCAGGACCGTGAAGGTGGCAGGCTGGTGGTTGGATTTAGGGTACATCAGAGCTTTGGTGCCGCCGGAAATGGGCACAATCAGGGTGCCTTCCGGGCCGTTGGAGAGTTCGAGTCCCAGCGTCTCGCCATAAAATTCCTTGGCCTTCTGAATATCGTTCACCGAAAAACTGCTGAATGCCTTGCTTATGTTGAGCATCGATACACTCCTGGAGTTCTGGTCTTCTGATTTCGATGCGAAATCGGCTTTCGCGGTTTTCGAGGCTTCGAGGCTTCGAGCGGCTCAACGACATCTCTAGCCACAGGAATAAAGTGTTGCCGCGACGAGAAGGGCCACACACCGTAGTGACATCATTGGAACTGGGATTTTTGCCCTTGGGTGCGGACCGCACGGCCCTCTGTGGCGCTGGTACCGATCTGGCGGTCGGAATCCTAGCCAGTTTCCGTCGATGGAAAACATGCTAATAAATAATTCCAGGCGGCGCAAGATTTCCGAATTCCGGCGGATGCTGATCGGCTCAATAAAAAGTTGATTTAACAAAAACTTTTTGACCTCGCCGCATATCCCGTGAAACTCGACCTGGCTTTTTCAACAAGGGCCTCTGCATTGCATAGCAGTGGCCTAAGTTCCCCATGCTTTCGCAACGGGACCAACCATGGATCCGACTCTAACGTTTCTGGTGCGCAGGTGAAGCCTGAACGTGCGGCTCGTTCGAGAGCCTTGATACACGAGTCAGGCAAGCCCATATGGCCGTAGTGCCGAGCGAAATAAAACAGAATCTCGGGTTCGCGGCTAGTGTCGGCCTCATCCATAATGCTTTCCGCTTCGTCAGTTTTGCCTTCGAGGATAGCCAATAGCGATGCCATGAGAGCCGTTATCAGCTTCGAGAATGAAGTCTTGCTGAGTCGTTCGTGCAGAAGGGCAACCGCTTGCTTTCGGTCGCCCAACGCAGCCCATGCGGCCGCATCCAGGTAATATCCGGATCGCCCACTGTAGGCTTCGATTGCGGTTTTGTACTGTCCTGCCAGGAAGAAGGTGTGCGCCACACTGCTGGTAACGGCCGGGTCCAGCTCGACCGCTCGCCTGTGCGCCGCAACCGATTCTCGAAGCAGTCCGCCGAACCGGAGCACTTGAACCAAACTCGAGAAAGATTCCGGCTCGGTTGGATGGCGCTCTAGGCGTTCGAAAAGCCGACGCATTGCCTCATCTGCCCGGCCAAGATCGACCTGCAAGAGGGTGTAGAACTGGTGAGCGGATGCCAGATCGGGATCGAGAACGAACGCACGTCGAAATGCGGCTTCTGCCAACTCCCGTACAACGGAGCTGCTGTGGGTGAACTTATCGAGGAACCAGCAGCACCGGCCCAGCCATGCCCAGGCGGGCGCAAAGTTCGGATTCTCCGCCAGACAGGTCCAATACAAATCTCGTGCGAGAAGTATCGACTCCAGAGATCGCTGCGTGGTCAGTTCCCGAGCGCGGATGAATTTCTCGTAAGTTTCTCGCCTGATGCCAGGTTCTCCGGAGACGGGCAATTCAAGTCGATCTCCATGCTTGGAAACAGTCTTTATCGCATCGGGACCCAGAATTTTCCTGAGGCTAACGATCAGATTCGTGAGATTCCGCTCACTTACATGCACATCGGGCCAGAGAGTTTGCCTCAGCTCCTGCTTGGAAACCATGTGCTCTGCCCCTCGGACCAGGCAAAGAAGAGCATCGAAAGCTTTGGGTTGAAGAGCAATCGAGGCCGTGCCTCTCTTCAGCAGGCGATCGCGGGGATAAAGCGCGAAATCGCCAAACCGATATGCCGTCTCAACCGCGCTTTGATTTTTCTTTGAAAATCCCTGTGCCATACCTGCAATGCCTTCGCCGAGGATAAGCCTACACTGCAGGCATGATAGAGACCAAAGCACACGTCCTTCGCAATCTGCTCCGAGCCATTGCAATTCCTCTTCTCTTTCTCTTCTGCTCAGTCGCCTGGCAGTCGCAGCCTGCGTTCTGCCTCCCTGCCCAGGCCACAGGCACGGAGCAGGCTCAGGCCCGGGATGGCGCTCATGATTTCGACTTCAACACTGGCGTGTGGCATACCCACATCCGCCGTGTGCTCGATCCGTTCTCGGCTTCGAGCGACGCGGTCGAGCTCAACGGCACGGTCACGATACGACCGGTTTGGGGCGGGCGCGCGAAGTTGGAAGAGATTGAGGCCGACGGTCCCAAGGGACACTGGGAAGGACTCTCGCTGTTTCTGTACAATCCCCAGTCGCACCAGTGGAGTCAGTCGTTCCTCAACAGTAAGACTCCAGTCGTGTCCGGGGGTTTAGTGGGCGAGTTTCATGACGGCCGCGGCGAGCTTTACGCACACGATACCTTTCGCGACCAGTCGATCTTCGTACGAGGAGTGTGGTCGGAGATCACTCCCAATTCGCATCGTTACACGGAATCGTATTCGAAGGATGGAGGGAAGACGTGGTTTACCTCATTTGATGCGCATAAGACGCGTGAAAAGGATTTGCCGCCGTCGGACATGGCTGCTGGGGCTGAGCCGATGAGCGCCGATTCCGATGGGCACGCCTTCGACTTCGATCTGGGAACGTGGCACACACAGTCTTCGCGGCGTATGCATCCACTGACGGGGTCAACGACATGGGCAGATCTGGAGGGGCAGACAATCGTTCACCGGGTGTGGGGCGGGCGCGCCAACCTAGCGGAATATGAGGGCGACGGCCCCTCTGGGCACGTCCAGTTGCTGGCGCTGCGATGGTTCAAGCCAAATACGCATGAATGGAACCTCGACTTCGCCACGCCGAATGTCGGCACGCTAGGCGACCCGGGAGTGGGGCAGTGTAAGAATGGCCGTTGCGAATTTTATGACCAGGAGGAGAGCAACGGCAGATCGATCTGGATTCGATTTTCCATCTGGAAAATCAGTGATGACTCCGCGCAATCCGAACAGGCATTTTCCGACGACGGCGGCAAAACTTGGGAAACCAATTGGGTGAATAAATATACACGCCTCCAGGAGTGACGGGATCTCGTGTTGGACGATACGCTTCCGCGATCCAGAGTTGCAGGAGCAGCGCCAACTGCAGCTCGCCGTCGACGAAGCCATACGCCGTGGCCCCATCGGAATCAGAGAAATCAATCGCATGCCGGACGGTAAACCGCAACGTTCGCTTCGTGAGTTGGCCCGGCATCCCGCGTGGACGCGAGGGACGGCAAAACTGCCACAAGCCATGGAGACCGGCGTTCGACCTGACGTTCAGGACCGGCTTCGGACCGCGCGTCACCCGTTGTGACGATTACTTCCTATAGGTCGACTCGGTCGACTTCACAGGACCAATTGCTGGGCAAGCAGTGGCTCTTCTCGGCGGGCCAGAACGTAGACTGCGACCAGGGCAGCGGTGAAGCACGCCCCGGCACCCACCGCGAGCGACCAGCGTGGGCCGAAGTGGTTGGCAACCCAGCCGACGATGGGAGCGCCGATCGTCATTCCCCCCAGTGCAACGCCGACCCGGAGCGCCATCACCCTGCCCCGCATGGATGGTTCTGTCGAGAGCTGCATGATGCTGTTCGTGCCGTTGGTCAAGGTCAGGGCAGCCGCGCCGCTGACCGCGAGAGCTGCCGCAAACCACCAGTATCCCGGCGCCAGTGCGGCTAGAGTATAGCCCAGCCCGAAGACACCGGCTCCCATCGACAGAGATGCCCAGCCTGGTTTCCTTCGGCCAGCAGCAAACAACGCTCCCGAGAGTGAGCCCACGGCCATGCTGGAGGAGAGCAGGCCGAAAGCACCTGCGTCGGAGTGGAAGACATTCACGGCCATCGTAGACATGAAGATCGGAAAGTTCAGTCCAAAGGTGCCGATCAGAAACAGCATGACCAGGATCGCCCGGAGGTTCGGTCTTTTCCACACGTAGCGAAACCCTTCTAGAAATCCATAGGTAGTGCGATGCGCTCTGACGCTTGCCCGCAGTTCCGAGAGACGGAAGAATGACATCGAGAGCAGCACTGCCGCGAACGAGAGCCCATTTAGAAGAAAGGCCCAGCCGATGCCAACCTTTGCAATCAGCAAACCGGCAACCGCGGGACCAATCATCTGGGCAGCATTGAATGAGGTTGAATTCAATGCCACGGCATTAGGGAGGTCCCCATCGCCGACCATCTCTGCCACGAAGATCTGTCTCACCGGAGCATCCAGCGCAGCGGCGGAGCCAGACAGGAAGGCGAACCCATACACGTGCCAGAGCCGGATGACTCCTGCGATCGTAAGAACTCCCAGGATGAGTGCAAGCACGCCCATCGTTGCTTGGGTCAGCATCAGGAGCTTGCGCTGATTGAGGCGGTCCGCAGCCGATCCCGTCCAGGGCAGAAGCAGCAGTTGCGGGGCGAACTGCAGGCCCATCACAATACCCAGCGCTGACGCATCATGGTGGGTCAGTTGCGTCAGCACCAGCCAGTCCTGAGCGACGCGCTGCATCCAGGTACCGACGTTGGAAATCAGGCCGCCTGCCGTCCATAAACGGAAGTTGAAGCTTTTCAGGGAGCGAAAGGTGCCGGACACTGGGTTCTTCATGGGCGCGACGGCGTGTTGCCCCCATGGAACTGGCCGAAGTGACGCGCCGAAAAGATGCTGATGAGCAGCGCGCCCAGGCCGAACGCAAGCATGTGGCTCGTCGTGCGCGGATCGAAAGCACCGACGTGCGCGACGAGCAGATACCCAACCGCCGCATTGAAGAATCCCCAGGCAACATTGACCGTTGCAGAGGAGAGCCCTTGGCCGGGCGGTTTGGCAAAGGGACTTTGAAAGGCGCGTCCCATCGTGCCCGCGACAAAGTGCGGGATAGCATTTGCCGCAAAAACGCCCCCAAAGAAATACGACACAAGCCAAAGCCAATTCATAATGCAGAGCTCCTTCTTTCCAATAGCGAAATAATTTCCTGTGTCGACCCCGTCTCGCCAAGTCGAGGGAAGACGTTCCCGATGCTGTACTCGTGCGCCGGTTCGCGGATATCGGTCATTGCATCGAGTGCGAGGGTCACATTGAACCCCTGTTCGTAGGCCTGCCGCGCAGTCGCCTCAACGCCGACCGATGTCGCCACTCCAGTCACAACCACCTGGGTAACGCCTCGCGCCTTGAGCTGGCGTTCCAGGTCCGTTGTTGCGAATGCGCCCCAGCTGCGCTTCGTGACGACAATATCGCTCGCTTGCCGATCCAGTTGCGGCAGCAGGTCTGTCCATCCCTCGGAATACGATGGGTTGCCGCGCGGACCTTGTTCCGTCCGTCCCGGTGCCCGTCCGGCCACGTTGACCAGCGCGACTGGGAGGTTCTGCGCACGGAAAACATCGATTAACGCGCGCGTCCGGTCAATGATCTCGCCGATGGGATGAATGAAGTTCCCATTGCCTTTCTCTTTCTGGAGATCGACGATGCCTTTCTGCAGGTCAATCACGATCAACGCGGTGTTGGGGTCAAGCGTAGTAAGCGGCATCGGTTCTTCTCCTCGGATACAAAGTTGACATGGGTAAGAAGCAGGACGCGCCGGGTTCAATCATCAACAAGTCGCGTAAGTAGTTCGAGTGCCGCCTGAAGCTTCTCCTGCTCGTGAACAGAAAGTTTCTGCGAGATGGTCGTGGTGAGCCAGTCCTGTCTCGCGGCCCTGCCCTCCCGAAGCAACTTCAGGCATTTAGGCGTGAGAGACATCAGAGTTTGCCGCCCGTCGCTGGGGTCAGGCGTACCCCTCACAAGTCCCGACTCCTGCAGCGGCGTCACTACAGCGCTCATGGATTGCGGACGCATCCCTTCCGTTCGCGCCAGGCATGAAACCGCTGCCGAACCGTCCTTTTCGAGTCGAAGAAGAACAGAAATCTGTGACGGCGTCAGATCGCTGCGCCCCCCATGCTCGCGTAAACGCCGCTTGAGCTTACCGCCCACCGTACGGATCTCGGCAGCAAGCGTCGAAGCGAGCCCGCTCTGAGTAGAAGACTTTCGATTGCTCACCGGATCAGTATCTCATATATACAGGTAAACTGTAAAGTTTACCTGTACACATATCCAGCCGCCGGCTTGGTCGCAATCGACGTCGCAATCGACGACGACCGGCTCATCCGGACACAAAACCCCATCGCCCTCCGGGGAGGCCTGCTTACAAGTCGCTTGCGTCGATTCTTATTTCTTGGGCTGCAGTCCTGGCTTGGATTCGAGCAAGATGTGGTGCGGGCGGAGGGACTTGAACCCTCATGGGCCGTTTAAGCCCTGCGGATTTTCATACCGTCTACGGCTTGCGCCGCCCGGACGTGCAGCCCTTTTGAAGCCTCACGACCGGTTTGCGGTCTGGACTATCCCTTCACCCTCCCCCGGAAAGCTCCGGAGCTTAGGTGCCGCCCGTCTAGTCTCTACACCTTCCCGGCTGTGCCACTCCGGGCTTGGCTCGGGATTGCCATTTAGGTTTCCCCGAATTTGAGCAGTTCTGCATCGCCGGTTTCCCAGACGAGCACTCAAGTTTTCCTTAAGTCCGCTGCGTATGCCATTCCGCCAC
>JGI12635J15846_10003955_pt1 | contig 12826 bp, 5 predicted proteins | sample BlaSpr_A8_OM2_M2_FD_15846 | JGI IMG/M metagenome (IMG submission 15846) | reverse complement strand
TTGGCGCTGCATAACAAAAATATTCCCGCGAGCCTGCACTTCACGAAACCAAATCCGAAATTAGAGATTGAGAAAACGCCGTTCTACGTGAATGCTGCGCTGCAGGAATGGCGTAGCCCTGGGGACGTCCCTCGCCGAGCGGGCATCAGTTCCTTTGGATCTGGTGGGACAAACGCGCATCTGGTGCTGGAAGAAGCCCCGCCAACAGAGCCCTCTGGTCCGTCGCGGCGTTGGCAATTGCTGGTGTTGTCCGCGAAAACGCCGGATGCGCTAGAGCGCGCAACACAAAACTTATCGGAACACTTGAAAGTTATTGCCGCTCGAAATGAAGGCTCGAAGCACCTCCGCGAGCTTGCAGATGCCGCTTTCACGTTGCAAACCGGGCGTAGTGAATTTGCTCACCGCCGGGTCATGGCTTGCGCTGATGCAGCCGAAGGTGCCTCGGCGCTAGAGGCTAAGGATCCCAAGCGGGTTTTCACGCATCACCAAAAGTTGGTCGATCCTCCGGTGGTCTTTATGTTTCCGGGGCAAGGCGCGCAATACGCCGGCATGGGCGCGGAACTGTATCGCACCGAGTCGACTTTCCGGGCAGAAGTGGATCGTTGCGCTGAGTTGCTTAAGCCGGAATTGAAAACTGATATCCGTGAAGTGATGTTCCCTGCAGGGGGCGCGGACAAAAAGTCTGACGAACTTCTAGTGCAGACGCGATTCACGCAGCCGGCTTTATTTGTAATTGAGTACGCACTGGCGAAATTGTGGATGTCGTGGGGGATCAAGCCGGCCGCAATGATTGGCCACAGTGTCGGCGAGTATGTAGCGGGCTGCCTCGCGGGAGTATTTACGCTGGAAGATGCGCTTACGCTCATCGCGCGGCGCGCAGCGTTGGTTCAAGCGCAGCCGGGTGGCGCGATGCTGGCGATACGCCTGCCCGAAAAAGAAGTGCTGGCGCTGCTTAATCCGCAGTTAGCGATTGCGGCCATCAACTCTCCGAATCTGTGTGTGGTTTCCGGTTCGAATGAGGCGATAGCCAAGCTGGAAGAGGAACTCGCGGCGAAAAAAATTGCGGCGCGAAAATTGCAGACATCTCACGCGTTTCATTCTCCGATGATGGAGCCAGTGCTGGCTCCGTTTACCAAATTGCTGCGCAAGATGAAATTTGGCGAACCACAAATTCCCTACGTGTCGAACGTCACTGCCCAGTGGATTACTGCTGCGGAGGCCAAGAGTCCGGAATATTGGGCGGGACACGTGCGGCAGACGGTGCGATTTGCCGATGGCGTTGCGGAGTTGATGAAAGATTCGAAGTACGTGTTGCTCGAGGTTGGGCCCGGACCAACACTGAGCACCTTGGCGCGACAACATCCGTCGAAAGCGAGCGAGCAAACGGTGCTGGCTTCGCTGGCTATGACTGGCGATCAGGAACCGCACGGGCTGCTGGACACCTTAGGGCGGCTGTGGATGAACGGGGTTCCTGTGGATTGGCAGCAATTTTATGCCAATGAGCGAAGGCTGCGGGCGGTGCTGCCGACGTACCCATTTGAACGTAAGCGCTATTGGCCGGAATCGGCAGCAACTGCGGCGCGTGGCGCCACTACAGTCGCACAATTTTCCGCTACGCCGGTGGCGGCAAATGTCGCGAGTACACCAAACTTCGAGATTCAACCGGCGCAGCCTATGGTTTCAGCGCAACCCGCAACCCCGGCAGAACCTGAGCTTCCGCGGAAAGATCGGCTGCTTGTGGCTTCACGCACGTTGCTCGAAGAACTTAGCGGGTACGATCTTTCTCAAGTGGACCCGGCTACAAGCCTGCTGGAATTGGGGCTGGATTCGCTTTTGTTGACGCAGGCCGCGCAGGTTTTTCACCGGAAATTCGGCGTGTCCATAACTTTCCGTCAATTGATGGAGGAATTGGGTTCGCTGCAACAAATTGCGGAACACCTAGATGCGACGTTGCCGGCGGAAGCTTTTGCGCCTACCGCAGCGCCAGCGCCGGTGGTGGCAACCGCAACGACGCAGCAAACCGTTGCGGCCGGAAATTTGGGAACCGGCAGCATACCAAACTCGATTCTTGAACAGATATTGCAGCAACAACAAGCATTGACGCAGCAAGTTTTACAGCTGATGGGCCGCGCGCCTGCACAGCTGGCAGCGACGCCACTAGTTTCAAACCCCACGCCCGCGGCTGCGACAGCATCATCCGTTCCGATGGTTGTGAAGTCCGAAGTCAAATCGCACGGGCCGTTTAAGCCCATCGATCGCGCAGCGGATATGGCCATGACCGCGGAGCAAACTGCCGCGCTGAAAGAACTAATTGCCCGCTATACGAGCCGGACCGCAGAGTCGAAGAAGTTAGCGATCAAAAATCGCCCGGTCCTTGCTGATCCACGTTCGGTAGGTGGATTCAAACAATTATGGAAGGACATGGTCTACCCGATTTTCACTACGCATTCGGACGGATCAAAAGTCTGGGACGTGGACGGCAACGAGTATGTGGATTTCGTCATGGGTTTCGGCGCCAGCATCTTTGGGCATCGGCCGTCGTTTGTTGTGGAAGCGGTGAAGAAGCAGCTGGATCTGGGATTTGAAATTGGTCCGATTCAGCCCATAGCGGGAGAAGTCGCGGAACTGGTTCGCGAATTCACCGGGATGCAACGCGTAGCCTTCACGAATACCGGGTCTGAAGCGGTTCTGGCTGCCACACGCGTGGCGCGGACGGTAACCGGACGCGACAAGATTGCGGTGTTCGCAGGCGCGTATCACGGAATTTTTGATGAAGTACTTTTCCGCCCGCTTACCGTGAATGGAGAGACGCGCACTGCTGCAAGCGCACCGGGAGTGCCGGCCAGCGCCGTGTCGCAAGTCATTGTGCTGGACTATGGCAATCCTCAATCGCTCGACATTTTGCGCGCCCGCGGATCGGAAATCGCCGCGGTGCTGGTCGAGCCGGTGCAAAGCCGGCGACTGGATTTGCAGCCGCGGGAATTTTTGCAGGAACTGCGAAAAGTAACCAAGGAAACCGGATCAGCGCTAGTTTTTGATGAGGTTGTCACCGGCTTCCGAGTCGAGCCGGGAGGAGCACAAGCTTATTTTGGCGTGCGCGCCGACCTGGCGACCTACGGCAAAGTGATTGGCGGCGGGATTTCGATTGGCGCGGTGACCGGCGATCCTAAATACATGGATGCGCTCGACGGCGGGCAGTGGAACTATGGCGACACTTCATTCCCGGAGGTGGGCGTAACATTTTTTGCCGGAACATTCGTTCGGCACCCGCTGGCATTGGCGGCAGCTAAAGCGGTGCTGTTGCATTTGAAAGAAAAGGGCCCCGACCTGCAGAAAAATCTGACCGCGCGAACGGCGCGACTTGCTGATCAATTACGCGCGATTATTGACGAATTTCAGGCGCCCTATTACATTTCGCAGTTCAGTTCGCTGATGCAGCTTACTTTCCCGTCTGAGCAGAAGTACGCAGCGTTGCTGCATTACATGCTTCGCGAGCGCGGAATTCACATGTGGGACAATCGCGCGTTCGTGCTGACCACGGCGCACAGCGAAGCTGACCTCACCAAGCTGCTGACAGCATTTCGTGAAAGTTTGCAGGCGATGGTTGATGCCGGGTTTCTGCCACCGCCAAGTTCCGGCTCCAAAAAAACTTCGACGGCCACGACTCATACTGCGGGCACGCCGGCTAAAGAGCGCGAAATCGTACCTGTCGCCTCAAGTGTTGGTGGAATTGATCAGTTTCCATTAACCGAAGCGCAGAAAGAAATCTGGCTGGCTGCGCAGATGGGCGGTGAGGCGGCGGTCGCGTATAACGAGTCGCTAAAGTTGGAGTTTCGCGGGAACTTTGATGTGGGATTATTCCGCTCCGCGGTGCGCCAAATTATTCAGCGCCACCCAACACTTCACGCAAGCTTCAGTGCCGACGGCCAATGGCAGCGCGTCAACTCAAAGATTCAACTGGAAGTTCCGCTCATCGATTTATCGGCCAAAAAAGATGCTGAGCGGGGGCGCGAACTTGAACGCGTAATGGAACAGGAAGTTTCTGAACCTTTCGATCTCGTCGTTGGATCGCTCGTTCGTGTACGCATCGTGCGCTTGTCAGGCGAGCATCACGTGGTGATCTGGACTGCTCATCACATTATTTGCGACGGCTGGTCCGGAGGACTTATCCTCAGTGAGCTTTCCACTATTTATTCCGCATTGAAGCAAGGCATTCAACCAGTGCTGGACGAGCCGGAATCTTTCCGGGAATATGCGCTGGCTAGCCAACCGGACAGCCCTGAAGTTGCCGAGGCGATGGAGTATTGGTGCCAACAGTTTGCGGATGTGCCGGCGCCGCTTGATCTTCCCGCCGACCATCCCCGTCCTCTGGTTCGCTCCGCCCGTGCGGCCACGCTGAAACGAGTATTCGATCCCGAGCTGCGGCAATCGCTGAAACGGGTCGCCGGGCAGCAACGAACCACGCTTGTCGTCATGCTGATGGCCGCACTTGATACATTGTTTTACCGCCTTACGGGTCAGACCGACATGGTGCTCGGTCTGGGCGTTGCCGGTCAAGCCATGTCTGGAAAGACCTGTCTGGTTGGCCATTGCGTGAACCTGCTTCCGATTCGCACGCAGATTCAGCCCAACGCGCCCTTCCAGGAAAACTTGGCCGCCGTGAAAAAACGCGTTTTGGACGCTTACGACCACCATCAGGCGACAGTTGGCGGCATGCTCCAGCACATCTCGGTGCCGCGCAGTGCGGGACGGCCGCCACTGGTGGAAGTTGTTTTCAACGTCGATCGCGACGTAGCCACGGCGCAATTCTCTGGCACGGAATTTTCTTGGGAACGCAATCCGAAGCGGGCATTGCATTACGATCTCTTCTTTAATTTCGTCGACGGCCCGCACGGATTATACGTGGAGTGCGATTACAACACCGATTTGTTCGGTGCCGCTACCGTGGAACGCTGGCTGAATCATTATCAGACATTGCTGGCGAGCATCGTAGCCAATCCCGCAGAAAAGCTTTCACAGTTACCGTTGATGAACGAAAGCGAACTGCAGAAATTGCTGTCCTTATCTAAGGGCGAAGAGTCGCCGACATTCATCAATGCAGGTCTGCTTCATGAAATGATCGAACGCCAGGTTTTGGCTTCGCCAAAGGCCCCAGCGGTATCGTTCGATGGGCGCGTTTTATCGTATAGAGAGTTAAACCGTCGTGCCAATCAGCTTGCACACCATCTCGCCGGGCTAGGAGTTGGTCCTAACCAACTCGTAGGTGTCTGCACAGAGCGCTCGATAGAAATGGTGGTTGCACTGCTCGGCATTTTGAAGGCGGGTGGTGCATATGTGCCCCTCGATCCCGCTTTCCCGCAAAGCCGGCTTGACTACATGGTGGAAGACAGTGGCATGCGAGTATTGGTCACCCACCGGGGTCTTGACCAGAAACTAAAGGTCCGGCCGCCAGTGGTTGTCCACCTTGACTCGGACTCGGATGAGATCACGTCCTGTAGCGGCGATTTTGTGGGCCCATCGCACATGAATTCGAACCGTCTAGCATACGTGCTCTATACCTCGGGTTCGACCGGCAAGCCGAAGGGCGTGGAAATCCCGCATTCGGCGGTCGTGAATTTTCTGCTATCGATGCAGTGCGAACCGGGCTTTAATGCAAAGAATACAATTCTGGCAGTGACGACATTGTCTTTCGACATTGCAGGGCTGGAGCTCTACCTGCCTCTCGTCAGCGGAGGGCGGTTAGTGATTGCCAGCCGCGAAGACGCCTACGACCCCGCCCGATTGGTGAGAAAGATGGCAGACTGTCAATGCGATGTAATGCAAGCCACACCCGCTACGTGGCGGGCATTAATCGGCGTGGGTTGGCGCGGTTCTGCCAAACTAAAAGTTCTCTGCGGGGGCGAAGCTTTCCCTCCTGACTTAGCGCGAGAGTTGCTGTCGCGTTGCGCCGAATTGTGGAACATGTACGGCCCGACGGAAACCACCATCTGGTCTGCCATCCATAAAGTCGCTTTGGCCGACGGCCCAATTCCGATTGGACGGCCTATCGCCAACACTCAAATCTTCATACTCGACGTAGAACGCAACGCGGTCCCTATCGGATCGGTTGGCGAGTTGTACATTGGCGGCGCCGGGCTTGCGCGTGGGTACTTGCACCGCCCTGAGTTGACACAGGAGCGCTTTATTCAGAGTCCGTTTGATCCGAACGCGAATTTGTACAAAACCGGCGATCTCGCGCGTCACCTCCCGACTGGTGAAATCGAATATCTCGGGCGTATCGATCACCAGGTAAAGATTCGCGGCTTCCGCATTGAGCTTGGCGAAGTTGAAGCAGTGCTAAGTAAACATGCCGGCATCAAACAATGTGTGGTGACGGCGCGTGAAGACACACCTGACGACAAAGCGCTGGTTGCTTACTTCGAAGCGCAAGGAGACGGAGCTCTGGATGTCAGCGAACTTCGAACTCACCTGAAGAAAGAAATTCCGGATTACATGGTACCTTCGGCATTTGTTCGCATGGAAAAATTGCCGCTCACGCCCAATGGAAAGATCGATGTGAAAGCTTTGCCTGCGCCAGGCAAGGGCGTCGTTGAAGCGAAGGGAGCGTTTGTTGCCCCGAGGGATACCGTCGAAGACACGCTGGCGCAACTCTGGTCGAAGGTCCTGAAAGTAAAGCGCGTAAGCATCAATGATGATTTCTTCGAATTGGGTGGCCATTCACTGCTGGCTGTCCGCGTGATCATGGAAATTGAAAAAATTTATCACCGGCGATTGCCACTAGCCACTCTACTTCAGGCCCCGACAATCAGCGGCCTAGCCGAGGTATTGCGGAAGGAAAATTGCCAAGTTTCCTGGTCGTCCCTGGTGCCGATACAACCTCTGGGATCAAAGCCCCCTTTATTTTTAGTGCACGGCGCTGAGGGCAATGTGCTCTTATACCGGCAGGTAACAAGTCATCTCGGACTAGACCAGCCCGTATACGGTTTGCAATCGCAGGGTCTAAACGCGGAGGAAAATCTTTCTACCACAGTTCACGATATGGCCGCCGAGTACATTAAAGAAATTGTGGCCCTACAGCCGCAAGGACCTTATTTTCTGGGTGGTTACTGTCTTGGAGGAACCATAGCATTCGAAATCGCGCAGCAGCTGACCGATCAGGGACAGATGGTCGAAGTCGTGATTATGCTTGATACGTATAATGACGGCGCCGTGTCTACCTCCCGCACGCGAGCCATATTACAAAAACCTTTGCATCTCTTGCAGAATTTGTGGTTTCACGGAGCGAACGCAACCTCCATTCGCGGAGAAGACCGCAAGAAGTTTTTGAGTGAAAAAATGGATATCGCGTTAACAAGGCTCGGCATCAGGTTCCGTGCTGCCCACTCTCACCTGCGCCGGCTGACTGGCCACGCCTCGCAGAATGGCTATCCTCATTTAATGATCAAGCGCGTAAATGATGACGCCGCTGCCCAGTACTTGCCACGCCCTTATGCCGGGCGCGTGGCCATCATTCGGTCAAAAGGTTCTTTCGTCAACTATGATAGTCCCGATTTGGGATGGGGTCCGTTTGTGCGAGAAGGTCTGGAGATCCATAAACTGGCGGTCTACCAGAAGGGGATGCTAATCGAGCCCTTCTGCCGATTACTGGCAGAAAAGCTCAGACTGTGCCTAGATCCTCATGCCGAGGAAGCGGCCAAAGGAACGGACAGGGTGCCTGAACCCGTGTTCGTTGACTGATTCCTATAACTCTGAAACTAAGATGCTTATTCTTCTTGGTAACCTCGTTCCATTGACCTGTGAGCGCGGGATTCTCGGATGATATGCTCACCTGCCATGGAAGCCGTGAGTTGGTCCCAGCCTCCGCAAGAGCTTTCACTCCCGCAAGACGAATTACATACCTGGCTTGCCTGGCTGGATGTACAACCGCTGGAGCGCACCCGACTTTGTTCTTATTTGAGTAAGGATGAAGTCTCGCGGGCCGAGCGCTTCGTTTTCCCGCGCGATCGCGATCACTTTATCGTTGCCAGGGGAAGACTGCGAGAGTTACTCGGAAAGTACCTGCATTGCTCGCCTGACGCCGTGCAATTCAAAACGGGGCGTTATGGGAAGCTTTCGTTACTCGATGATGGGAATCAGCTGCGCTTTAACTTATCGCACTCTCACGGGCTCGCACTTTATGGGTTTTGCACGGGGCGTGAGCTAGGAATCGACACGGAAAAAATACAGCCTGAATTTGCCGGCGAAGGAATTGCCCAGCGTTATTTTTCAGCGACGGAACAGCGCGACCTTGCAGAAGTGCCAACAGAACGCCGCGCTAGGGCTTTTTTTCTGTGCTGGACGCGCAAAGAGGCATACATAAAGGCGCATGGCAAGGGATTACAAATTGCACTCGACAGCTTCGATGTGTCGTTGAAACCGGGCGAACCGGAAACGCTTCGAAGCGCGGACAGTGACCGGTGGAGCATGCGCTCTTTCACGCCAGCTCCAGAATTTGTTGCTGCTGTGGTTGCCGAAGGGGAGATTCATTCAACACGTTTTTGGAGTGCGGGGATTGATTACGTCTCAGCGCCGCCACCGCAACTGTAAAGTGCGGTTAAGTCCGCAACCAATCCGTTTTAACGTATCCAAATTTAACATATCGACAGATCCAGAGGCTCCCGACCTCCGATTTATTGCAGGCACTCTTGCAGATAGGCTATACTGCATAAAAGTCGGCGCCCCCCCGATTCCGTTTTCAGCGAATGGTTGAAACAAGCCGCTCGCAATGGCGAATATGCTGCGAAACGGCAATACCGGACAGTCCGGTAAAAACTGACCGAAAAGAGCAAAATTACCATTCGGACATACTGGCCGGAGGCATGCGATCTAAGGTGAAACCCCTATTTAGGTACCTTCGTAGGACGTGTAACATCTTGGGTATGTGCAATTTACGGACACAACGTGAGACCTTGAAGATGACAGCAAGAGTGGCTCGGAAGCTGTTTGCAACTATACGGTATCGGTTTTCTCATTTAGATAACGGTCTCGATTCGAACACGGCATGTGGCCAATTTGAACGTTTCGCTATAACACATAAGTAGCTGAAAACAGGATTGTTAGTAACGGACTCGAGGCTATTGTGGAATCCCTGGGTCCCGGTAGTAGTGGCAGACTAATTGCCTTCTGTATGATGGGTAGGAGAGTGGGCATGGGAGTTTTGTGGCGGTAGCTCATCCAGGGGATAAAATTCTGAGCCTCGCAAACACCAAATTGGACAGCAAACGCGAAGGTCTGAACTGGTATGCGCTCCAAGTACATGCTCGAAAAGAGCAGTTAGTAGCGTCTCAGCTTGAAAATCGAAGGCTGGAATGTTTTCTCCCAACGTATAAAAGCTTGAGAAAGTGGTCTGACCGGACCAAAGAGATTCAACAGGCGCTGTTTCCGGGGTATGTGTTCTGCCGATTCGATTTCGAAGACCGACAACCGGTGGTTATGACCAACGGCGTTATACAGGTTGTGGGTAATGGAAAGACCGCGATTCCGATAGCGGAAGCAGAGATTGAAGCCTTGCAGGTTGCGGCGCAATCAGGCATACCTAGTCAGCCTTGGCCCTACCTGCGGACGGGCGAACACGTACAGATCAATTACGGCCTTTTGGCGGGGCTACAGGGTTTCTTAGTGAATTTTAAGGGTAACCACCGCGTGGTTCTGTCAGTCACATTGTTACAGCGTTCGTTGGCTTTGGAAGTAGAGCTTGAGTGGCTTACGCCGGTGTCGCCGGAAAAACAGCATCGGACTGCGGCGAAGACCTGCGTGGCGCACGTAGTACCTGCGAGTTCTTGAAAAGTTTAGAAGTGGGACAGTCAGGCACTGGAAAAAAAGGACGATGAGCTCACTAAAGACTGCGCTGCGAAGTGAAGTAGCTACGCAAAAGCTTCAGGTAAAAGAAAACGCCCCAGTTACAAGCACGCAAAACGAGGCGCGCGCCTTGCTGAGTGAAGACGCGTTCGTGTCCATGTTGTACCTGGAGCGTAGGCGAGCGGAACGCGCCCAGAAGCGCTTTGTTCTGGTCCTGGTAGACGTAAAGCGGGCCCTGGAAGACGGCAACAAGAATCGGACTTTGGGAAAAATAGGTGTTGCGCTGACGAATTCCACCCGTGAGACCGATATTCTGGGTTGGTATCTTGAGAATAATTTGGTTGGAATTATTGGCACTGAACTTGGAGAAACTTCTCCAGTAGTCATTCACGAACGTCTGCTGGCGAAACTGCGCGCCTCGTTTCAACACACGGTGGGCAAGGAAAAGAGTTCGAAGATTTCGGTTTCGTTTCATTTCTTTCCGGAAGAACCTGGGAAAAGCGAATCGAACCCCGAAGGCAACGTCGCTTTGTACCCGGACATCTCTCGAAAAGAAGATTCCAAGAAGTTGGCATTCGGCATTAAACGCGCCATGGATATTTTCGGGAGTGCGACGGCACTGGTGTTTGCGGCGCCCTTGCTGGCGGCCATCGCCATTGCGATCAAGTTAACCTCCAAGGGACCGATTTTGTTTCGTCAAGAGAGGCTTGGCCAGTACGGCCAACCCTTTACTTTTTTGAAGTTTCGTTCGATGTATACGAATTGCGACGCGAAGATCCATCAGGAATACGTCAACCAGTTCATATCCGGGCAGATTAGTGAAACTGCCGCGGACGGCACGAGGCCCATTTTCAAAATCCAAAAAGATCCTCGGGTCACCTCCATCGGAAGATTCATTCGCAAGACCAGCCTGGATGAAGTGCCTCAGTTCCTAAACGTTTTGCGCGGGGAGATGTCGCTAGTTGGTCCGCGGCCGCCCATCGCTTATGAATTCCGGGCATACGACCTGTGGCATCGTCGTCGTGTGCTGGAAATCAAGCCCGGAATTACCGGCTTATGGCAGGTGGAGGGGCGTAGCCGAACCCGCTTCGACGACATGGTTCGCCTGGACCTGAAATATGCCCGCGGCTGGTCGATCTGGCTGGACCTCAAAATTCTCGTTCAAACACCGTCAGCGGTTTTCTCCGGCGACGGCGCTCACTGATGGTTTCCGTTAGGAACGTCGGTATCAAATCCTCTCTTAACTTCTGGCTGCATGCAGTAATCTTTAAATAGTCTCGCGGAGTCGCAGCGTTCGAAATCCCACGCCCCGGCAAGCGTCCCTCGCTTCGCCACCTACGCCGAGGGACGGAACTTCCACAAGGAGCCGTATGATCCGCATTGGTGTAATTGGCTATGGTTACTGGGGTCCTAATATTGTCCGCAATTTTCATACTCATGAATCTTCCGAAGTAACTCTGGTTTGCGACAAAAACCCCAAAACCCAGGAACGTTTGCACAAGTCTCATCCGGGAATGGCGTTTACCACAAATGAAAACGACGTTTTAAAGTCATCGACCATAGATCTTATCGCGGTGGTCACACCTGTATGGACGCACTACGAGTTGGCGAAAAAAGCGCTGGAGAACGGAAAACACGTTTTCGTGGAAAAGCCATTTACCTGCAGTGTGACCCAAGCGGAAGAATTGATTGAACTTGCAGACCGCAAGAAATTGAAGATCATGGTGGACCACACGTTTTTGTTCACTGGAGCGGTCAAGAAAATCCGTCAACTGATGGACGAGGGCGCCCTGGGCGATCTGTATTACTACGATTCGCTGCGCGTCAATCTTGGGCTGTTTCAGCACGATGTGAATGTGATCTGGGATCTCGCGCCCCACGATTTGTCGATCATGGACCATGTAATTCGCGACAAGCCGGACGCGGTGGTGGCTACCGGCGAAAGCCACCTGAACGGCGTCGAGGACGTAGCGTTCATTACCGTCTATTTCCCCCGCCACGTCATCGCGCACATCAATGTGAATTGGCTGTCTCCGGTGAAAGTCCGCACGACGCTGATTGGCGGCGAGAAAAAAATGCTGGTGTGGAACGATCTGGAAGCCGACGAAAAGATCAAGATTTACGACAAAGGTGTAAGCATGTCGAAACCCGGCAGCCTGCATCAATTGCTGGTCAGTTACCGCTCGGGAGACATGTGGGCGCCGCAAGTGGAACAAATCGAAGCGTTGCGTGCCGAGACCGCCTATTTCCTGAAATGCATCGACGAAAACAAAAACCCGTTTAATGACGGCATTGCCGGATTGCGGGTTGTTCGCATCCTGGAAGCCGCTGATAAATCGGTGCGAAACCGAGGCGAGGCGGTAACGCTGTGAACGAATTCGTATGCATTGCCCCGGATGTAAAGCTCGGAAAAAACGTCAAGCTCTCCAAGTTCATCAACATGTACGGATGCGAGGTTGGAGACGAAACCAAGATCGGGGCATTTGTAGAGATTCAAAAAAATGCCCGTGTTGGCCGGCGCTGTAAAATTTCCAGCCATACGTTTATCTGCGAAGGCGTAAACATAGAGGACAACGTTTTCATTGGCCATAGCGTGACTTTTATCAACGATGCCTACCCGCGATCGACTACCGCGGAAGGCGAATTGCAAACCGAAGCCGACTGGAAAGTGGAAAATACCGTGGTGCGTAAAGGCGCTTCAATAGGATCAGGCACAACAATTTTGAGCAAAGTTACGGTAGGAAATAACGCCATCGTGGGCGCGGGCAGCGTGGTCACCAAGGACGTCCCGGACAATGCCATCGTGGCCGGTAATCCGGCAAAATTTCTGCGGTTTATCTCAGAGGAGAAAAAGTAACGATGACCTCTACGACCAAAGTGCCATTTCTCGATTTGGTGACCCCGCACCAGGAATTGGAAGCGGAGCTACTGGCGGTAGCGAAAAAGGCATTTAGCAACGCAGGCTTCATCGGCGGACCGATGGTGGAAG
>JGI12635J15846_10003953_pt1 | contig 12833 bp, 10 predicted proteins | sample BlaSpr_A8_OM2_M2_FD_15846 | JGI IMG/M metagenome (IMG submission 15846) | reverse complement strand
GGAAGCGGCTCGCGATTTTCCGCCAGGGCCGGGGCGGGAGTGGCGGCGGGTGGCCGAGCCTTGGCTTGCTTCGACGACAAAGCATCGTCGCAGCCGCCAAAAATGATCACGGACACAGCCACGCCGGTCCACAGTGCAATCTTGGATTTCATTGGTGTGTTTCCGCTACTCGGAATTCCCCTAAAGCAAGCTGACCTTATACGCCGCTAACCGCCGAAACCGCAACCGCTCGTTTCGATCGGTTCTAGTACCAAGCAGCAAAAAGCGGCGCTTCGATCCGCGCACAAGTTTGATAGCCCACCCCGGCTTGGCATTCGGCCACCGAGGCCAGAACAAAAATCTTACGGGTCGCCACCGCGCCGGTCAATGGTATTGCCGTACCCGCCATTGCCGAACTCAAGACATGGAGTACCATCGGCCCGGTGACCCGGTCGCCTGATGGATCTTGCCGGCACAAGCCGCCACCTTCGCAGCGTCCGATCGTGACTGGCTAAGTGACCGAATTCACCATTCCGCGAATCCGATTTTTCGGTAATCGAATCATTCAACATCCTGAAGTTTGGATGCTAGCGTGCTATTCCACTGCCAGCGAGATAAGCAAGTGGGGTCGGGTAGTTAAAGATAACCCTGTAAGTTCAATACAATCAGCTCCAACGGAAATCACTTTGGTAGATGGAGTGTTGCGTATTCCAAATTGCGTATAGTCGTTACGAAAGTGCGTAGGATGGCGCCGTCTGGGCCGGGCCCTAGCAAGAAATACCGTAACAGGCATATGGGGGATGAAATGAGAAACTTGATCACGCGCTTCGGGATTCTACACGCGCTAACACTTGTGTCAGCTCTGCTGGCCACGCCCCTTTTACTCCGCGCACAAAGCACCGCCACCGTAACCGGAACGACGCTGGACTCGACCGGTGCCGCGGTAATCGGCGCCACCGTGACCGCGAGCAATGTGGAGACCGGAGCCGACCGGACCACCGTCACGAATTCGACTGGCTTCTACAGCCTGTCGAGCCTGCCGCCATCGGTCTATACGTTCACGTTCACCCAGACGGGTTTCAAGACCGTGAAATTCGAGAAAGTAACCTTAACCGTGGATCAGAACCTGACTTTGGACTGCCGATTCGAGATCGGCAGTTTGACGGCGACGGTTGAAGTCAGCTCCAGTGCCGTGGCGCCCATTGACACCGAGACGCCGACCCTGAGCAATGTTGTCGAACACAATCAGATTGTTGAGCTTCCGTTGATCCTCCGCGACCCATATCAACTGGTTCTTCTTGGCCCTGGCGTTACGCAATCCGACGGGTTGGGAGGGATTTCGGTGAATGGCGGCCGCGAGCGCAATAACAACTTCCTCCTCGATGGTACCGATAACAACGACGCCGACGTACCTGGCGGTTTAGGCGGCTTAGTAGCGGGCAATCCAGATTCAACTGAAGAGTTTCGGGTGCTCACGAACAATTTCGCTCCCGAGTACGGCCGCAACAACGGTGCAATCATCGACGTAGTTACTCGTAGTGGAACGAACAGCTATCACGGGGATCTGTTCTACTTCGGTCGTTGGGACGCCCTTGGTGCCCGCGATTACTTCAACCACCAGATCGACCCGCTGACTGGCGACGTAGCTCCGAAAAACCCGTATGTGCGCAACCTTTACGGCGGGTCAGCCGGCGGGCCCATCGTCAAAGACAAGACTTTCTTCTTTATCAATTATCAGGGTGACCGGTTCGTGACCTCACTCACCAATACCGCGACGGTTCCTACGGCAGCGTTTAAAACCGGCATTTTTACCTACACCAACCCGAGCACTGGCGCAACGCAGTCGCTGAATGTAGCCAAAGCTGGGCTTAACAACAATGGCACCCCTTCTAGTCTCGATTCGACCGTTCAGCAGGTCTTGTCTTTTTTCCCGGCGCCGAACATTGTTAATTCTGATGGGATCACCGGCCTGCTATTCTTCCCCACCGAATCGCGGGAGAAGGACGAGGACGCCACGATTAAGGTCGACCAGAAAATCGGCAAGAACAGTGACCTCTATGTGCGCTACGTCTTCAATTGGTTTCACGATCCGGACCCTTTCCATGATGATTTCCTTCCCGGCGGCCTTGGCGCCGTGGCGTCATATAATCGTACGCAGAACCTGTCCATCGGGTTAACCACCACGCTGGGAGCTACGCTCTCGAATGAATTTCGGTTCGGCGCCAATCGCAACAATTCCGGNTTTTCTTGCACGGGTATAAGTACGTTTGACGGAATAACCAACAACTCCGGGAATTTCATTGACAGCGAAGGTAATGGAGCGGATTTTAACTTGCCGGGCTTCAGTGGACCGGGCTTCGGATTCGGCTGTCAGGAACTAGGGGACTCGAACGGCCAAGTCCGCAAGACCGGAACTTATTCCTACACGGATAACATCACTAAGGTGATCGGTACCCACACGATCAAGTTCGGTGTCGATTACCGCGACGTCTATTCCAATAACAATGACAATTTCAGTTCACGCGGGGCATTCGCCTTCAATATCAATACCGATTTCGGCGTTAATTCCCTCAACACCACCACCNTGAATCCGGGTGTCGACAACCGGAATATCGAAGATGAGGTAGCAGGGCTTCTCGGAATCGTTGCTCTTCAAAATCAAACTCAGTATTTCGATCTGCAGGGCACCCGGCATGCGACCGACGAATTGAACTTTGTCCAGCATGAGGTTGCCGGCTACATTCAAGACGTTTGGAAAGCAAGATCGAATTTGTCGCTGACCTTCGGACTCCGCTACGAGTACTACGGCGTCCCCTACGAAAGAAATGGCGACTTGTCGAACCTGTTCGTGGACGCCAGCGGCGCAGCGCCCTTTACCTTCACTCCCGTAGGGCCCGGTACGGGCCATCAGCTTTACAACACCTACTTCCCTAATTTTGAGCCCCGGCTCGGTTTTGCTTGGGATCCTTTTAAGGACGGCAAGACTTCGGTTCGCGGTGGTTTTGGAGTATTTAGCGATCGCGTGTACGGGAACCTGATTGGCGATGCACGCGGAAATCCACCATTTCAACCCAGCTTCACCAATTTCCCGTTGTTCAACACTGTCCCCGTAGGAACGCCAGATCCTACAACACAAGTGCAGAATCAACTTGCTCCGGGGGCGGTCACGCCTTCGCCTACCGTCGTTGACGGAACGGGCAGTTTTCCTGACATCTTCGCGAACAACATTAAGCCACCACTCATCACGACTTGGAACTTTGGTATCCAGCGCCAAGTTGGTTCCAACTTGACGGTGGAGGCGAACTACGTCGGCAATCATGGAACTCGAATCCTTCGGGTTATTGACGGGGCCCCTCCGCAACCGGCCCTGGTATCCCAACTGCAGGCTTTCTGCGTCCCAGGTAACCCGATGAACGCTGGCTTCAACACAGCCGCCAACACGCAGTTTGGAACTGCGGCCGGCCAATGCAGTACGGCGACCCTCCAAAATGGCAACTTGTTTTTCGGTGAAGAAAACGGGGTGCTGCCGTTCGACGCCGTAAACAACAACGCTTTCGAAGATGCTTTCCTCGACCAAAGCAGCGGGCACTCCTGGTACGACGGTTTGCAGACGCAGGTCACGTTGCGTAATTACCATGGGTTGCAAATTCAGGGTTCCTATACCTATGCACACGCGCTAGATGACTCGTCCGATCCGCTCGTAACCACGGTCGGGAACGGAAATTTCCCGGTGAATTCCTTTGATCTGCGGCGTGAGAAGGGAAACTCCGGCTTTGACACTCGGCACCGTGGAGTCGTCAATTTCGTCTACCTGATTCCGGTTGGGCGTGGCCGGGCGCGCTTCAGTGAAGGCGTCGTTGGCCGCGTGCTCGAAGGTTGGCAGCTCAGCGGAATTGCCGCGTTCCAAACTGGTCTCCCTTATGACATCTTTGGAATCGCCGACACGTTGCACACCAACATCGACGACCGGGCTACGGTCATTAATTTCTCGAACTTGAAGACTGTTCCGACCATGGGCAAATTCGTCCCGAGCTCGGCGGTATTTACGGGAGAGAATCCGGCCTCGTTTAATCCGGACGATGATTCGGTCATGCCGGTTCCATTTGGCATTCCTTCAAATGTTGGGCGCAATCATTGGTACGGCCCGGGAATAAACAATTGGGACTTTAATCTGGCTAAGACCACCGCAATCACCGAACGAGTCAAGTTCCAATTGCGTTTCGAGTTTTACAACATGTTCAACCGCACTCAGTTCACCAAGCCTGACAACATCGTGGGTGATCCGAATTTTGGCTACTCCACATCGCAGGTTGCGCAGAATGACGGAAGCACCGGCGCGCGTCAGGTTCAAATCGGAGCGAAGTTCGAATTCTAGATCCGCAAAACGACGTTAACCGATCCAACAAGACCCCTGCCCAGCTTCTGCTGGGCAGAGGTCTTTTTTTTGGTTGAGCCATACAAAAAAGAGAATCTCGGAAAATGGAAACTTGGAAGGCAGTAGAAATCTTTCGACCTATGACCCTTGCCTAGGCTAACGCCTGACGCAGATCCTCGATGAGATCTTCGGGGGCTTCCAGGCCGATCGAGGCGCGGACCGTGCCAGGTGCGAGCCCGGCTGCGAGCAGCTCTTTTTCCGACATGCGATAGTGCGACGAATACGCCGGGAGCAGGACGAGTGATTCGACACCGCCCAGACTTGCGGCCAGCAAGAAGATTCGGGTGCGATCGCACATGCGCCGAGCTGCCGCGAGGCCCCCTTTCATATCAAACGCCATCATGGCGCCGAATCCCTTCATCTGTTTCTTGGCCAACTTGTGATCCGGATGCGACGCTAAACCGGGGAAGTGCACGCGAGCTACTTTCGGATGCTTCTCCAGAAATTTGGCAACGATCAGCGCTGTGGCACATTGCCGCTTCATGCGCACTTCCAGCGTTTTCATCCCACGAATCAGTAAAAACGCCGCCTCTGGGTCCATGGATCCGCCCAGATAAATCACCATTTCACGAGCGGCCTTAATCAAGCTGCTGCGCCCCACAATCGCGCCGGCAATCACATCGGAATGGCCCGCCAGATATTTCGTGGCGCTATGCATGACGAGGTCGAAGCCGATTTCGAGCGGTTTCTGCAGCACCGGGCTGGCGAAGGTATTGTCGATCAGCGAAATCAAGTCCCATTCCTTAGCGAACGCCGCGGCTTTGCGCAGATCGACCAGCCGCAACGTGGGGTTCGTCGGCGTCTCAATGTACAAGGCCTTGGTGCGCGGATTGACCAGGCGCTCGATTCCCCCTAGATCGGTACCGACATGACGGACCACGATTCCCATGCGGGGGAAAATGTCCCGCATCAGCCGGTAGGACCCGCCGTATAGCGCCTGCGTCGCGATCACTTCGTCTCCCGCCTTCAGCACGGACAGCAGCGCACTCGAGATCGCGGCCATTCCCGACGCGGTAACCAGCGCGGCCTCTCCGCCTTCCAGGCGCGCGATTTTTTCCTCGGCTACCGCCAGCGTGGGGTTGGCGTAGCGCGTATACATGTACGCCGAGCTTTTTCCTTCGGCCCAGAGCTTCATTTCTTCGGAGCTGGAGAAGGTAAAACTCGCAGTCCGCGCGATCACCGTGCCGACCGGCTCGCTCTTTTGGAATTTTCCCTCGCCAGCATGAATCGCAATCGTGGAATCGGCAAGGCGCCGTGTTTTTTTCGAATTTTTCATGCGGTCAGCTTGCCGCAAGCTAGCCGGGAATCGCAAGCGCCAATTTGGGATCGGGCAGTATAATCCCTGCGTGTTTTCCGCGATTCAATCCGTTGGCGTTGGTTGGCCGCAGTGGCTGCGCTGGTCGCCCGGCCTGCTTACTGATTTTTCATGGCTCCTATTCGCGGCGTATTGGTTGCTCGCCGCTTTCGGCGCAAAAAAAGCGTCAAAGAGGGAACCGATTGGGGCCCGGCTCGCCTACATCGCGTATCTGGTGGTGGGCTTTTTCCTGATCTATGATTTTGCGCCTCCGAGCCTGAATTTTCTGAATCACCGTTTCATTCCCACCGATCAGTGGATCCGTTGGATCGGTGCGTGTCTTACGCCGGCCGGCACGCTTTTCGCCATTTGGGCTCGCGCCACGATTGGGAAAAATTGGAGCGCCGAGGTGCAAATCAAGCAAGACCATCAGCTGATTCGCTCCGGTCCCTACGCCCATGTCCGGCATCCGATTTACACGGGAATTCTTCTCGCCGTGGCCGGCACCGCCCTGGTCGTAGGCGAGTACCGCGCCATTCTGGGGGTTATCTTGATTTGTCTCGGTTTCGCCCGGAAGGCGAAGAAAGAAGAAGTCTTTCTTTCGACTCAATTCGGCCCGGCGTTTGACGAACACAAGCGCCGCACCGGTTTTTTTCTGCCTCGATTCTCATAAAAAGCAGCAAACGCGGCGAGTTTCGCCTGGTCTTTGCTGTGTTTTCGGACAATTGAAACTCCGAATTCCCGGCATTTTGCGAGTGGTGTGACATCATGAGAGCAAGCGAAAGTCACCGTTGGTCTGGCGCACCACACTTTGCACATCGCTGGAGGCGGGAAATGCGGAGCAAGCTCGCATACGGGTTCATTCTAGCGGCAGCTGCGTCGTGTCTGGCCGGCTGCTCCTATCTCCGACCCACCGGTCCTTGTTTCGGAACCGGATGTCCCGCGCGCACCGTCGGTCAGAACGGCCAGTACAAAATGGGCCAGGGCCCCAAGACCGCCGCAAATCCACCGCAAGCCGCGACGCCTGCCCCAACCGCAAATCCGAAGACCGACGGGAAATAGCTACACCAGCAGTGACTGTGGATCCGCACCGCGCTGCGATCAGCCCAGCTTTCCCTCATCGGCCGACGGGCCGTATACCGACGGCACCGCTACATCATTCAGGCGCAAATAAACACCAAGCTGCGCGCGATGGTGGATGATGTGGTTCATCACAAATCCTCGCAAAAACGCAATGCGCGGCAGGGTCATGATCGGCTGGCCGCCGCTCAGCAAGGTCCAATTCTTCATCAGTGTTTCGTCGCTCGCGCCGGCCAAGTGCTTCCGCGTCTCCGCAACTTTCTGGTCGAATACTTCCAGGATTTGCCCGCGCGAGGTCATGACCATCGGCGCCTGCGGTGGCGCGCCGGGCGGACGAAAATCGAGCGAGTCCTGACCGATGATTGCTGCCGACCAACCGGAAAGCTCAGCCAAATGCCCGGCCAGCCTGCCCATCTTCATCGATTTTGGATGCGGCACCCAATCGCCTTTGCCTTCCGGCACGCGCTCGAGCGTCTGGCGGGTGCTGACCATTTCGTGATCGAATTCAGATAGGAGTCCATCGCGTATCGCCATAATTCCTCCGTTGATTTGCAGGAGTTGCCGCCGNCCATCTTACTCCAGAGATTTGCGGAGCGCCAAAGGGTTGGAGAACGGCCAACGAGACGGGGAGGAAGCTACGGTGCGATCCGAAATCCGCCGCCCGGCTCGACGTAACCGTAGGCCATGCGCGGCGTATTAAACGCAGCTGCAGGATTTCCTTCGTGGTCCAGCAGAATCAATCCGCCAGTAGTATGGGCGCGCAGCGCGAGTTTTCGCACGCACGCATCCGCGACGGCCTGCGGCAGCGAAAGCGGCTGCTCGTTTTTTTCGCGATGCGGAATCAGTACGCGATGGTCGTGGAGCAGGTCGATCGCCAGCTTGGCCATCACAATTTTCATGATGCCTTCGCCGTGCCCGGTGCAGGAAACTCCGCCGGCTTCGGCATCGGCGTAGCAGCCACAGCCGATCAGCGGGGAGTCGCCCACGCGGCCGGGGAGTTTGCAGCAGGTGCCTCCGGTCGACGTCGCGGCAAACAGGCTGCCCTGAGTATCGAGAGCCACGGCACCCACGGTGCCCGATTCGTGCCCCAGGTGATGTTCGGCAGCGTGGGAATCTTCGCGGCAGCGTGACCAGGCCGCGCGTTCGCGCTCGTGGATCAACGTCTCAGCCGAGCACATCGGAACGCCATGCTCCTCCGCAAATTTTTCAGCGCCGGCGCCGACCAGCATCATATGTTCGCTCTTTTCCAGCACCGCGCGCGCCAGCAAGATCGGGTTTTTGATATGTTCGACCGCGGCGATCGCTCCGGCCTTCAACGACGCCCCGTCCATGATGATCGCATCGAGTTGGACGTGGCCGTCGAGGTTCAGGTGCGAGCCGTATCCCGCGTCAAAGGCAGGAGCATCCTCTAAAACCATGATTGCAGCTTGCACCGCATCGATCGCGGCGCCGCCCGACTTTAGAACTTTCCAACCCTCTTCCAGCGCGCGGCGGATGCCGTCCCGGCAATCCTCGACCGCTTCTTCAGGGATGTCCCATGCGCCGCCGTGAATGATCAGAGAAGGTTTCAAGAGTTGGAAAGTTCCACGAAGATGATACCGCAAGGGCCTGAAGCGAAAATGCCAAACCGTGAGGCGTTGTTCGGAAATACAAACGAGGATGGAAAATCAACGTCCCGGGTTGAGAGCGATGTCGCTTTGATTTACTTCGGCCGATCTAGTGCGCGACCGCTTTTTCTGAACCCAGGCCGGTGTTGGCGCGCACTTCCAGTTCGGTAAATTTCTCTTCGGCCTCAGGATCTCGGGCCGTTAGCAAAGTCCCTAGAATCGCGCCGAGAAATCCCAGCGGAATGCTGATGATTCCCGGATTCTCCAACGGAAAAACCGCAGGGCGTTGAATCAAATGGCGCGCGGCTCCCACCACAGTCGGTGGATCGACGGCCATGATCGCCGGCCCAAGCGAAATCAGCACGACCGCGCCAATCAATCCGCTGGCCAGGCCAATGACCGCGCCCCCAGTGTTGAATCGTTTCCAGAAAATCGAAAACAGAATGACCGGCAAATTTGCCGACGCCGCCACTGCAAACGCCAGGCCCACCAGAAACGCGACGTTCGCGGTTGGACCCAGCAAAATGGCGATGCCGATCGCCACAGCTCCGACCACGAACGCTGAAATACGCGCCACGCGCCGTTCTTCGCCGGCATCATGCTCTTTTCCGTGACGCACGATATTCGTCCACACATCATGCGCGAAAGAAGTCGATGCGCTGATGGTCAAGCCAGCGACTACCGCGAGAATCGTTGCAAACGCGATCGCACAGATGAAGGCGAAGAAAACGCTTCCGCCCAGCGCCTGCGCCAGCAACGGAGCGCTCATATTGTTGCCGCCATTTTTCGCGATGAAATCGCGGCCAACGATTGTTGCCGCGCCGAACCCGAGAAACGTGGTGAGAATGTAAAAGCATCCGATCAACCCAATCGCCCATACCACCGAGTAGCGCGCCGTTTTGGCGTCCGGGACGGTATAGAAGCGGACCAGAATGTGTGGCAATCCCGCGGTGCCAAAGATCAGAGCCATGCCCAAGGACAAAAGATCAAGCGCGCCGTACGGCGGCTTATATCGCAGACCCGGCGTGAAGAAATCCTTCACCACTTCCTTGCCGTCTGGCGTGTGATAGTGAACCTGCGCGACATCGTTGAAAAACTGGCTGAGACTGAAACCGTAATGAGCCAGAACAATCGTGCTCAGCAGCACGGTGCCGGCCATCAGCAAAATGGCTTTGATGATTTGCACCCAGGTTGTAGCGATCATTCCGCCGAAGACGACATACACGATCATCAATACGCCTACGCCAACCACCGCCGTCTGGTAATTGATTCCCGAACCCTTGAGCAGCAGCGCGACCAGCGCACCGGCTCCGACCATCTGCGCGATCATGTAAATCGTGCTGACCACCAGCGTACTCAACGACGCCATCGCTCGCACCGGACGCGGATGCAGCCGGTAAGCCAGCACATCCGCCATGGTGTACTTACCGATGTTGCGCAAAGGCTCGGCCACCACCAGCAGAACGGTGAGATAGGCAACCAGGAATCCGACGGAGTACATGAAGCCGTCGTAACCGAAAAATGCAATCAAGCCCGCGATTCCCAGAAACGACGCCGCGGACATGTAATCGCCCGCCACCGCCACGCCGTTTTGCCAGGCGCTGATCTGCCGATTCGCCGCGAAATACGAAGCCGAGGAGCCCGAGCGACGCGACGCCCATGCTGTAATGCCGAGCGTGACCGCGATGAAGGCGAGGAAAAGAACCAGTGTAAATGTCATCGGTTAGTTGTCCTTCCCGGAGGCTTGGCCCGCTTCAGCAAGGATGCGCGCGCTGGCTTTGTCGAAGCGCCGCGCGGCGCGCACGTATAAGTAGGTGATGATGAAAACCACCGCAAACTGCGACAGGGCGAAGAGATAGGCCAAATTCACCGGCCCAATAATTTTTTTCTGCATCAAGTCCGGCGCGTATCCGACCAGAACGGGCAGCGCGAAATAGTACACCACAAAAAATATCGTGGCCGGCAAGACAAAAGCCCTCTTGGAGGCCAGCAACTTTCGGAAATCAGCGCTGTGCGCCACGCGGCTCCATGTGCTGTTACCGCCGGATAACGGAGTCTTCGATGCCGCCACGTTTCCTCCTTGATTTGCCACCGTCGAGACCGATGTAGCCGACTCGGTATCGCCTGACGAAAAAACAAAATGCCGCTGATATTTTGAGAACGTAGCTAGAGTCGCACCAGTGGAAATCGGTGCGAACCATATATCACAAATATGAATGGAAGGTTAAAGATTTGAGGGTTCGGATCAACAACTTCGGTGAAGTCTAACCGCCACGCCGCGCCGTTCGCGTCAGCACATTCGGGCGCTGCTGCTCTTGGGGACCTACACTGCTTCGCAGCGAAGCCGAGGCAGGCTTGGATAGGCTCGAAATATTTTCGCGGGGAGTCTGGCCGTCGCGTTTCGTCGACGCGACCGAGGGATCGACGTCCTTGGTTTCTTTCCAAGTGTGCAAAATACGATGAATAACCGTGATATTCGGCCCAATCGCCAGAATCCACAAAACCACATCCATGCGATTGGTTAGCGCTCCCAGGATCATCAAGACCAGGCGTTCCGGGCGTTCCCAGAATCCTACTTCTGAAGTCGGCACCAAGGATTCCGCGCGGGCCTTGGCGTAGCTGACCATCACCGAGCCCGCCATCGCCGCGCCGGCCAGCATGGCGTATCCGAAGCGATTCACGTGGGAGTAATACACCAGCAGACCGAGGAATAGGATCAGGTCTGCGTAACGGTCGAGAATTGAATCGAGGAAGGCGCCAAACAGCGAAGCGCGATTCTGCCGGCGAGCCACGGGGCCATCCAGCAGATCACACAACCCGGCCAGCAGCATCATCCCGCCGGCCGCCGCGAATCGACCCGCCGCAAAAAGAATCCCGCCCCACAGGTTCAGTATCAGGGCCGACCAGGTGATGACGTTAGGAGGGATTCCCGTGGGTGCGAGCAGCGCCGCGAGTCGGTCGATGGGCCACACAAAAAAACGGCCAATGGTCCGGGTCAGCATGAAATCAATCCCACCCGTTATTCCTCTTCGTAAATCGTGGACAGCTTCACCACTTCGTAATCTTTTACGCCGGAGGGCGTTGTCACTTGTACTTCGTCCCCGACCTTCTTGCCCAGAAGCGCACGCCCAATCGGCGAACTGGTTGAGATCAAGCCTTGGGCGGCATCAGCCTCTTCCACCGTCACCAGTTTGTACTCGATTTTCGCCGACTTCGCAACGTCCAGCACGGTAAGCCGCGAGCCATACGCGGCCCGATCCTTCGGCAGGTTTTGCAGGTTCAGCATGGAAAGGTCCCCCATGCGCTTATGGAGCTGGCTGAGCCGGGCTTCGACGAATCTCTGGCGCTCCTTTGCGTACTTGTACTCAGCGTTCTCGGAGAGGTCGCCGTGCGCCCGCGCCACGCTGATCTCTTTGGGCAGATCGGTGTGCAGTTCGTGCGACAAAACATCAATTTCATCTTGTAACTTTTTCTTAATCTTGGCGGCAAAATCAGTCATGTAAGGCGTCCGTCACGAGTAACCGAAGGCCACTCCAATCTTAGAAGTGCAATTACCCCAATATTATAGAGGAATTTGCGCGCAGAGCGGCAAATTACGTGCCGCAGAGGGGGCCGTTTTACCCGTCGCTAAAAGGCTTCGTATCCTCCCAGGCAAGGCTAGAATTCCTGTTAATCGACTTCATAATACAAAGTACTTGACACAAAGAACTAGTTTGCTTAGCTTGTTTCTGCGGCGGGCCAATTCATCACGGAGCTAATCGCATGTTTAAACGAATTGCCGCAATTGCCTTGATCGCGTTCTGCACCTCCATTGCCTGGGCCATCCTTGGCAGCACCATTTTTATGCGTACCTATTCCTCCGACTCGCGGTTGAAAGACCGCGTCGCTTCCTCCTGGGGCTCACCCCAGGGCCAAGCCCCGCCTTCGGCCGGCTATAACCAGGTGTCCGAGGAAACCGTGAGCACCGACAGTTCCGGCACCACCCTGATCCGCCACCAAAAGAGCCAAACCTGGATTCCATTTCCAATCGAGAAAAGCCGCGTCAACGCAAATCTGGCCATCGACTACCGGAGGAAAGGCCTGCTTTGGTATAGCACCTACAAGGTGAAATTCACCGGAACCTACGATTTCAAGAATTCCAGCGACGCCACGCGCGACGTCACCTTCACGCTGCACTTGCCTGCGGATCAGGCCGTCTACGACGGCCTGAGATTCCTGATTAACGGCCAGTCCGTCTCGGTAGAGCATTCCAAAAGTGACGCCTACGCCATTTTCCCGATGAAACCGGGCCAGACCGCCGTGCTCAACGTCGCGTACAACTCCCAGGGACTCGACCGCTGGAGCTACGATTTTGGCGAAGGCGTCACTGAAGTGAAGGACTTCGAGCTTCAGACCCATACCGATTTCAAGGATTTCGATATTCTGGAAAACGCGCTGT
>JGI12635J15846_10003946_pt1 | contig 12845 bp, 11 predicted proteins | sample BlaSpr_A8_OM2_M2_FD_15846 | JGI IMG/M metagenome (IMG submission 15846) | reverse complement strand
GAGGTGCCGACTTCAACATCGCCCAGTCCCATCATCGTGCGCAATACGGCTCGCCCACTTTCTTGCATCGCTGCCGCACTTTGCAGCATGTCCGCCAAGGGATCGGTCGCGGTATTCATTTTTTGCCGCGCTTGCGCGGCTTGGGCGGCGGCTTGGTCGATTTGGCGCGCGGTGCGGCGGCGCGCATGGCAAGTTTAAGCGCACGAACTTGATGATGCAGCGTGTCGACTTCCGCTCTGCTCGGCAAGTCCAGATGCCGGGCAATTTGTTCGGTCAATTTCCCGCGCTCGACTTTGAAGGCGCTCGATATATTGCATAGCTCGGCGAGCAAGCGCGCGAAGCGCTCGCTGTGCGCGGCTTGCGCGTAGGTGCCTTCAGCGCAGTCGATCCACGCATCGTATAGCTCGGCGGGTGAGCTGGGAGCCGGCGGCGCCGCATCGAGGCGCTTTTTCATGACCTGAAACGCATCCTGCATGATCGCGGCGTTCTGCTGCGCGAATTCGGCATAGCGCTGTTGAAATTGCTTGCTCAACTCGAGGAGTCGCGCCGCGGTTTCTTGATACTCGCGGGACAGACCTAAAGCCGGTATGCCGGGAAAGGTCTGCGGGTCGAATCCCCCCATCCCCATTTTCTCCACGAAATCTTTCCAAGGGGCGAGGTGCAAAGCGCTTGAAAAGGGTCCTTGGGCGCTCATCTAAGGTTCTATGCGTTGCAATATTTTCATCAGTTTTACGGGTCAAATCCCAGTTTTAGGCGATTGTGCGTTGCATACTTAAGGCGCTATGCTTAGGTTAGCTGGCCCGCGCCAAACGCATCGCAACGAACAATATGTCAAACGAACGCCTCATCAAGAAGTACGCGAATCGGCGCCTGTACGATTCGACCGAAAGCCGTCATGTCACCCTCGAAGACATCCGCAAAATGATCGTCTCGGGCGCAAAAGTAAAGGTGGTCGATGACAGGTCGGGCGAGGATCTGACCCGCGCCGTGCTGCTGCAAGTGATCGCCGAGCAAGACCAGTATGGCACGCCGGTCCTAAGCACCGAATTGCTGGAAGCCATCATCCGCTTCTATGGAAATCCCGTGCAGGAGATGCTGACCAAGTACATGGAGCAGAGCGTCGGCACGCTGGTTCGCCAGCAGGAGGCCATGCGCGCGGAGATGAGCAAGGCTCTCGCCGGTCCGATGGCGCCGCTGGCGGAGTTCGCCCGTCAGAACATGGATCAATGGTCAAAGATCCAGGCCTCCATGATGTCGGCCTTTGCCGGCGCAAAGCCGGAGGCGCCCGCGCCCGAGAAAGAATCAGAGCCGAAGAACAAGTGAGATTGACACCATGAAGATCAAAGACAAAACCATTGTTATCACCGGCGCTGGGCGCGGCATCGGGCGCGCACTGGCTGTCCGCTTTGCCACCCAGGGTGCGAACGTCGCGCTGTTGGATTTGAATGCGGCCGATTTGGCGGCAGCCACACAGCAGTGCACCGAGCTTGGCGTACGTGCCATGGCGTACACGGTCGATGTTTCGCGTGAAGCCGACATTTCAGCCGCCCTCGATGCGGTGGTGCGCGACTTCGGATCCTTGGATGTGATCATTAACAATGCCGGCATCGTCAAGGATGCGCTGCTGATCAAAGTGAAGGATGGAGACGTCGTCGGCAAGATGTCGCTGGAGCAATGGCGCGCGGTGATCGATGTGAACCTCACCGGCGTATTTTTATGCGCGCGCGAAGCCGCCGAACGCATGATCAAGCTCGCCAAGGGCGGTGTGATCATCAACATCTCCAGCATTTCGCGGCACGGAAATGCCGGTCAGTCGAACTACGCCGCCGCCAAATCGGGCGTGGCATCCATGACGGTCGTGTGGGCGAAGGAACTCGCGCGCTACGGCATACGCGTAGGCAGCATTGCACCCGGCTTTACGCACACCGACATTCTCGCCTCGATGAAACCGGAAGTGTTGGAGAAAGTCATCGCGCCGGTCCCGCTGAAGCGCTTGGGCCAGCCGGACGAAATCGCCCACGCGGCTCAGTTCATCATCGAAAACGATTTCTTCACCGGGCGCTGTCTAGATCTCGACGGCGGCCTGCGGCTGTAATCGATCAGCTGCGAAATGCTGGGCAGGTTTCACGCCAGGCGCGGGAGGCTTCACGTCTTGGATTGCCGCTAAGAGGATCCGCGCGACCCATCGCACGCGCAAGACGGAGCAAGCCAGCAGATCGTCCGTGACGGTCGTCGGGTCGATCGCGACGCCCAAGTTTTTCAGTCCCAGCTGACCGCCGACCAATTTTTCCACTGCCTCGGCTTCGTACTCGCATACGGTGCGATCGAGTTGTTCTTCGGGACGGTGCGCCAGGAAGTGCGTCAGCTCGTGGATCAGCGTCAGCAATTGAGCCTCCTTGCTCAATCCGCTGCGCAGAACGACCTGTCGTCCCTGTGTGCGGCCCACCACCCAGGGGCTCAAGGGGGTGCGAAACACCGAGACGCCCTGCAGGGTGGAAAACTCTTCCAGCCGATCGATGAAGTGCTGCAGGCGCATGCCCGGATCCTCGCAGATCCGCCAGCGCGGGACAACGACTCGACTGGGTCGCGCAGGTCTACCGCAACGCGTTAATTTCGGTGAGTAACTATGTTATGTAAAATTATATTTCTAATTAATATAGTGTATAATCAATAAGATACATGAATATAGCCCTGAGGATATCTGGATTCCAAATTCCTTTTGCACTGCATACTTTTTTTGTGTATGATGTGCCCATCAAGTTAATTGTTCAGGACAAAGGAGCCCACCATGACCCAGCCCACATTTGATTTCAGCACCCTGTTCGAGACCTACAAGACCGCCATGGCGCCCGTGTTTCGCGCGCAGCAGGAAGGCTTGAAGACCCTGGAGCGTTTGGCGCACTACCAATTCGCCGTTGCCGGCGATTACCTGGAATGGAGCCTGGCGCAGGCCAAGGCCAGCGTTGGTCCGAAGTCGGCCGCCGAACTGATCGGTCAACAGACCACGCTGAATGTGTCGTTGAGCGACAAGCTGCGCGCACGCGCGGAAGAGTTCAGCAAGATCGCGACCGAGACCCAAGGGGCCGTGACGCAGTGGCTCGATGAGACCAGCGCCAAGGTTGCCGAGAAGGCGAAGAAAGCCGCGTAAGAGCCGCCCAGCTTTTAAGCCTTTTAAGTGATTCAGGCCTCGCCGGTCCAAAAGATCCGCGAGGCCTTTCTTTTTGAGTAGATATGATGGTTCCGATGAAACCTTTAAAAGGCAGTGGTGCTTTTTAAGGTTTTTGGATGAAGTTAATAAGACGATTGAGTCTTTAAAGCTTCCGCACCCTTATCACGACGGCAATGGCCGAACGGGACGCCTGCTCCTGCCGCTCATGCTGGGTGCGGAGGGTTATCCGCCGCTCTACCTCTCCGGAGCGCTGCTGCGCGCGAAGTCTCAGTACTACGCAGCGCTCGCAAACGTCCAGTTGCAAGGGGAATGGGGCCCGTGGCTCGAGCTGCTGGGTAACGCCGTGATCGAGTCCTGCGATGAGTCGATCTTGATTGCGGAAGACCTTCTCGCTCTCGCCGAGCGCTGGGAACAGGAACTTCACAGCTACCGGGCACATTCGGCCACGCGCCGCCTACCTCGCTTTCTGATCGGGCACCCGGTGCTCTCCGTGCAGCAGGCAGCCGCGGGCTTGAACATCTCCGTACCCGCGGCGAACGCCGCCCTGAACAATCTACTCGCCGCCGGGATCGTCAGCCTGGTGAACGAACGTCAGTGGGGCCGGGTGTTCCAGGCCACCCCGGTGTTGCGCCGTCTCGATCAGTTGCCCGCTCCTCGTCAAGGCCCGTGATGGCACGAGCCTCGAGTCCCGTTTAATTTTTTACAGGCACTTTCGCCCGTGCCATCATGAATGCCGGGGGGAATGAAACTATGGCTCAATCTGCGCGCGGTTCGACTGCCGAGCAACATTCGAGTGCTGAAGAACAATTGAGCCGCGAAATGCGGGCGCAATTGGCGGCGATCACCGGCGGTCTGGCGCCGGATGACTATGCGCAGGCGTGGTGGGATTGGTATCTCAACGTTGCCCAAGCGCCGCAAAAGCAAACCGACATCGCGCAAACGGCTTTCAAAGCCATGATGGACAATTTTTCCTTCGCCATGGAGGCCTCGACCGGCAAAGCACTGGCGCCGGTGACCGACGACGCTCGATTTTCCTCGGACGCTTGGAAGCAGTGGCCCTTCAACATGATGGCGCGAGGCTATTTGAACTGGGCCAAGGTCATGCAGCAGGCGACCACCAACGTCCCGGGCCTGGCACCGCACAGCGCCGATCTGGTCGGATTTACCACGCGGCAAGTGCTGGATGCGACCTCTCCCGCCAATCACTTGATGTCAAACCCGGAACTGTTGGAATTGACCCGCGAGCAATCCGGCCAAAACCTGGTGAACGGCTTTCAGAATTGGCTCGAGGACGTGACCCGGACCTTGAAGCACGACCAGCCGGTCGGCACGGAAAATTTCAAGGTCGGCGTCAACGTGGCCGTCACGCCGGGCAAGGTTATTTTCCGCAACGAGCTCATCGAACTCATTCAGTACACGCCTGCCACGGCGACCGTGCATCCCGAGCCGGTGCTCATCGTCCCGGCGTGGATCATGAAGTACTACATTCTGGATTTGTCTCCGCAGAATTCTTTCGTGCGCTATCTGGTGGAGAAAGGCCACACGGTATTTGTAATCTCTTGGAAAAATCCCAACGAGACCGACCGCAACTTAGGAATGGATGACTACCACGACAAGGGCATCCGCGCCGCGGTGGATGCGGTCGCGGCCATTGTTCCCGATGCAAAAATCCATTCGGTCGGCTATTGCATCGGCGGTACGCTGCTGTCGATCGCCGCGGCCACGATGGCGCGAGATGGCGATCATCGATTGGCGTCCATGACGTTGTTGGCGGCGCAGATGGATTTCAGCGAGCCCGGCGAATTGTCGTTCTTCATCAGCCCCAGCCAATTGGCGATGCTCGAAGCCGTGATGCATAAGGCCGGCGTGTTGAGCAGCGACAAGATGGGCGCCGCGTTCGGCCTACTGCGTTCCAACGATCTGCTCTGGACGCCGGCGATCAATACCTACGTCAAGGGCAAACGCGAGAAGCTCAATGACCTGATGGCCTGGAACAGCGATGGCACGCGCATGCCCTGGCGCATGCACAGCGAATACCTGCAGCAGCTGTATCTGCAGAACGATCTGGCGAACGGGCGTTTTAAAATCAATGGCCGGCCGGTGGACCTGCAGTCCATTACGCTTCCCATGGTGGTGTTCGGCACCGAGACCGATCATGTCGCGCCTTGGAAATCGACCTACAAGGCGCGGGGCCTAACCCGATCCAGCGATTACACCTATGTATTGACGAGCGGCGGCCACAATGCCGGCATCGTCTGTGGCCCCGTACATCCGCGGCGGCGCTTTCGCGAGCTGACTTGGCAGGATGCGACCACCACGGTCGCGGCGGCGGAGTGGCTCGAGAAGGCCACCTTGCATCAAGGCTCATGGTGGCCGTGGTGGCAGGAGTGGCTCGCGGCACATTCCGGTGCGCAAAATGTGCCGCCGCCGGGCCTGGGCAATCCAGCGAAAGGTTACAACGTTCTCGGCGATGCGCCGGGAGAATACGTCCTGCAACGATAGCCAATTTCGAGGGGCATCATGGCGACCAAGCAAACGAGAATTGCGTACGTAACCGGCGGAATGGGCGGCATCGGTTCGGCGATTTGCGACCGATTGTGCAGCGAAGGCTATACCGTTATCGCGGGCTGCGGCCCCAATTCCGCGCGCAAGGAACGCTGGATCGGCGAGATGCGCGCGAAGGGCTTCAACGTGCATTGTTCCGAGGGCAATGTCGCCGATTGGGACTCCACTGCGGCAGCATTCCAGAAAGCCCGTGCGGATGTGGGCGAAATCGATATCTTGGTGAACAACGCCGGCATCACGCGCGACGGCACTTTTCGCAAGCTCACCAAGGAGTCCTGGGACGCGGTGATCAACACCAACTTGAATTCATTGTTCAATGTCACCAAGCAAGTGATCGACGGCATGGTGGACCGCGGCTGGGGTCGGATCATCAACATCTCGTCCGTCAACGGTCAAAAGGGTCAATTCGGGCAGACGAATTACTCGACTGCGAAGGCGGGCATCCACGGATTTTCCATGGCGCTCGCGCAAGAGGTGGCGGCGCGGGGCGTCACGGTCAATTCCGTCTCGCCCGGCTATATCGGCACGGACATGGTGCGAGCGGTGAAGCCTGAGGTCATGGAAAAAATTGTTAATTCGATTCCGGTGAGAAGGCTCGGCGACCCGGGTGAAATTGCCTCGATCGTTGCATGGCTTGCCTCGGATGAATCCGCGTTCGCGACCGGCGCCGATTTTTCCGTGAACGGCGGCTTGCACATGGGCTAGCAGGGGCTAGCCGCGCGCGCGAGGATTCGCGTTACAACGCAGAGACGCCCGCGAGCGTCGTCAAACTCTGTGCACGCGTCAATGCGATGAACTCTCTTATATAGGCGGCTTCGGCGCCGGCATGGCTGGTCGCGGCGTAAAGTTCGCAGCGCAATCCCGATTCGCCGATGGGGCGGGAGACGACATAGCCGCGCTCGATATAATTGCCGACAGTCCAGGAGGGCAGCGCCGCGATGCCCCGCCCGCTCGCAACCAGCTGCAAAATGGCCACGGTCAATTCCGCCGTGCGCCGTTTCGGGTTGATATTCGCCGGGGTGAGGCAGTGCTTCATCACATCCAGCATTTCGTCGGGCACGGGATAGGTAATCAGTGTTTCGGCGGCGAAATCCTCGGCATTCAGCCAGGGCTTGGCGGCCAACCGATGCCGCGGGCTCATCAGGGCGACGCTTTCATAACGAAATAACGGACTGAAAACCACGGTGGGGTGGGCTTCCTGCGGATCGTGGATGATGGCCAGCTCCGCCTCGCCCTGATCGAGCAGCGGCAGCGGATCCATGAGAAATCCGGAAATGATGTCGAGCTCCACCTCGGGCCACAACGTGCGGTAGGCGTCCATGGCCGGCATCAGCCAATCGAAACAGTTGTGGCATTGCACGGCAACGCGCAAGGGGCCGGCATGACCCTGGGCGAGGCGCGCCACATCCCGGCCCGCTTCCGCCATTTGCGGCAGTACCGCGCGCGCGAGCACCAGAAGCCGTTGTCCGATGGCCGTGAACCGCAACGGTCGAACGTTTTTTTCAACCAGCGCGGCCCCATAATGGCTTTCCAGGGTTTTCAGCTGATGCGACAGGGCCGACTGAGTCAAGAACAGCCGCGCGGCGGCTTTTGACAGGCTGCCGCACTCCGCCAGGGCCAATAGGGTCTCCAAATGCCGGATTTCGAGGGCGCTGGACGACATGAGCCTAATTCATTCCGAGTATTAAAATAATGAACTTGAGTCAAATCGTAGGCTCTTGCATGCTTAATGTCGAGTTAGTCCAATTTAGGTCGTCACGTGCCCGATCCAGCAGTTTCGTTTGAGTTTTTCCCTCCCGGGGATGAAGCCATGGCCCAGCAGCTGTGGCAGTCCGTCCAACGACTGGCTCCGCTGCGGCCGAGTTTTGTGTCGGTGACCTATGGCGCGGACGGATCGACCCGGACCCGCACTCACGAATTCGTGCAGCGCGTGCTCCTGGAAACCGATCTTCGGGTGGCGCCGCATTTGACCTGCGTCGGCGCCGCGCGCGAGGAGGTGTTGAACATCGCACACACCTATTGGCAACTCGGCGTGCGTCACTTGGTGGCCCTGCGTGGCGATGCGCCGGCGGCCAATCTGTCCCCGGAGGGACGCTACCTGCCTCACCCAGCCGGATTCGCCTATGCCTCGGATTTGGTACGGGGCTTGCGCGAAACAGGCGATTTTGAAGTCTCGGTGGCAGCTTATCCGGAAGGCCACCCGGAATCCGGCGGCGTCGAAGCCGACCTGGAGAATCTGCGGCGCAAGGTTGATGCGGGCGCCCACCGCGCCATCACGCAGTTCTTCTTCGAGACCGATTTTTTCCTGCGCTACCGGGACCGTTGCGCCGCGGCCGGGATCAAGGTCAGCATCGTCCCCGGGATCCTGCCCATCACGCGCTTCCCGCAATTGCTGCGCTTCGCCGGGCGTTGCGGCGCATCGGTGCCGGACTGGTTGCGCAGCCGCTTCGACGGCTTGGATGAGGACCCCGAGACCCGGCGCATGATCGCCGCGAATGTGGCCATCGAGCAGGTGCAGCGGCTGCGCCAGCACGGCGTCGATGAGTTTCACTTCTATACCTTGAACCGGGCCGAATTGGCCTATGCGATTTGCCATGCCTTGGGCATCAGGCCGCGCATCAACGAAGCGCGGGTGGCCTGATGCCTCACAACAGGTCCGCAACCGACGCCTTCACCGCGTTGCTCAAGCAGCGGGTGGTGATATTCGACGGCGCCATGGGCACGATGATCCAGCGCCATCGCTGCAGCGAAGCGCAGTTTCGCGGCGAGCGCTTCAAGGACTGGCGCAGTGATCTGCGCGGCAACAACGATTTGCTGAGCCTCACGCAGCCGGCCATCATCGAAGGAATTCATCGCGCCTACTTCGATGCGGGCGCCGATGTCATTTCCACCAACACCTTCAATTCCACCTCCGTCTCGCAGGCCGACTACGGCCTGCAGGCACTGGTTGGCGAGCTGAATCTGGAATCGGCGCGCCTCGCGCGCAAGGTCGCGGACGAGTGCAGCGCCGCGAGCGGCGTGCAGCGCTTCGTTGCAGGCGCCTTGGGCCCGACCAGCCGCACCGCATCGCTGTCGCCCGACGTGAATGATCCCGGGTTTCGGAATATCAGCTTCGATGAACTGGTCACGGCGTATTGCGAGGTCACACGCGCACTGATGGCAGGCGGCGTGGACATGATTTTGATCGAAACCGTATTCGACACGTTGAACGCCAAGGCCGCGCTGTTCGCGGTGCGCCAGGTGTTCGACGAAGTGGGCGAGGAGTTGCCCATCATCGTCTCCGGCACGATTACCGATGCATCGGGGCGCACCTTGTCGGGTCAGACCACGGAAGCGTTTTGGAATTCCATCCGTCACGCCCGGCCGCTGGTGGTGGGGTTGAATTGCGCGCTTGGCGGCAAGCAGCTGCGGCCCTATATCGAAGAACTGTCACGCATCGCCGACATCTACGTCTGCGCCTATCCGAATGCCGGATTGCCCAATGCATTCGGCGAGTATGACGAGACCGCCGAGCAAACCGCCGAGACGTTGCGCGACTTTGCCGCCAGCGGCTTCGTCAATATGGTCGGTGGCTGCTGCGGCACGACACCGGAGCACATTCAGGCCATCAAACGTGCGGTTGACGGTCTCGAGCCGCGCGTCCTTCCCCACATCGAATCGGCCTGCCGCTTGAGCGGCTTGGAGCCCCTGACCATCGATGCCAGCAGCTTGTTCGTCAATGTGGGCGAGCGCACCAACGTCACCGGCTCGGCGAAGTTTCGCAAGTTGATCGAAGCGGGCGATTACGCCGCCGCGGTCGATGTGGCGCGCCAGCAGGTGGCCAATGGCGCGCAAATCATCGACGTGAACATGGATGAGGGCATGCTGGACTCGCAGGCCGCGATGGTGAAATTCTTGAGCCTGATCGCGGGCGAGCCGGATATCGCGCGCGTGCCCATCATGATCGACTCGTCGAAATGGTCGGTGATCGAAGCGGGCTTGAAATGCGTCCAGGGCAAGGGCATCGTCAATTCCATCAGCTTGAAGGAAGGCGAGGAAGCGTTCCTGACGCACGCACGGCTGTGTTTGCGCTACGGCGCCGCGGTGGTGGTGATGGCCTTCGATGAGAAGGGCCAGGCGGACACCATCGAACGCAAAGTGACCATTTGCGAGCGCGCCTACCGAATTTTGACCGAGCAGATCCACTTTCCGGCCGAGGATATTATTTTCGATCCGAATATCTTCGCCGTGGCCACGGGCATCGAAGAGCACAACCGCTACAGCCTGGACTTCATCGAGGCGGTCGCGGCCATCAAGGAACGCATGCCCGCGGCGCATACCAGCGGCGGCGTCAGCAACGTTTCGTTTTCGTTTCGCGGCAACGATCGCGTTCGCGAAGCCATGCACTCGGTCTTTTTGTACCACGCCATCCGCGCCGGGCTCACCATGGGCATCGTCAATGCCGGTCAGCTTGCCATTTACGAAGACATCGATGCGGAGCTGCGCGAGCGCGTGGAAGATGTGATCCTGGCGCGCCGCGAGGACGCCACGGAGCGGCTCTTGGAGATCGCCGAGCGCTACAAGGGCGGCGGCAGCGCACAGCGGCGCGGCGATGATCTGGAATGGCGCAAGCTGCCCGTCGCGGAGCGATTGCAGCACGCGTTGATCAAAGGGCTGGACGAATTTGTGTTCGCCGACACGGAAGAGGCGCGACTGCAGACGAAGCGCCCACTCGATGTCATCGAAGGTCCCTTGATGGACGGCATGAACGTGGTCGGCGATCTATTTGGCGCGGGCAAGATGTTCCTGCCGCAAGTGGTGAAATCGGCGCGCGTGATGAAAAAAGCGGTCTCCGTGCTGATTCCCTACATCGAGAAGGAAAAATCCGGCGCCAGCCGCTCCAACGGCAAAGTCGTCATCGCCACCGTGAAGGGCGACGTGCACGACATCGGCAAGAACATCGTCGGTGTGGTGCTGCAATGTAATAACTTTGAAGTCGTCGATCTGGGCGTCATGGTGTCCTGCGAGAAAATCCTCGAGGCCGCGACGCGGGAAGGCGCGAATCTCATCGGGCTGTCGGGACTCATCACGCCCTCGCTGGATGAAATGGTGCATGTCGCCAAGGAAATGCAGCGCCTGGGATACAAGCAGCCGCTGCTCATCGGCGGGGCGACCACGTCGCCGGCGCACACGGCGGTGAAAATCGATCCGCAATACGCGGGTGCCGTGGTGTACGTCAAGGATGCGTCGCGCTCGGTCGGCGTGTGCCAGCAACTGGTGACGGAAAGCTCGCGCGAGGCCTATGTCGCGACCATCAAAGCGGACAATGAGCGCCGGCGCGAGCAGCATCGCAACAAAGGCGCCAAAGCACCGCAGTTGTCGCTGTCCCAGGCGCGCGCCAAGAAATTCAAGATCGATTGGAGCGCCTATTCGCCGCCGGCGCCCACGTTCCTCGGTCTCAGAACTTTCGATGACTATCCATTGCAGGAACTGGTGGCGTACATCGACTGGATGCCGTTCTTCAATGCTTGGGAGTTTGCCGGCAANTTTCCNGATATTTTGCAAGACAAGGTCGTGGGCGAGGCGGCGAGCAACTTGTATGCGGACGCCACGCGCATGCTGAACACATTGATCGCCGAAAAATGGCTCAAGGCTCGCGCGGTCGTCGGCTTCTTCCCAGCCAACAGNGTGGGCGATGATGACATCCATGTGTATACCGACGAGGGCCGGCAAGCCGTCGAACTGCGGTTGCACAATCTGCGTCAACAAAAATCCAAGCCGCAGGATCAAGCCCAGCTGTGCTTGAGCGACTTCATCGCGCCGGCGCAGAGCGGCCGCGCCGACTACATCGGCGCGTTCGCGGTGACCGCAGGGATAGGCATCGACGAACATGTCGCGCGATTCGAAGCGCAGCATGACGACTACAGCAGCATCATGCTCAAGGCACTCGCGGATCGTTTGGCCGAGGCGCTGGCGGAAAGGCTGCACGAGAGGGTGCGGCGGGAATTGTGGGCCTACGCGCCGAATGAGCACTTGGACAATACCGGATTGATTCGCGAGGAATATCAAGGCATCCGGCCGGCGCCAGGCTATCCCGCCTGCCCGGACCACACCGAAAAGGGGTTGCTCTGGAGACTGCTGGATGCCGAGCGCACGGCGAGTTTACATTTGACGGAATCGTTTGCGATGTTCCCCACAGCGGCGGTGAGTGGGTTTTATTTTTCCCACCCGAAGGCGCACTATTTCGGCGTCGGCAAGATCGACCGCGATCAGGTCTTAAGCTACGCGCAGCGCAAGGGATTCACTATGAGCCAGGCAGAACGTTGGTTGGCGCCCATCTTAGGCTACGAGCCCGACGCGGGAGACGCGGCGGATGCCGCCTAGCTCCGGGCGGGCGGCCTTCGTCACCGGCGGGACCGGCTTTGTCGGTCTCACTTGGTCAAGGAGCTGATGATTCGCGGTTGGGATGTGACCGCTCTGCATCGTCCTTCCTCGGATCTTAGATTGCTGAAACGATTTCGGCCGAAACTCGCGGTGGGCGAGTTGAGCCAACCGAATTCGCTGCGGGCCGCGATCCCGCCGGGAACCCACACGGTCTTCCATGTAGCCGGCAACACCAATATGTGGCGCGGGGGAAACGCTCAGCAGACTCACGACAATGTGGATGGAACGAGACACATCGTCGAGGCGGCGTTGGCGAAGGGAGTGCGGCGTCTCATCGTCACCTCATCGATCTCGGCCTACGGCCCGGTGGACGGCGACATTACCGAGGCGACACCGAGCCTCGCCGCGAACGCCAGCGTCAATTATCAAAAAACCAAATGGCAGGCGCAGGAGCTGGCGCGCGCCGCCATTTCCAAAGGTCTTGAAGTCGTCATCATGCAGCCCGGCGCTATCATGGGGCCGTACGACATTGGGACCTGGTCCCGCCTGTTCGCGATGGTTCGCGACGACAAACTCCCCGGCGTTCCGCCGTCCTTGCTGAGCTTTACGCATGTGCGGGAGGTCGTGGCGGCGCACATTGCCGCGGCCTGCAAGGGGCAGAACGGCGGCTCGTATCTCCTCGGCGGCGAAAACAAGACCATGATGGAGTTGGTGACAGAGATCTCCACGCTGGTGGGGAAACCTGTGC
>JGI12635J15846_10003943_pt1 | contig 12846 bp, 20 predicted proteins | sample BlaSpr_A8_OM2_M2_FD_15846 | JGI IMG/M metagenome (IMG submission 15846) | reverse complement strand
CAACGCAGCCAGCCCGCCGGTAGAGACCGCCCCGGCAACGATTAGCCCCATGGTTGCAAAGCAGAATGGACACATCGTTCACCTCTCGGGTGGCGAAGCTTGACTGCTAAGCCGCCTCTATAGTGGTGACGGGTGAAGATACTCGATTTCGACATAGAAAAAACCTTTGGGACAGGTTTGTTCCGCTGTGCAGTGTCCGCGATGACGATAACTGCCCCTGCCGATCCAGCAGGACCGACAAAATCAACAAGACCAGCACCACCATAAGCAGCAAAACCCGGACGCGATGAAACAGATCCCAGTGGCGGCGCATGCTCAGCCAATCTGTTGGCAATCGACCGACATCCCATCGCGCAATCCGATTGTTAACTGGAGCAAGCAAAAGAATCGTGAGAACAATAATAAGACCTAAGAGGATCGCGGCCGCACAGGAAAGCCACCGCGCAGCGGGCACAGCTCGCATGATAAGCATTTGCAGGATCGCGAATACCAGACTGAGCGCGTACCAAAAAGGGCATGAGTGGCCAAGCCGCCTCCTAACGGCTTGGCAACCCGAACGTGCGCTTCGTCGGAAACCGAGTAAAGCACAGGATAAATACAGCCAGTTCATTCCCGACCAGCAGGCCGGAAACGAAAAGACTCAAGAGGATAATCAGGACCTTCAATGCCATACGCCTTTCTTGCCCCGCGCCACTTCTCTCTGGGTGCTAGGGTGACGGTCTTTGTAGTGGAAATTGAACTCAGCGCTGTTTCGCTTCATTCGCAACGTCACCCCAAAGTCGCCGCGGTCTCCGGCACGAAGCCAGCGAACTGGCGCTCCAGCGCCTTGGCCGCGCCAGTGCGCCAGCTCACGGCGATGGACTGGGACGCGGGGTCGGGAAAGATGTCGTCTTCGCCTTTTTCCAATCCATCGAAGATACCCTGCGCCGCCGACTCGGGCGAGGCCTTCGGTATGTCGAAGCCGCGGTTCATATCTGTATCGATGGGCCCTAGGACGACGGCATGGACCGTTACGCCTCGGCCGGCCAACAGCGCTCTCAGTGATTGCGTCAAGTTAAATGCGGCTGCCTTCGAAATGGAGTAGGCGGGTATGACCGGTAAGGCAGCGAGCGCCACCAGGGATAGGTTGTTAACAATGGCCCCCTTAGCGCGCTTTAGCAGCGGCAAGAAAGCGTGCGTCACATTGAACATTCCGAACAGGTTGACGGCGAGGTGTTGCCCGATTGCATCGAGATTGCTCAGATCGTCGTAGAGAGCGATGCCGGCATTGTTGATGAGAACGTCGAGAGATTCAACTCTCTTGACAGCCGCCTGAATCTGCTCAGCGTTAGTCACGTCCAAGGTCAGGGGCCTGACGCGCCCATCTAAGTGGGCCAAGGGCTGGCGCGTACTGGCATATACCCGCTTCGCACCTCTCCTCAGGGCTTCTTCGACCAGCGCCTGTCCTATACCGCGATTGGCCCCGGTTACCAGAACTGCTTTGTCTGTGATTGTCATATACCCTCCTCCTAATAAGGCGTCTCGGCGACTACTGCTAAGCCGCCTCTATGGGGATGACGCGTGAAGGGAGTTGATTTCGACAGAACAACAGGAGAAAATTAGCCCCGCCTTTGGAGCAGGAACTGTTTCACTGCCGGGTCCTCGGCGAGACCAATCGCCCGGTCGAAAGCATCTGCGGCCTCGGATGTCTTCGCTAGCCGTTGCAACAAGTAAGCGCGAACCGCCCAGTAGGGCTGATAGCCCGAGACGGACTCGAAATCGATCGCGTCCAGTACCGCCAGCCCCGCTTCAGGTCCGTTCGCTTCGGCTACTGCCGCGGCATATCCAGTTCGCGTGCCGAGAGTCGGGGATATGCGGATCAGCTGTTCGTAGAACAGCATGATCGCAGCCCACTCAGTCCGACCGCTGCGCGCGCGCTCGGCATGTACCGACTGAATCGCGGCCTCGAGTTGAAAGCGGCCGGTGCGACCGCGACTCGACGCTTCGGCGAGATGGCGTTCCGCCTCTTCGATTAATGGCAGAGACCACTGCTCGGGATCCTGTTCCGAGAGAGGAATATAGCGGCCTTCCGGTCCACGCCGTGCGCGCCGCCGCGCTTCACAGTGGAGCATGAGAGCCAGCAGCCCGCGAACCTCTGCTTCCCTCGGCAGTAGCTGAAGAAGAACGCGTCCGAGCCAGATTGCTTCCTCGGCAAGCTCCCGGCCGCTCTGATCGATGCCCGCCATATCGTCCCAGCCAATACCAAAGGCAGCGTAAATCGCTTCGAGCACCGCGTCGAGCCGCTGCGGCAGTTCGTGCTCTTGCGGAACTTCGAACTGAATACCGCTGTCGCGGATCTTCGTCTTGGCACGCACCAGTCGCTGCCCCATCGTAGTCGGTGAGACCAGGAAGGCGTGGGCGATGCACGCCGCATCCAGTCCCAGAACCGCCTGGAGCATGAGCGGCGTGTGCATGGAGGAATCAATCGCGGGATGAGCGCATACGAAGAGGAGCTTCAGCCTGTCATCTGGAAACTCTGCCGGCAACGTCACCTCGCGTTCCTCCCTTAGGAGCTGGAGAGTGGGCTCACTCGCTGCGGCCACTTGTTGATGACGCACAAGATCGATAAAGGAGCGGCGCGCCGCCGTCAGCAGCCAGGCCTCCGGATTTTGCGGCACGCCGTCTCCCGGCCAAGCCTTGAGTGCAGCTACCAGCGCATTGCTGAGAGCGTCCTCCGCGCTAGCCACGTCTCGCGTCTGCGAGGAAAGATAGGCCACCAGACGACCGTACGACTCGCGGGCCACCCGCTCGATCGCGCGATGAGTGTTCTCCTGGCTGTTTCCGTTCATCACGTGATCCGGTGCTTGGCTGCAGGTGCGAGGGGACGGACCTCCACAGCACCGGTCGAGGATGCTGGACAGCGTGCTGCCCAATCGAGCGCCGCGTCAAGTGAGGGGAGTTCCATGATTATGAATCCCCCCAGTTGCTCCTTGGTATCCGCGAAGGGACCATCCTGTACGCGCCGCTTTCCTTCCTTAAGCCGCACTGTGGTTCCAGTCTCCGGCGCTTCAAGCGGATCGCCGGCGACGTAGGCCCCGGATTCGACGAGAGCCTTGTGGTACGCCCGCCAAGCACCTGTGTAAGGGTCGGTTCCGTCGCTCGTCCGGGACGCAAAAGCTTCCGGTAATTCGTAGATCAGCAGGGCGAATTGCATCAGAATTTCTCCTATGCGAACAATTTTAAGCGCCTTTGCGCGCTTGAATGTATGACGGGTGGGAATAGGCCATTTCGACAGATTTTGGGAAATCTCTAGAAACTTCAAGCAGGCACAAGCAAATTGAGGACTGTCAGCGTCAAGATAGCGATCTGTCGGGCATCGATCTGTACCGACGAGCGTCCTAGCAGTAACGGTCGTATTCCTGGCGAGAAGCTGACCCCTCATTACTAATCCGTGCGCCAATTTGTGCCGACTGCATGTCGGCTGGAACTCCCGCCCACTCTTGCGCGCGAGCGGTAGTTCCGGCGGGAAGACTGTTTCTCTGTGCAACAGGAGGAGCATCTTGCCCTTCGACTGAATACTTACAGTTGTTTTTCATGATTCTCTGGTTCGCTTGATCGACCGACCGTGGCGCTATTGCGGCTGCAAAGTTCAACAGTTGGAGCATGTCCTCGACCGAGCAGAATTCAAGGACACGGTCCAACTTCGTCAACTCAAGTACGTGCTCGACCTGGTTGATGACATTCATCAGCTGAAACCTGATCGCGTGAGAATAAGCCCACTCCCGTAGACCCAACAAGACACCCAGCCCACCGGCGTCGATGCGGTCAACCTGTGCCAGGTCAAGTATCAGTGTCCTAGTGTGTGTCTGTCTAAGCACCGCGTTGCGCAAGATTGCGTAGGCATCCCCGATTACAATTCGCCCTTGACACCGTAGGACGGTACTGTCTCCCAATTTCTGTGCGGTCGCATTCAGCATGACTATCTCCTTGGCTCGTCCTGTAGATTTCGGAATCAGAGCTGAGCTTCTGACCGGTCTCGTCCGGTTGAACCTCGGCTCTACTTGTATGTCGAACGGGGGTTGGCGAGATCGACTGATTCTGCGTCTTTTTTTTTGGAGGACGACTTGCGGGGCCTCGAAAAAGAGAAAAATCGCCGGCATGGTCAGAGCTTAAAATCCGTCCAGTCGCTTGGCCGGATCATCAGCAAGCCAGGGTCAGGGTCGGGAAGCCGGTTCGAGGCACGCGCTCTTGCGAGCCCTCGGCGACTTTGGCCTTGGGCGGTTTACTCCAAAACCTCAATTGGGTTGGCCCGCGCTGCAACGCAACTTTCCTGTCTGATAGCCGTCGAACAACGTCCGCATCGCTTTGACATGCGACTCATCTAACTGGTCATGGGTAACGGGTTGGCTTTTTCAGTACTGGATCTTGTGAGCATGCGAACCGGGGAACCCGCGGGCAGCGCAATTGCCCGATCGGTGAACCTGGCGCAGCACGTGGAGCAGTGGGGATACAAGCGCTATTGGCTGGCGGAACATCACTCCATTCCTGGACTGGCTTGCTCGGCCGCGCCGGTGCTGATTGGGCATGTGGCGGCAGCGACAAAGACACCTCGGCCTCCGTCTGCCGGAACGTCTGAAATCTCGTTCCAAATATAGTGCAGACCTCGCAACTGCCCAAACTCATTCTGAAAGAGTTAGGCGGTTTTTCGGCCGTGTCGCGACGAACTTCGGCTAGATCAACCCGGTGAACTCGGCCTATACGTCAGCTTCAATGCGACCCTCGGAAAAGGCAAGAGCGCCTCCTGGCGCTAGGAAAAGGGCGCGGCTGGGCCATCGCCACCGACGAATCGAAAGACCCGAAGTGGAAAAAGGTGATTTCCGGCGCAGGCTTCGCCATTATCAACACGCCGGGCATTCTTCTGGCATCGATTCGGGCAGGAGCGCTCACCGTGACCGCTGCCGACGAGATCAAAACCGAACTGGAACTGCGACGGTTCAAAAAATGAAGTTTGATTCCTTTGCGTCACTGATCTCGCCCGCAAGCATATCGTTCGTGAATCGGGCCGAGGCCGTCCGGGTCTTGCGACGCGTTGTGGAATCGGGCATAAATTTTCATCGATGTGCCGATTCTTATGGTCCTGGCGAGGTAGGTCCTAACTGGATGATCATGTGGCCGTTTGATCCGAAAGCCACCGGACTGCCGACTACACACAGGCCGACCGGCCCCTACATCATGTAGGCATGTAGGCAGGGTCGCCCTATGCCCACCTGCACGTTATGGGGCGTCCCTGACGCAAGGAGAGTAGCCATGAAAGCGACCCTGTGAAAGACGATCACGCGCAACGGATGTTAGAGTCTCTCGACAACCCGATCTGGTTTGCGCTGAGAACAGAACACCGGCTCCTCGCCCGCTCACACGGCCTCGCGCGACGATATCCGCCGGATGTTTCACCGCTGGCAGCTTTGCTTCATCCCACGAATGACGCATTCGCCGATTTACAACGGCTGGTGAGTCCCGGCGAGCACGTCGCGCTATTTACCGCCAGTCCCCTCGACGTGCCTGGCGACTGGCAAGTCGACCGTTCGCGGTGGATCGACCAGATGATCTGTGAGGCTTCACTAACGCCACGGCCTGTGGTGCCGCTTCCACTCGGGACGACGGACGTTCCCGAAATGCTAGAACTCACCGCTGCCACCGAGCCAGGCCCGTTCTTGCCGCAAACCATCCAGATGGGAAGCTATTTCGGGATACGCGCGAGCGATAGGCGGTTGGTCGCAATGGCTGGCGAGCGATTACGATCCACTGCGTTTACCGAAATCAGCGCGGTATGCACACTCATCCCGAATTTCGCGGCCACGGATATGCGCGGGACCTGACGACGTTTCTCGCATCTCAGATTCTGGCGGCGGGAAAGACTCCTTTTCTTCACGTCAAGTCTGAGAATGGCGCAAAAGTGCTTTATCAAAACATTGGATTCCGTTTACGTGCCGCAATACGCCTAACCGTGATTTCCCTCCGCTGAAGGCGTGATCAATTGCGAAACCGCTGACTTCCTTCTTTGTGCCTAGAACAATCCCGATAAAAAGAATCCTTATATAAGGACAATCATCTGTTCTTTTGTATGTCCAATCGGGCAGCAAGCCTGCGATGGAGGTAAATTTCAATGTTTCGCAAACTAATGGCCACGGACAACGATGCTGCCATAGCTATTCTTCGATTGGTACTAGGGGTAGTATTTTTCGCCCACGGCGCCCAGAAGCTGCTCGGGTGGTTCGGTGGATATGGTTTCACCGGCACGATAGGCTTCTTCACCGGCATGATGCACATTCCGGCCCCATTCGCGGTTCTGGCAATTGCGGCGGAATTCTTCGGTGGATTGGGTCTTATCTTCGGGTTGTTCACGCGAGTTGCGGCCTTTGGAATCTTTTGCAACATGGGCGTCGCTGTTGCGATGATCCATCATCGGTTCGGCCTGTTTATGAACTGGACGGGAACGCAGAAGGGAGAAGGTTTCGAGTTCCACCTGCTCGTGCTGGCGATTGCCGTGTTTCTGATGATTAGCGGAGCAGGCGCAGCTTCAATCGATCGCCTCTGGTCTTCCTCAGGGAAGAACGGCGTCAGGACCCAGGTGCGGACGCAAGCTGCCTGATTAAGCACAATAATGATGACGAAAAGTAATGCCATTACGGCGCCCCGGCTCTGGCTAGTGATTGCAAAGAGTTATCGTGCGCTCAGCCTGCTGGCTGAGCAGAGCATCGCCAACACGGGACTGTGCCTCACGGATTTTGTCGCGCTCGAAGCCCTGTTACACAAGGGGCCGCTCACGATCTCGGAGATCCAAGACAAGGTGCGCCTGGCCAGTGGTTCCATGACTGCGGCAGTTGATCGCCTCGAGAAACTTGGCTTAGTGGTTCGTAAGTCGAGCCCAGTTGATCGACGAGCACGGGTCGTCGAACTTACGGCACAAGGCAAGCGGCTGGCGACATCGTGCTTCGAGCGGCATGCAAAGGACCTTCAGGCGCTCATGTCTGCCCTATCCCAGGAGGAGAAGAAATATCTGCACAAATCGCTTAAGAAGCTCGGGCTTTTGGCAGCAGAGAAACTTAACCACCAAGAGGCCAGGGTCAACAGCGGTAGAAGACAAGTTAGGAAATGATCACAGAGTTCGAGGCACCACGAATACCTGGGGACGGCACCGGAAGGGAGAAGGAGCAAATGACAAAGGTTGGAATCATCGTCGGCAGTACGCGACCGGGACGGAAGGCTGCGGCTGTCGCGAAGTGGGTGCACGAGCTTCTGAAAAACCGCAGCGACGCGGAGTTTGAAATTGTCGATATCGAGGACTACAAACTACCACTCCTCGATGAACCTGTGCCCCCCATCATGCATCAGTACGGAAAGGACCACACAAAGAGCTGGAGCGAGAAAATCGCCTCGCTCGACGCCTACATATTCGTCACCCCGGAATACAACCATGCGACTTCGGCGGCATTGAAGAACGCGATCGATTTCCTTTATCACGAATGGAATAACAAGGCGGCGGGATTCGTCGGATATGGTGGTGCAGGTGGTGTCCGGGCGGTGGAGAACTTGAGGCTCGTGATGGGCGAAATTAAGATTGCAGACGTAAGAGCGCAGGTGGCGCTCTCGATGTGGACAGACTTCGAGAATTTCACGACCTTTAAGCCGCATGAACAGCACGACAAGGCTGTGCACTTAATGGCAGACGAGGTGATTGCTTGGGGCACAGCACTGAAGACGTTACGAGTTCACTGAGGAACACTTGGACACAGTCCGCGCTGGGGATCGAACGTGCGCGGTCCACAAATGTCAGGAGTCACAAGATGCAGGTCGGTGTCGACAGCTTCGGAGCAGTCATCTCTGACCCGGCTACGGGTCTGAGCGTGAGCGCTCTCCAGCGCATGGACAATCTGCTGGATGAGATAGTTCTGGCCGACCAGGTTGGCCTCGATGTCTTTGGCATCGGGGAACACCACCGCAGCGAGTTCGTGGATTCGGCGCCGCCTGTTATTTTGGGTGCGGCCGCTACCCGCACCAAGAACATTCGCCTAACAAGTGCGGTAACCGTTCTCAGCGCCGCCGACCCGGTTCGAATCTTTCAGGAATTCACCACTCTGGATCTGATTTCCCACGGGCGTGCTGAGATCGTCGCGGGACGAGGTTCGTCGATCGAGGCTTTTCCGCTCTTCGGTTTCGATCTGGACGACTATGACTCACTTTTCTCAGAGAAGCTGGAGCTTCTCCTTAGGATCCGCGAGAACACTCATGTTCGCTGGAGTGGTAAGCACCGAGTAGCTCTCACGGGACAGGCGGTTTATCCGCGTCCACTCCAAAATCCGTTGCCCATTTGGGTCGGCGTCGGGGGAACTCCTGAATCATTCGTTCGTGCCGGCACGCTTGGACTTCCCCTGATGGTCGCCATTATTGGCGGAGAACCCAAGCGATTTCGGCCGCTGATCGACCTTTACCGCGAAGCTGGGCGCCGTGCCGGACACTCCGCAGAGAAACTGATGGTGGGTCTTCATGCAATTGGGTTCTTGGGAAACACGACACAGGCAGCTGCGGACGATTTCTACCCGGGATATGCTCACACGTTTACTGAGATCGGCAAAGAACGCGGCTGGCCACCCGCTACGCGCGCACAATTTGACGCCCTGCGAGGACCCACGGGCGCGCTGCTGATTGGCGACTCCGAAACGGTCACAGAGAAGATACTGTATGTGAACGAAGTCCTCGGTGGCCTTGCCCGTATTACTTTCCAGATGGGGGTGTCGGCTCTCCCGCACGAGAAGATGTTAAAGTCGATCGACCTTCTGGGAACCAGGGTCGCTCCTAGCGTCCGTAAAGAGTTCGCTGCCGTCACTTCGCGTTCCTGATTTCATCCAGCGCTCCAACGGTTTCTGCAGAGTCGCCGGCTTTAAGGTCTCAGAAGTGACTGCCCGTAGGCAACAGGAATGGCAAAATTCGATCCGCCGGTGTTCTAGCCTCAGCGTGGCGTGCGCAACTGGGCTCTTAAACACACAACAGATAACCAACTGATAAGGATTGAGGGTCCCCGACTGATTGTGAGTCCGTGTTTACGTCGTACAAGGAGCGGCTATCGGGCCACTTGTACATGGCGCAGGAAACGCTGTTTATCGTGCCCTCTCCGACGTCGCACCAGCCCGTAATGATTTTCAGGACACCACGCGAGGTGCCGATCTGAGTCCTTTTCTTAGTTCGCTTAGTACTACCTCCACTGCATCTCTGGGTTTTGCAGCGCCGCGTATCCATACCCGGATACGGAAAACACGTTGTGTGGCGGGTCAACATCGAACAACCCGATGCCCGCTAGCATCGATAACGCTCAATCTCAGGCAATCAGACTTTTCGGCTCATTGCGCGAGAGAAACGTTGGAAGTCTGTCGAAATCGAGGGATTTGTTGGCGAGTGAAAGCGATCCAGGCTACCCGAATGCGTTTCTATGGAGAATCCTGGCCGGCAACCGCAGAGCGTCAGTGACCGTCGCCCTCCTTTATCTGTATGGGGGGCACAAGTTGAAAGCTGTGATGAGAGGATCTATATTCTGTAGGACTCTGCGAGAATTGCCGGCGGAAGGCGGCCGCGAAGTGAGACGCGCTTCCGAATCCGCAGGTCAAAGCTACATCTAGAACGGTCTTATACTACGTGTCGCGAAGCATGGCTTTCGCGGCTTGCTTTCTTAGGTGCTGCACATGCCGGTGAGGGGTTGCTCCTACGGCCTTGGTGAAGAGCGCTGCGAAGTGAAATGGGCGGATGCCCGCCTCCTTGGCCAGAACGCGCAGGTCCAGACGCTCAGACAAGTGTGCCTCGGTGTATTCCAGTACGCGCGCAAGGCAGCAGTCAGAAATACGCTCGTGGGCCAGGGACTGATGCCACTCGAAACCTGGCGATGGGCCAAGTAGAAGATGCGCCGCGAGCCAGCGCGCAGCCGCTTGAGCGTAAAACTCTGGAGCTCCACCTCGGAGCGTGATACGAGCGAAAAGCCAAAATTGGTGATGACGGGATCATCGAGAAACGGAACATCGCTAAGAGAACTCTTCATGATTCCCGGCTTCTGCACTTGGCGTGCAACGAAATCTACGGTGTCTTGAGGCAGACGCAGATAGCCGAGAGCCCTCTGGCCCTTAACATCGTAGCGGAGAAAACGTGATTGTCCGGCGGGGTTGAGGACACCCGTCCCCTTGGTGTAAGTTATGCCGCGCCACTGTCCGTAAGAGAGGTGCTCGATGCGGAAGGTTCGGTTGAGGATAAGGTAAATCGACGGATCAGCCTCCGCGAAGGTCTCCCGCGCCTCTCTGTATGGAGGCGATTCCGTTACGCGAACGGAAAGTGAACGCCACTTTGCGAAGTCACTCGACAGCAACTCTTTGTGCTGCGCACAAGAACATTTTGTTTTCGTGTCGACCGGAATGCTCTTCAACGAAGTACCTCCGCTTCCTTTGCGTACAAATCCGCCGATGGAGAAGGCGTAGTGGTGTTTTGTCTCCGGACTGCGTGCGAAGCTCGCGTCTTCGTGCCGACGTCAGCGCGTCCCAGGCTGACCGCTCGCAGGGCTTCCACCATCGAGCCAATAACACAAAGGACGACCGTTAAAATCCAAGCGCTGAAACACAGAGCGCACAGCGATGAAGGTCAAACTTCCGGCTGACGCAGCCGTCGATGCCGAAATAGACCTGTGCAATTCTGGCGACGTTTACTTCCTCCAAGCGCGGCTTAACGTCAGCCTGCCGGGCTTGGAGCGCGAAGTCGCCCAGGCCGTTGTGGATGCCACGCACGACACGACATGTGCATATTCCAACGCTACACGGGGCAACATCGACGTTACGGTCAACCTGGTGTAAGCCGGACCTGTAGGAGACGTTTTACGGGGACTGCGTCGGCTCTCGTGGGCCGTGAGTGCGGCAAAACGTGACGAACGGCGCAGCCTCACATGGGGATACTGTGAAAAATCAGGTTATGGACGATCAAACTGAAGCTGGAGCGGGATCAATGAATACGAGTTCCAAAGACAAAACCTTAGGCGGGGATGGCTCTCGTCATGCCACTGCCGAGCAGCGGTTAAGACAACTCGGCATCAAGCTTCCAGCGCCGCCTGAGCCGTTCGGCATCTACGCGGAAGCAGTGCAGACTGGCAACTTGCTCTTTCTCACCGGAATGCTTCCCACTGAAGGCCGCGAAGCGAAGTTTATCGGGCGCGTTGGCGCGGAACTCGATGTGGAAGCAGGGCACGCGGCTGCTCGCCTAGCGGCGCTGAATGGCCTTGCCGTCGCGAAGCAGCATCTGGGATCGCTCGACAAAGTGAAGCGGATCGTCCGGTTCGGAGTCACAGTGGCCACTTCGGGCGATGTCCGCGATCAGCCTGAAGTCGCCGACGGCGCTTCAGAGCTTTTGCAAGATGTCTTCGGCAAAGACAAGAACCCTTGCCGGCTAGTGTATGGCGCCGCAAGCCTTCCACTCGGTACATCGGTCGAGTTGGAAATCATTTTCGAGATAGCTGGATAAGAGAGGCCTCAAGCGGGGCAGCCGCTCAGATACGAAGAGACAAGGAGATTGAGATGGCTCGTATGACTGAACTCATCGCACCTAAGCGGCAGGCAGAAACACACTCGGCCGTTGAACGGATCGGCGCCTTTGCAGTTGCCGCCCCACCGGAGCACCTGAAAACCGATATTCGGCAGCTTTATAAGCGGAACATTCTCGACAGCCTTGGCTGTGCGATCGCTTCTCTGCCGGCTCCGCCTTTCAAAGCGATCCGCGAACAAACGGAGGAATATCGCGTCGCAGGCCGCTGCACATTGATCGGCGGCGGTAAGACTTCTGCTGACCAGGCCGCTCTCTTCAACTCCGCCTTGTATGCTACGTCGATCAGGAAAGAGTAAAGGTGGCAGGTATGAATTTCTTACTCAGATTCACGAAAGTGTTGCTGATCTTCGCGCTATGCAGTACCTGGATGGCCAGCGCGGCAAGGGCGCGAGAGGAGAAGGCCACCTATCTATCGCCCGCCGAATCCGGGCAAAAGAGAGGTAGCGCTCCGGGGATGAAGGTGAAACTGATCAGTACCGGAGAAGGACCGAAGCAGTATGCGGTCATTTTCAGTGCCGGGGATGAAGCCTACTCCGGGCTTTTGGATTTTGCCACAACGTACCACGTGACCAGCGGGCACTTCACTGCTATCGGAGCACTCAGCAGCGTGGTTCTGGGTTGGTTAGATCCGGAGAAGCACATGTATCGCGAGAACCCGATCCATGAGCAGGTCGAGGTTGCGACGATGACGGGTGACTTCGCTCTCTATCAAGGCAAGCCCGCACTGCACTCGCATATCGTGGTGGGCCGACGCGATGGAACGGCGAGCGGCGGACACGTGATCGAAGCAATCGTATCTCCCACACTCGAGGTATTTGTCACCGTTGATCCGGTTCCGCTGCAGAAGAAATACGATCCGTCGTCCCACCTGGCGTTGATTGATACCGATAGCCAATGATGCTGTTAACCGTAATAACCTGGGCAGCCCCTTCGCAGCTTCGCCAGAGGAGACACCGCAATGCACAGAAAGTTTGAAGAGATTGATCAAAGCCGCCGCCACCTGCTCAGCACCGCAGCTTTTAGCCTCGTCGCCGCTAAATTCGGGCTTGTCGGCTCGGCATCAGCACGATCCAAAACTCCAGGCCAGCAATCAGTGAGCCAGTTCTTTCCGGGCTTCTCTGCTGAGAAGCAGATCGCGCAGCACCTGCCATCGAATCGCGGGATCTGAATCGAAGAGCCAATCCAATACACTCATACGGCAGAGTCTAGCATCGGCAACTGCTTAGGATGGGTAACGAGAAA
>JGI12635J15846_10003941_pt1 | contig 12847 bp, 13 predicted proteins | sample BlaSpr_A8_OM2_M2_FD_15846 | JGI IMG/M metagenome (IMG submission 15846) | reverse complement strand
CGGCACACGTATTATCACCGCGTCGGCGGACAGGACCGCAGCCATCTGGGATGCCCGCGTCCCAGCCGATATTGCGGCTCAGATCGTGTGGGCCAGGGCCGCAGAAATCGATCCACTGGACGAGGCCGATCGAACTGAGCTCGGATTATCGCCCGATCCGGATCGCAAATTCGCCTCGACGAACGGCTCTGGGTGCGATCGGGCCGCGGCATACTATGATCCAGACCGTGTGGCGGGAGGCAGCTCGCTTGTACAGAGTGCGATCGATGCCGCCTACGCCGCTTGCGGTGCGGAGATCGAAAAGCGCGAGCATGGGGTGCGATCGGACTACCAGATGGGGCGTACGTTGTTCGCACGAGGCGATGTACAGGGTGCCAGACGGGAATTCGAGATCGCGGTGGCAAAGGACTATCGTGCTGCGCGAATTGATCTGGCCGACGTCCTGATGAACGCCTCGACTGACAACGTCGAGTTGGACCGCGCGGTGTCTCTAAACGAGAAGGCGTGGGCGCAGGGCGTACCCATCGCCGCCTTCAGGCTGGGACAATTCTACGAACTTCGATCGCCGGGCACTTCCGAAGGTGCCGTAACGTGGCCATCCAAGGCATGGCGCTGGTATCGGCTGGGTGCGGACGCCGGCGAACCGAACGCTCTCGCGCGCTTTGCCGAGCGCGAGGAAAGTGATGGACTTGGCACCACTGATCCATCGGATAGGAACGCGCTGCTTCTCAAGGCCTTTACGTTTTATGCGGCGGCCGTTGCACGTGCGCGCGTCGAGAATTGGCCGGCCGACGTCTGGAAGCATTGGCGCTACCGGTGCGCGTCACTTGCCCGTGTACTTGCCACGGAGGGCCTGATGCGAGAGGTCGCAACTGCGTACACCGCAACTCTCGACCGGTGGACTTCGCCTTCAGGCAAAACCGTTACGCAAACCCCCTAAGTGCATCCCCTTCTATCACTGCGAGTCGTTTCGCCGAACTTGCCGATGCAACCACGCTCGAGCGGTGGCCCAGTCGCGGTCGACGGTAGCCCGCGATAACCCCAGCAAGTCGGATACCTCGGGCGAGGATAATCCGCCGAAGAACTTCATATCGACGATCTTGGCCTGCCGCTCATCGGTCGTATACAAATCATTGAGCGCATCGTCTAGAGCGATAAGATCCGAATCTCCCGAAATCGGCAATGCGTCGATGTATTCCTCCGCGACCCGACAACCCCCATCGCGCTTGGTGGCGCGACGCTCGCGTGCATAATCCACCAAAATTTGGCGAATCAGGCGCGCCGAAACTGCGATAAAGTGAGTGCGATCGCGCAGTTCCGGTGGCTGCGAACCCAGCAACCGCAGATAAGCTTCATGAACGAGAGCAGTACTTTGTAATGTGTGGTCGGAACGCTCCCGTTGGAGCTGCTGGTGGGCCACACGACGTAGTTCAGAATAAACCAGAGGCAGCAGCGCAGTGAGCGCTTTCTCGTCGCCCTGAGCCCAATGACGTAACAGCTTAGAAACTTCGCCGGATTGATCTTCGGGCATGCGATTCGCTAACCCTGACCGGAGGTGCCGTTGACTATAGGGGAACCGGGGGAAAAGGGTCAATAACTGCGCAGGCACGGAAGAAGCACCGGCTCAATCGCCCAGATCATTCATCTCGACCCCTGTTCCGGCCCTTGTCGCCACCCAGAGCCTGCAGTAAGGTCACAGCGCGCTATCTGCCGCGCATATGCAGGGATGGCAATGAGCCCCGGATCCGACACTATGATCATGAGCGCCATGGAACGGCGCAACCTGCTCGCGCTGTTCGCCGCGTTGCCCCTGTTGCGCGAGCTCGATGCTCAGTCCGTGGGTGAGCTCGCCGATGACATCCAATGGTTTTCGGTACCGTGCGGCATGGCGCTATATTCCTCGGGCGAGGCTGCGGATGCCCTGTACGTCGTTATCAATGGGGCGTTCGGCATCTACGGAGCGCAGCCGAGCGGCGGCTCGAGATATCTGGGGAAGCTGGTCGCGGGCCAGTTGGCGGGCGACGTGGAGCTAATTGCGGGTCGCGCGCGCTCCACGACGCTTGTCGCGCTGCGCGACTGCGAGGTGGCGCGGCTCTCGAGCCCCACGTTCGAGAAGCTCGTGACCAAGCATCCGCACACGCTGCGCCTCATGGCGCGCGGTCTCGCCGAGCAGGTCGACGCACTGCAGCAGCAAAATCGCCGGCCGGCATCGGCCCCCAAGACCTTCGCCATCGTGCCTTGCGATGCTGGCCCGTGCGCGGCGGCGCTCGGCGCGGATCTCGTGGCGTGCCTCGGAACGTTCGGGCGCGCGGAGCTCATCTCGAGCGCGCAGGCAACGGATCGCACCAGTCATTGGTTTCACCGGCTCGAGCGCGCGAACAAATTCGTGGTGTACTTGACGGACGATCGCCCCTCGCACTGGAGCCGGCTGTGCATCCGGCGCGCCGACATGGTGCTGCTCGTCGCCGACGCCCAACGCGATCCGCAGCGCTGGATCGCGCTCGACACCATGCAAGAGGTCGCCGCCGCAATTCGCACGGCAGAGATGGTGCTCGTGCATCGCCCGGAGCATCGGCCGCACAGGACTCGCGAGTGGCTCGAGGCGCAGCCGTGCCGCCGCGTGCATCACGTTCACGACCGCGAGGATGTCGCGCGCCTCGCGCGGCTTACGACCGGCCGCAGTGTGGGCCTCGTGCTCTCCGGCGGCGGCGCACGCGGCTTCGCGCACATCGGCGTCCTGCGTGCGCTGCGCGAGGCGCGCATCGAGGTCGATTCGATCGGCGCGAGCAGCATCGGCGCCATCATCGGGGCGGGCTGGGCGGCTGGATGGAGCTACGAGGAAATGCTCGACCGCATGCGGCGCGGCTTCGTGGCGAGCAATCCATTGAGCGACTACACGCTGCCGCTCATGTCGCTGGTCGCAGGCCGCAAAGTGAGCCGCCTACTACGGCAACAATTTGGGGACACCGACATTGAGGATCTCCTGCGGCCCTACTACTGCGTGTCGGCGAACCTCGCGAGCGGGCAGCTCGCGGTGCACCGACGTGGCACGCTGTGGCTCTGGCTGCGGGCCTCAATCGCTATCCCAGGCGTGCTCCCGCCCGTGTTTACGGAGAAGCAGGCCTACGTGGACGGCGCGGCGCTCAACAATCTCCCGGTGGACGTCATGCGCGAGGATTTTCGCGGGCGCATTATCGCCGTCGATGTGAGCAGCGATAGCGGATTTGCCAGCGAGCTCGAGATGACGGAGCTGCCGCCGCTGTGGAAGATATGCAGCCACTTTCGTCACGCCAAGGCGTCGGCCAACATCATGCAGATCCTGCTGCGCGCCGGAATGCTCAACAGCGCCGCCACCTCGATCGCCCAACGCGAGTCGGCCGACCTGCTGCTGCGGCCGCCGCTCGCCGGCGTGGACCTGCTCGACTGGCGTTCCTTTGAGCGCACCATCGAGCTGGGCTACCGTTACGCGCTCGAGGTACTCGAGAGCGCCGGATCGAAGCTGTCGACTGCAGCCGAATCACACGGCTGATCGTTGGCGCCCGCGGCCCCAAACATGGTCGGAACGCACTTCGTGCGAACATCCTTTTCCGTGACACGCCCACCGATTAGGAGAACTCACAGGCGGGTCAGTTTTCAACACTCCGGCAACCTTTGAGCCGCCCCTCGGTACTCAACTTTTAGCTGGCTGACGCAGAGACTTCGCAGTCCGGTCGTCAATGCCATCGGCTCCGCCGCATCAGTGGCCTTGAGAGCCTTGTCTTGATTCAACGTGGAGGAGCGATGTCGGCTTCAATAAACCTCTGTGGGCGCCCCTTCCGAGCGTGAGCGTCGGGATTTCGGAACAATACGCGCAGCTCCGCGCCGCGCTGTTACGCGCTTCACCCCGCTACACGCCCCGCCCGGTTTCGTTACGCAGCATCCTCATGTACGGCGTCGTATTGGGTCTATGGCTGCTCGTGCTCGCCGGCGCCCTGACGTTCTCGGGCGTGCTGACCTGGGCCGCCGGGCTGCTTTATGTGACTTACGATACGCTGCTGCTGTTCTATGTATTTTTGAGCACCCGCCATCTTCTGCGCAGCGCGCCGTTCGGCGCTCCGGCCAGCGCCGATCGCCGTGAGGCCGGCCCCGGCGCCGCGGTCATCATCGCTGCGCGCAATGAGTTGGCGGCGCTACCCCGCACGATCGCCGCTCTGCTGGCCCAGACACAAGCACTGCAGATGATTCTCGTCGTCGATGACGGGTCCACCGACGGCACCCTGCGCATGCTGCGCGAACGCTATGGCGTCAAGGAAGGCGCAAGGGGCGGCCTGGAAAAGTCCAGCCACATTCCGAACCTCGCATGGCTGCACCGGCCACACAGCGGCAAAGCGTTCGCGCTGAACGCCGGACTCGCGCATATCGCCACCGACATCGTGCTGACGGTGGATGCCGACACGATTCTGGAGCCTGGCGCCGTGGCGGCGGTGTGCGGCGCGTTCCGGCAGGAACCGCAACTGGTCGCGGCCTGTGGTGTGTTGCGGCCGGTCGTCGAGAAGGACACCGCGGGACTGAACGCCGCTCGGCGGTTCTTCCAGTGGTTCCAGACCTATGAATATATCCGAGCCTCCATCGCGCGCGCCGCGTGGATGCGCGCCGACGCGATGCTGTTGGTCTCCGGCGCGTTCGCGGCCTTTCGACGGGATGCCCTGCTCACGGTCGGTGGCTTCGATGCAAACTGCCTGGTCGAGGACTACGAGTTGATCCACCGCCTGCACCGCTGGTCCTACGAGCACGGCGCGCGCTGGACCGTGCGCGTGATTGGCAGTGCGCGCGGCGCGACCGACGTGCCGGGGACCCTGCCNGCGTTCTTGCGCCAGCGCCGCCGCTGGTTCGCCGGATTCCTGCAAACGCAATGGTGGAATCGCGATATGACCGGCAACTCCCGCTACGGCCTGCTGGGCCGCGTGATGATGCCCGTGAAAGCGATCGACACGCTGCAGCCGGTCTATGGCCTTACGGCGTTCTGCCTGCTGCTCTGGTTTGCCGCACACGGCCGGTCCGTGCTGCTGCCGGTGTCCTCGATCATCGCCGGCAAGATTTTCATCGATCTGGCCTTTCACCTGTGGTCGGTGCGGCTGTACTCGGTTTGGACCGGCGAGCCGGCCGGCGGTGCGCGCTTCGGCCTCGCCTTCCTCGCTGCGCTCGCGGAGCCGTTCAGCTTTCAGCTCATGCGCCACAGCGGCGCGGTCTGGGGGTGGTGGGCATTCCTGAGCGGCCGGCTCAGCTGGGGCGCCGTACCCGCGGCGGAACCCAAAAAAGCCACTTATGCCGAAGGTGAAAGGCAAACGCCGTGATCGACAACAAACGCTACACCCAAACGGCCGCGATCCTGCACTGGCTGGTTGCTGTATTGATCATCGTCAACGTGGGCCTGATCTGGACGGTCGATTACCTTCCGGAAGCCTGGGGCAGACCCGTGATCGACACGCACAAATCCATCGGTATCACGGTACTCGGTCTGGGACTGCTGCGTATCCTTTGGCGGGCCGCCCACGCGCCGCCGCCGTTGCCTGACACTTATGCACGCTGGGAACGGCTCGGCGCCAAGGCCGCGCATATTGTTCTGTATGGGCTGATCTTCTGTCTGCCGCTGAGCGGCTGGATACACGATTCAGCCTGGAAGGATGCGGCGACTCATCCGATGCGACTATTCGGTACGTTGCCGTGGCCGCGCATCGGCGCGATTACCTCCTTGCCCGCGGACCCGAAGGAGACCGTGCATACTGTGTTCCGAAACATCCATACGGCGCTCGCTTACGTGCTGTACGGGCTGGTCGTGCTGCACATCGGCGGCGCGCTCAAACATCAGTTCCTCGATAAGGAGCGGGAATTGCAGAGGATATCGCCCTGGGAAGGAAAGCCGTAAAAATTCTGGTCATGCAGTTCCAGAGACCTCACAGCACAGGAGATCCGACCATGACGATCGATTTGACTGACAAGACTGCTGTTGTGACCGGAGGCAGCTCCGGCATCGGTCAGGCATTCGCGTCAACGTTGACCGCCTCCGGCGCCAAGGTGGGCATAACAGGACGAGACCCCGGAAGATTGCGCGAGGCGAAGGCACGGTGCGGCGCCGCCTGGTCGCTCGCCGGCAACCTGGCGAACCTGGGTGACAGACAAACGCTCGTCGCGAAGGTATACTCGACTTGGCCGCGCCTAGACCTCCTTATCAACAATGCCGGCATCATGTTGCAGCCCAACCTGCTCGATGGGGGCGAGAGTCTGGGCAGACTCGAGGAGGAGATCCTCACCAACTTAGTCGCGCCGATCGACCTTTCGGTGAAACTGCTGCCGCTGTTGAGGGCGAGCAGTACCGCCGCCGTCGTCATGGTCTCTTCCGGATACGCCCTCGCCCCGGCCGATCGGGGACCGACCTACTCGGCGAGCAAGGCCGGACTGCACTCGTTCACCAAGAGCTTTCGGCGGATCGCCGCGAGCGTCGGAGTGCATGTCCTGGAGGTGTTGCCACCGCTGGTGGATACTCCTGCAACATCCGCGATCTACGGAAAGAAGCTGTCGGCCGAAGACGTGGTACGGCTCACGCTCGCCGGACTCGACAGGCGCCGAGACGAGATTCTACCTGGACAGGTGCGCATGCTGCCGACGCTGCTCCGCTGGCTGCCCGCCACGGCCGAAAAAATTGTTGCGCGGAGCTGATACCGCTCCGAACGGCCGAAACCCGGCTACCAACAAATTCGCCAGCCTTGGCGATCTCTAACCACGGGGTGACCGCTCGCGATGCTCTCCCAATGCGTTACGGTGTAATTGAGCCGGCATCCGCTAATTCGGGGCCTCGACTGTCGGGATGCCGCGGCGAATATCCGTCGAAAAGCTCTCGCTATGGTCAGCCGCTTTCGCTCGTTCCGTGATCCGCCCACGCGACTGAAGTTCTTCAAACGAATAGTGCAAGGTAAGGCCGCCAATTCTGTAGACGTATTCTGGCAGGTACCCCGTTAATAACAGACTGTAGTTCAATGGCAGGTGCCCTACAATCCGCGTCATCATATGGTAGACCAGCGTCGCGCAGTTAGCGGTTACCGTGTTATAGAAGCGGGGCGCGTGTACCAGACTATTGGCTTGGTCAATGTAGGCGAGGAATAGTGAGCGCATCGCCGATACGGGCATCCGGATTCGATATAAATAATCATCCTCTCCGCGTACATTGGTGCGAACCCGAATCACGTCACGTTCGTCGGCAGCGATAATACTGAGCTCGAACTCCTTAAAAAAACCGCCGATCTCGGAGAAGTCGTCGCCCTTCCGTGGGCGGATCTCTACCGAGAACACGACATAGTCGGCGTTATCGAAGCCGAATGACACCAACATGTGCGCGATTGCGGGACCCGACCAGTACGACATGATCATGTCGACCGATCGGAGTTTATTTAGGTCGTATTGACGCGTTTCCCAGCGCTGCGTGTAGTCACTGTCGCTGCGCCAATCGAAATTGCGCACATTGTGCAGTGTGACGCGGGGGCCGTTGACGATGCCGGATGTCATTTGAGCAACATCGTCGGCCCAGACATGATCGTTTGAGGGTGGGATCCGATACCACCAGACAAGTAAAATGGCAAATGCGGCGGTAAATCCCAATAGACCTTGAGCGATACGCCGGGTCCACAGCACGACCAGCACGGTAAAGCTCAACGCGATCCACAACGTCAATCCGAGTATCGTCAGCGCGTGCTCGCGCGGCAATTGATACCACAGGGCGAAGACACCCCAGGTGGCGATAACCAAAACGATCAGTGTAACCAGCACTCGTGAAGCAACCCGCAGAATGCGCTGCCATGGACTAAGCATCTGTCGCTAATCGGCCGGCCTTGTCTGGCCCGCAAACACTTCCCAAACCCGATTCATGGCCCCCGCATCCAACGCGCAATATCGGTTTCCGCACTGACGGCGTCGTCGCGCCCCAGACTTGGGCGCCGCCAAATCTCCGCGATCCCAGGTCATATTGCACCGTCGCCGTCCTCTTTGCCCAGCCAATTGACTCCGCCTTATACTTGCACTCCGCAATCTTCGCGCAGACATTCAAGGAGTCTCCCTACGTGGCCTACATTCAATAAGGTGATGCGCATCGTCAGCAGCGTGATCGGAATTGTCATGATCCTCATGGGTATCGTCTGGATGCTCCAGGGTCTCAACCTAGCCTTTCGCGTTGGCTTTATGGTCGGTAACTATCACTGGACCATCTATGGCGCTATCCTCGCGTCGGTCGGCATCGCTCAAGTGATCTGGAGCAACACCCGGCAACGCGGGCCTTGATCCCTTGCGTTGCGGTGCCCAACGTCGGCGTTGGAAGCTCCCCGACACGATACCCTATACTGGCAGCCTCAGAACCTCACCTGCGGGGACTCGTGGTCGACGACAAGGAAGCCGTGTCCAAAAGCGGGCGGGCGATCAAGGAGCTTCGCGCGTCTCACGGAGTTGGCTGCGCTTGCGTAAAGCCAAAGGAGGACGGCGATCAAGCTTCCGCCCGGCAACGATAGAACGTCGAAATCGACATTTGCGCAGACGTTTTGGATTGCAGCACCTATCCGCACCGCGCCTAACTCAATTAACTGCTTCATCGCCGTTTCTCCTGACCACCGCGCACCTTCCGTACCCGGCTGCGAGATAGATTAAGGCTCCTGCATTGAACGGTGGGAGTGACAAGTGTGGCGCGATTGCGGCAATGCCGACTTCACACGAGGGGCGCGATCCTCACGCGCCCCCCTCAGGCGACCACAAGCGCAAACTGCAGTACCACAACAGAACCCGCTGCGGCGGCGACGGCAAGCAGTGCCTGCGCGAATCGTACGGCAAGCCTTTCGTTCATCATGTTCATTCTCCTTGGACCGAATTGATCGGGCGGTTGACAGATTGCGCCGCCCGCCCGTGTACAACAAACGGGATCCCTGATGAGGCGTTAAGCTTTTCTTAATGGCCGAAGAACACGCACATTGCCCGATAGGCCCGAAATGCCACGCTCTGGGCACGGCACGCTCCTTATTTTGCGAAAACTTCGGGCCCAAAGATTTGCCGGATCTCAATGATGTCGCCTTCGTCGGCCGGGCAACGCTGCGCCCATTTCACTACTTCTTCCTTGGAAGGCGCCTCCAACAGCCAGTAACCGCCCAACACTTCTTTCGTTTCGATGAACGGGCCGTCGGTCACGGAGGGCTTGCCTTTGCCGAACGACACGCGCGCACCCTTAGCCAGCGGATGCAGGCCGTTGAGCGATTCAATTTTGAAGGCTTTGCCCAATTCTTCGTTGAACCGGTCCATCACTTCCACCTTCTTCGAATCCGGCGCAAATCCTGGCGCCGGTTTGCCACCTTGGTAAACAGCGGGAATCATCAGCATCATGAATTTCATGGTTATCTCCTTTTGGGTTGCCTGTACCTATCGACGTTTGAGACCGGCCCAAATCGACAACCGATAAGAAATTATTCCTGAATGCGCCACTGCAGTAAGCGCTTTTGCGGGCTCTAAAATTGCCTAGTACTCGGATGGGATCAGTCCCTGGTCGGAAAAAGTCCGTGCTGAGGTGCGCGCAATTTACGCATCCTCATGCCCATTCGCTTCAGCGTGGCCCGCCGGGAGAGGGGCCCCGTTCCCGCTCCCGGCGTCCATTTAGCCCATTTGCGGAGCGCGGCGCGCGCATCGCTATGGCTTGAGCTTCCAGGTGTTGATCTGGATATTGCCTGCGCCGTTGACGACGGCCGTGGCAAAGTGATAATCGCCCGCCGAGTCAACACCCTCCGCTAGATGGCAACATCCCCTTCGTCATTTTTGACGGCGATATGCGTGTCGAGATTCAACACGAGGTTGCTGAACCAAAGGTTACCGTTGTGTCCGATGCCGGCAGTCAAGGGCTCAAACGTGAGCCCGCCCACCGAGCATTGCCCGCAGATGGCGGGTTGAGAGACGCTGCCGAGCCAACCGCGGAGAGGCGTCGGCGATACAGACTTACTCGTCACTTGAGAGTTGGCGACCTGTAAGGCACCGTCGGCTGTCACCGAGGCCGTGGATATGTATTCCTTCGTGAATCCAAATTCGTGATCGCGACGGCTGAGGGAGCGAATCCCATGCCTCCATCGTCATCGGACGCGAATCCGAGGCGCTCTATTCCGGTCTTCGATGCATTCGTATCCTTGTATGCGATGACCTCTACCGCGCCAGCTTGATTGATGATCGCCGCCACCAGGATGGAGTCTCCGCCCGTCTCGCTGCTGAGCGTGGTGAGCGCCACGTTTTCGGCGCTGCCGCCGATATGAAAGTAAAGGCCCTCAACCGAGTCCGCGTTGGCCGACGCGTACGAGAGTGCACTCGCCGTGAGCGTGGCGAGCGCCGCGGATTTTCTAACTTTGTCCCTGAGCTTCATGATGTGATCTCCTTTGAATAGATTAGGCCGGGTCCTTTTGGGTCCAAGAAGAAGGCAGCCCGAGCTGCTCTCTTCCTCCTAATGCGGAATTCAGAGGCAATCACCTCAAACCATCTTCGCGCTCAAAGTTGCAGAGCGCCCGCTTTTATGACGCCACGCAGCAAGCGGAGCCGGCTTTTCGTAACGACGTCTTTTTTGACTTTCAGCAAAGATGATTTGAGCGCCCCTATCTTAATCAAAAATGATTTGGAATCTATTGTGCCAACACCGACGCGCCAAAGCGGCCGCCGTCACTGCCTTCAGCGCCGCTTTCACGCAGTGACCGATCAGTCAACCGAATGGAGTACTACACATGTCTGACACCGCACGCACTCTCTTCAAGGGCGGCACCATTGTCACGATGGATGCCAAGGTCCCCAATCTTGTTACCGGCGATGTCCTCGTCGAAGGCGATCGCATCGTGGCCGTCGAGGCGAACATCAGCGCCGAAGGCGCCGAGGTTATTGACGCCGCCCACAACATCGTTATGCCCGGGCTGATCGACGCGCACCATCATGCATGGTTGGGCGTGATGCGCCGGCTCATGCCCGACGTCGATGATCTGTTCGCCTACATCGACGTGGTCGCCGAAAAGCTGGGCGCCCACTACCGCCCGCTCGACATGTACGTGAGCACGAAACTCACCGCCATTGCCTCGCTCGATGCGGGCATCACGACTATCGTCGATGCCTGCCACAGCTCGCGCAGCCCTGAACACACCGATGCGGCGCTCGAGTCCTTGGAGTCGGCTGGTATCCGGGCCCTGCACATGGTCGGCGCGGCGATGGATAAGAAAGCATCGGCCGTGCATCTGCCGCGCGATCTCGAGCGCCTGGCATCGAACTGGAACACATCTAATAGCCTGGTCCGTGTCGGTCTGTTCGGGCAACTCAATCTTGACTGGTGGAAAGTCGCCCGCGGCCTGAACATGCACATCCTGACCGAGTTCATCGGCGATCTCGCCAAGCTCGGTCCGCAATTTGCGGAAGCCGGCATTTTGGGGCCGCATAACATCTTCAATCACTGCACCCGCGTGCCCGAAGAGACCTGGAGGCTGTTGGCGAACGCCGGCGTCAATATCACCGTCAATCCGCGCTCGGACGCGCTATTCGGTTTCGATGACGATGGCTTTGCCTATCAAAAAGCGATCGACCACGGATTGAAGCCGGCACTCGGCATCGACTTGGACACCGCTTTCGGCAGCGACATGTTCGGCGAGATGCATGCCCTGTTCGGCCAACAGCGCGCGGCGATGCGCTATCGCCGCTTCCGCGGGGAGGCGGATGCGCCCGCCCCGATCTCGGTGGATGAGGTGCTGCGGGCTGCCACGGTCAATGGCGCCCGCGCCGCGGGGCTGGAGACGTCGATAGGTACGCTCACGCCGGGCAAGCAGGCGGACATCATCATGCTGCGCACCAACGGAGTCGCCGTATTCCCGGTGACCAACGCCATTGGCACCATCGTCCAAGCGGTCGAGCGGTCCGATGTCGATACCGTCATGGTCGCCGGCCGGCTTCGCAAGCGCAGCGGCAAGTTGATCGGCGCCGATACCGAGAAACTAACCGCCGAGGTAATCGCCTCGCGCGATTACCTGCTCGAAGCGAGTGGCTACCGGACGAACCTGTTCGGGACAGCTGTTGCTGCCCTCGAGGTGACCGCTTGACTTGCATTGGCCGCCCTTTAAAGGGGCGGCCTTTCCCCTCTGATCCCAAACCTGGAGCTCGTCATGTCAACAACGACTGCAACGGTGGGGCAGGCCGACGCCACGCCGACCTACCTGGCTCGTCCCGCCCCGGCTGTCATTTCGGCACTCTTCTGCGGTTATCTCGCCGTGGGCCTGCCATTGCCCGTCATTCCACTCTTCGTCCACGAGAAGCTCGGCTTTAGCAACCTCATTGTCGGACTCGTGATCGGCATCCAGTTCCTGGCCAGCGTGCTGACCCGTGGTTACGCTGGGCGCGTAACCGACCAGCGAGGGGGTAAGCGCGCAGCCCTACAAGGAGCCGGCTTTTGCGCCCTTGGGGGAGTGCTTTATATGATCGCAGCGCTTCCTGGAATCTCATCCGGTGTCAGCCTGGGNGTCGTCGTGGCAGGCCGTCTGGCGGCGGGCTTGGGAGAAAGCCAATTCGTCACCGGTTGCGTCTCGTGGTCAATCGCGTCGGTCGGCCCACAGCGCGCCGGTATGTCGATGTCTTGGACCGGCATTGCGATGTTCGGCGCACTCGCGATCGGCGCTCCTATCGGCATGACGCTCTATCACCAATGGGGCCTCCAGGCCGCCATGATTGCATGCGTCATTGCCCCAATGCTGGCGATCGTGATTGCGTTGGGCGCGACTTCCTATGTTTCCCCCGCGGGTCGTCGGTTGCCGTTTCATCGCGTGATCCGTCAGATCTGGCG
>JGI12635J15846_10003938_pt1 | contig 12852 bp, 18 predicted proteins | sample BlaSpr_A8_OM2_M2_FD_15846 | JGI IMG/M metagenome (IMG submission 15846) | reverse complement strand
TATCGCTTTCCGCATCTTGTAAATGCTGGCAAAGGGGATGACGTAAAACAAGTGATCGAATCGGCACTCCGTGATGATGTTATTGACCACCCTTGCATCCAAGAAATACTGGTCACCTTATTCTTTGAGGACAATGATAGCTGGGGTCGAACCTTCGGTCACTTGTTTGAGAATAAGTTTCCCCTGCAGGTCCTTGCCCTGGTTGTTGCCATGGTAAGTCTTTATATATATATACACATTGCTTTTCGATTAAATTGACCATGGTACCAGAAACGCATAGCCCTGGATGAATGGTTGACAGATTCCGTGGGAACGAAGACATGGGCACAAGCTGGCGACGTACAGGTTTTCAACAGGATATTGAGTTTTATCATGGGGGTTAAGGAAGGTGCAGTCGAGCTCCTCAGGGAGTGGTGGTCATCCGCGTGAGTCATTGTCAAGCATCTCATTTATATTTACATATTGAGCCGAAGTCTCCATCTTAGAGCGGATCGTACCCTGCCAAAGCTAAATTTTACATATTCTTTGAGGAGAACCCCGTCGGCCACCGTGGGGACAAACGAAGGCTCCTCCTCTTTTACCTGACTTTGCTAGCGGAACCGATTTATTGTTTTTTAGGCTAGCTGTAAGGATGTCCCCTGTCAACATATACTTCCGTGTCCCTATTTAAGCTCGTTCACCTCGATAGAGGCTCACTCTCTTCCTTCTTCCCTTACCTTCACCTTACTCGTACCTCACTAGGATCACTGTCAATTCCAATATTAGATGTCTTGCCACTCCGTCAGTTTCCCTTAAGCATCTCCTCTCAAGTGAGTCCCATTCCGTTAGTGTTTCCCACCGTAACACATTATGGTGGGTTTCCAGTAGCCTTGGGAAGAATCCGGCGTTCAAGTTCAAGTTGGGTGGCATCGGGTAGTTCTTCTTTCACACACCTTTTCTTTCCCACCACCTGTACTATATGTAAATGCAGCTTCTGAATATCAAATTTTTTCCCGCTCATTCATTCCACATATGACCACCGACAGGGCCAATAAGAGGCGTCGTGACGAGGAGTCTGATCAACAAATTGATAGCTCCGACTCTGATGCTTTCGTAGTGACATCTGACGATGACAATGCACAGACAATGGGAAAGCAGCGATCAAAACTTGAGGCCTCAAACATGGACTTTGTTCGATATACTACTCTTAACAAGCTGGAAAAAGGACCCAAAGGTTCCATCGGAATACCAGCTGTTCGGGCACTCTTGGCAAAATCCGGCTCAGTGTCTAGGTTTGTGGCGGCGTCTAGGGAGGCAAATTCTGGACTTCGGAAAGCGGGTAGGGGGTCTGGTGCGCGCAAGATATCAATTGCTAAAGGGAAGGAAAGGGCAGCTAGGTGAGTACTGGTCATCCTGCTCATATATGTATAACATACCCAAACACATGGTATATAAGAAGACCAACCCCCCCAGTGAAAGAAAAGATAACTAAGGTTGCTGTCATAATATTTTTGCATAAAGGGGTTGAATCCGTATGTTATTTTCTTTAATTACAGCTTCGAAAAAAAACCTGAGGTCTCTGACTCTCAGTTCGATGAGATCGACACCAGTGATTTGGAAATGGACTCGGAAGACAAAGATGAGCTGAGGCCTGAATATGTTTTGGTGAAACCCCCTGCACAACTCTCTCCGGACTTCATCCAGCGCCATAAGCATTATGGATTGGCTGTTGCAAATTGCACTACTGGGATTGACTTCGCATATGAAGGAAATTTTTGGGATGTAGAGGAAAAGCTTCGGTCTTTGTTCCCGACCCTTTTCGAATGGTTTGATACCCTGCCAAAGGTTGAAGGAAACTCGGACAATCGTTTTGGAGATCCGGCAGATTTGCCACAGTGGTTGCTTTGCACCAAGCTCCCTGGTCGTTCTTCAGGTGTCTCCATTGCAGCAGGGGTTGCTTTCCCCACTGGATCGGATATCGATTTTAATGTGCAGACAAAACGCTCTGGGTTTCGTGAAAATATATTGATCTTGAGTAAATATTGCGTTTACTTGAACCATTTTAGTCCAAAGCTAATGTCCTCTCAGGTACTCGTGCCCCCATTCCCAATGAACTACTCAATAGTTGGCAAAGGCGTGTAGGAAAAAAAAGAGCTAAATACAATTCTCCTTCACCAATCGACGACTCCGATAGTGATTTTCCTCCCTTGGGTCCCATTACCCCTCTCATCAAGTACACTACCCGGTCTTCATTGGCTGCAATTCCCGGTGGGGATGCTGACAACATTGCTGGCCCCAGCACCATAGTTCCGAGTCAAAGCCAAAACAAAAGTGGTCGTGAATCAACTAGCATCAGCCATGCTGTGGAGGTGATTGAAATCGAGGGTACCTCCTATCACTGTTACTATCTGAAAGTTGCTAAAATAAATTATATCCCAGATTCAGAATCAGCTCCTTCCCCGAGCCGACGTCGCACAGCATCCCCAAACATGGGCACCATCGAGAACCTCAACACATCTTTCTCGGGCTCATTTTATGTGGATGAATCCCTGAAAGCCTTGAATCCTTGGGATGGAAGTGCTGTCAATGAGGAATGGGAGTTCTGATTTTTGGAATTAACTTCATGGTACTGTGGCATTAGTTTCATCCATGTCACTCCTTATCTCGTTATTCCACAACATTTATATTTCCCAAAGCATCTCAGCGACAATTCATTTTCTAGTCTACCATTGTCGCCTTTATCATTTTCTTAGTTTTTTAAAAATATCCTATTGGTTACCTTCTACAATAAAGATTTTCTGCAATTGAACAACCCTATACCGTGACTATAATGCGAATTGGACCAAGTTTCGTGTTACAACTGGGTCGTTGTGTAAGAACGTTCGGTCAATAAACTCGATGAGACGGCGAGTCCCAATGGCGGTAGCTTGATTTGTTGAATGCGTGATATCTGAGCGATCTACTTTCCCCTCNATAGCTTTGTCGTTGACAGATGTATGTCCAGACGACAGAGGTGAGGAGGAAATATTAAAAGGTGAGCTGAGAAGTTAGGACAAGGTCGTTGCTGCCGTGAGAGACTCTGTCTTATCAAGTATTGTAGTGAATTTTGCCTTGGTGGCTCATCGGAGAGACACTTCACGCCAGTAGCAATTTCATCACCCACAATTGTCCTGCTTCCTTGCCGATAGACCCATTCTTTGGGAACATAGAAAAGTAGAAAAACGAAAGAGAGGTGCTGTCATAACGGTGAGGATAAGGGAAAGTGCAATGAACACAATGTCAATGCTAATGTGGTTGTTGTCGTTGTTGCTTAAGTAAGTCACTGTGATTAGCGTAAGCAGCAACCCTGGCCACTGATTATGTTCGCAACTCGAGTCACAGGACATCGACATCACTGTTCATATTTGTCATTAGTCATGTAGTGACCTGACTTCAAGTTCACTCTCACCTTTACCTTTTCCACATTGCTGAATCTCGTGTCTCACTTTGTAGTTACTCTCTCCACCGCTTCTACCAAATAGTTTGGGAGGCATACAAAAGTGCGTCAATGTTGCACCACACAGGAACCGCCATACTGACCACAATGCCAATAAGTGTCTTCCATGGACTCAAGTCAGGAAAGCGAGGAATGTCGAACAAAGACACTAAGGATGAAGTCTACGCTTCTTTCATCCTTTCCCTGGTATTCAGGGGTGATCAGGGATTACCCACAGTTTTCAGGTACGATTTCTGTAAACGAGGCAATGGAAGTAAGCGGTTTTCCTTTCTGCTCAAATTTTTTTTAAATTGGTTTTTAAGGGGTTTGTATCTGGCGTTGACCGGTTTGAAAGTCACCTTTTTTCTTCCAGGTCGTTCACGCGAGCACAAGACCACCTATTGCAAAAACTAATGGGTTTTGAAGTTACCGTTGAAGGGGATGTTGATATTGTGAGGTCACGCCAGAATGGAATTTCCGAAGGAAACCTCGTTCCAGCGCTTGCTACGCGTATATTCACCGCCCTTTGTGGTTATCGGTTAATGGACATTATCGCATTTCTAGGGGAGACACACCCACCAGCAACGGTCATAGAGAGAACCCCAGCACCAACAGGCCCTCTGCAGGTGCGCATATTTAAACTTTTTGGCATTATGACAAACTAATTTTCACTCTCAGTGTTTCCCTGACCTCAAAAACTGGGTTTCCCTTCTTTTCAGGTTCAAGACTCTTTTGAGTACGGAAAAGTCACCGATTGGGCCTGCTTGCCTAAATTCGGGTCCTGATGGTCTCCGCGTTCCCATAGCGCTCCTTAGAAACATTGCCCGCTACGATGCTGTTAGTAAATGTGCCAAAGTGGCGGAAAACTTCCTCACGGCGGCGATGCATATTTCGTATTTGAGATGCAGTGCATCAAAGGACGATCTCCCCGACAGTGCACAGGCCCTCATTAGCCAGTAAGAAAATTTTCGCCTATGGAACGCCCCTCCATTGACCGCAACTCAATAATAGGAGCCCCCAATTTACCCAAGAAGATAAAGATTTCTTAATCACATATGAATCTTCCATTGATGGTTTGGGAGGCCTCCGGAACCCTCTTCACTTGGCATTGGCTATTTCGCCTTTGTGTCTCTTAGTGCCGAAGGTAATATCGAAAAAAGCTTTGAACCGGAAAACTTTATTGGAGGTAAGTCTTCATATTCGTAAGTGTTTGTCTTTCCTGAATGTCGATCACAGATGTCTATTGCCCTTGGTAACAAAAAGCCTCAGCGACTACTCGAAGTTGAAAAACTAATCTGGCGTGCGCTATTTACACTGTCGGAAGGAGCCACTGCCCCTGAGGACGTTCTGGCAGATCTGCTTGTCCAAATTCCATGGCAGACACTCCAGCCCCCACTCCTTGCGATATCTAAACAGGAATCTGAGTGGTTTACGATAGATGCCATACCGGTATCAGCCTCCCCAGCGCAAAAAATTATCCCTGTCCCATCTACCTTACTTNCTTCGACATCCCTACCGCCTAGGCAGGGCCACCTCCCCACCACTACCCCCCCTCCCGATGATAATGCCATGGACCAATCCGTCGATCACCAACAGGAGTCTGCCTCCCTTAATCTTACTCAGTCAATGCAACCTGACAACAGTGCGCCTGGTGATCCTACAACTTCATCCCTTCCCGCCAACAACGCCATGGACGAAACAGTCGATTTCCCTGCCACCTTTGAAGCGCAGAGCAGTGAATTAGCCCAAGGATTTACAGCCACGGATGGCGCCGGTGAAAATGAGGAGGATGACAATGAAGAGGATGGCAATCGGACTCAGGGATTGCTATCAATGTCTGAATCTGACAAATCCCTTGAGGCCCCTACCTCTCGACGAAGTATCCGTTTAGCCTTGGAGAAGAGCAAAGACGATTCCTTGCGTAATGCCCCAGAGTCTTCTTTGTGCTCCACTTCCCCGTTAGAACCGCCGAAAACAAAACACCAGGCGACCACCGGAGTCAAGAGGAAAGCTCCTACTGGAGATGCAGGGGTGAAGGATTTGTTATCCACTGAGGGCAGCAGTGCCAGTCCCATTGACGTGGACGCTCTTGAAGCTGTCTTGCAGAGATACCCTTTGAAGCGAGAACCACAGGTAAGCCGAAGGTGAACCTAACTGCAACATCGCTGATCAGTTATCTAGTTTCTAAAGCAGGAGATCACGCTGACAGGGCTTCATAAAGAGGTGCGAAGGGCTCTGCTTCAAAATGACTGTTTTCTGAAAATGTCCTCCTTCAGAAGATACGTAGTTCACATGAGGTCAGGATTTACGGTGGTTGTGCAGGAACAACTTGCAAGATAAGTGCAGTAGCTCATGTAAGTATTTAGTCTTGTCCAAGTGCTAACCACTAAAGCGACAACAGTTTGAGGAGGATATGATTAAGATGGAGAAGCTCTTGGATGCCGCTGTGGCACAATATGAAGAAGACTACCCTATACATCTGTTTAACCCAATGCAGTCGGCAATTTCAGTCATGTCGGAATCACACTTTACGATGTTGACCGCCTCCGAAATTCAATATATCCTTCGATCCAAACACATACTCATAACGGATTGCGCTTCCCAGGGCCGAATTCAATTCGACCGGGCCGGGTTGAGGACCCTTTGCTCTCCTAGGGACACAATCGAGGTTAACGGTGGGTTTCAAAATTTGTTCCCACTTCCGTGGCTGATTCCAGGTTGCAGATCAGTCTATCCTAGTGGACCCTGAGTCGGAGGACGCCGGGAATTCACAAATAAGAACCGCCACATCTGAACAGCTCCTGGAGGCCTCGGCCTCGGATGCTGGTAAAATTCTCAACGCTCTAGAGTTCCCAATGGGCACGGCGCCTGTGAGCCCAACACCCAAATTTTCGACCGACCTTGTTGCCTGGGAAATCACCGGTCGTGGAATCCCTCCCCCAATTGGTGCTATTCGGTGGGGCCTAGCAGCAACTGGTGGAGCACACACCTGGTTTCACATGGACAGTAATGGATTTAACACCTTCATCGACGTCAAGTGCGGTTACAAGGCGTGGTTGTCCATATATGACAAATATGGTCACTTCCAATTAATAGATGCATTCAAGGATTTTGTCCTGGATGAACCAGGTAATTTTCAAATTGAGGTGATACTTTTGACTCCAGGAACACGTTTGTGAGTTTGTCAAACTAAAATGAACCATGACTTCACTGATTTTTGACACCAATTTAGCCTGATGAGGCCAAACACCATGCATGCAGTGTTCACCCCTGTCGCTACCATTTGTCATGGTGGCCATTTTTACAGTACCTCCACATTACAGGACATGCTACGGGCGACTGTCCATAGTTTTATGGATCACGCAAAAATCACCAACACAAACCACCCTCCTGCAGCAGCCCTGTTGAGGCGGATGAGCACCTTCTATTTCACTGGATTGGTCGAACAAGGGTACGAAGGTGAGACAATAGTTATTATTATTCTATCATGTCCTGAAACCTCGTAGACTCGGAAGCCGACCATTTGCCGGTACCAAGCACACTGCTTGGTGCCCTTGACCTTTTTGCCTTCTGCTTTTTAGTCATCTTCGGGAATGTATTGGACTTTCGTACATACACCAATGCGCGAGGTGACCCTTTGGACGGTGTGTCAGAGTTTGATCAAAATGGTATAGCTGTTGAGGAGAGGATAAACATGTGTCAAGCACGGGGAGTCTGTTTAGAGCTCCTTCGGTGGTGGAACACCAAGTACACCACGGAAGAGAAGGGAGATTTCTCAACTTACTTGTTCATGACACAAGTTGCTGCTTTGGTAAATTACAAACAACGCGTGCAACATGACAACCGGGAAGGGGCTCCTGGATGCACACTGTTCATGCTAACCCGGCAGATCGAAAATGTCCTCTCTTTGATCATTCCTGATGAAAACCCTAGTGCTGCGCTACAGAAATGGGGAATAGCGCGCAAAAATATTGGGAAATCTGACTACGTGCTCGGTTTCTCGATTGAAGACTGGGGCCACTTCACAATCAAGAAGAGGCAGCCACCACAACATTATGGTAAGCATTACAGTGTGCCGTCACCTCCTGATGAGATGTAACCCCTTCACAGAGGCACCCACAGACTTTTTATCCTTTGGCTTTACACCATTTGACAAGGCGATCATGGATTACTCGGGAGCTGGGCGGCGGGAGGTACTCGTACATCACAATAAGCGCATTAAATCTTAACGAAAGTGATAAGGTGTCATAGCTAGGCCTTTTTTAAAAATTCATCAGTTTCGAATCAGTTCGGAGTGGAGCTGAGCTTGTCTGAGCTTGTCTGAGCTTGTCTTTCTGACTAGACTTTATCTCTACAGTTTTATCTGTATTTTTGGTTTAGAGTCTGTTGATATTCAAGTTGATCAGAGCCAATGGTTTAGTGTGAAGACGACTCGAGCATTTGCACCAGCGAGTGTTTGTTTGTAAGAGTGAGGGGCTTTATGTTCTCCATTGACGTTGTACTATGCTGGCAGAGGTACTACAACTGGTCTGTGGGTTGATATTAGCTTGTCATGTACGATCTCAGTTCATATCAACTGAGTCCCAGGCCCCCCTTGCAAGCAAGCAAATGTCTACTGAGCCAATCCAGAAGGGTCCTATAAATATGACCCGTAATGGTGACTGTGGGACACTTCCTCATATTCACACATCTCTTTTCTCTCACATTCCGAGTCCTATCTATAACACACTGCCAAGTTAAAAAAAGTTAAATAACGTATCCGCACTCCTCAACAAGCAATGTAGATGGTGAAAACCGCGAATATTTTTTGACAATACTGCTATATTAAGGAATTGCCACCCAATCTCGAGGTTTCTGAAGAACTGGTAAAATACTAAGGAAGTTATGGGTCGTTTAAGATTTCCTCATACCCATTTATGTGTGTCAATTTGGCTTTGTTTGTTTGGGCCTTTCACCGCTACGCTCGCAATTATCTTGTTCTCATTTCTTTTAATGGCAGCAACAATGCCACCTCCACCGACACCTTCTCAGTGGAACCCCCACCCCACTCTATATCGAAAGCCTTTCTATGTTGTTTTTGCGGTGAGGGACAGTTGTTTAAAATTTTGGCCTGAAACTGATAGGAGTTTCCAGGTGGAGGATACCACTTTTGGTTTAGACGTTGGGGGTTTAGTTCAACATTCTGTCCCACTTGGTGATATCCTCCAGGTAGAAACTACAATTCCCAGGAGCGAAGGCACCGAAAGTAATCCTATTGTAGTACACGGAGTTACAGTACAACGTTTTGAAAGCTTTATGACTTGGTTGAATCATTTGTTAGTGCCGTCATTCAACACTGCCTACTTTTTAATCACATTTCTTTAGGTCATGGAAACCACCGCAGGATCTTTCGATTGAAGTTTTGATTGACATTCTTCACATGTGCAAGATGTGGTATATTGAAGACGGCTTCAAATTCGCTAAACACTGGCTAGAACAGTGTAAAATTCCGGCTACAGAGAGGCTTCAGCTTGCAACTCACTACGAAATACGGGACTGGGTCAATCCCGCTGTCCAGGAACTTCTCAGAACGCCTTTGAGTAGCCTCTCAAATGGCGACCTAGACCATCTCAATATCCGCCTATATTCCATAATTGCCAAAGCGAAAGAAGCATTAGAAAAGCAGCGTAAGCTTATCGCAGCTTGTCCTCCCTCTCTTCCGAAGGATGACCAGGACTTCCAAACTGCGTGGTGTGTATCCCATGCGACTTGTGCAAAGGTTTGGGCCGATACATGGTGGAAGGTGGTGGCACGTTCCATTCTCCATCCTATCACGCCTCTGGATATTAACACTATTGTGGATTTTGTCAAGAGGATAGACCACAAAGGAATGTCGTTGCCTTGCAAAGAGGATATGCTCAGGAAGCTAGAAACTGATGGAAGTCCCTTCAATACCTTGCGAGGTATTGAAGACGGAGCCATTAGGTCTGTCTTGTTGGCATGCGAGTTCACACTTTAAGGTATTTAGAGATGTAATCAGTTTTAATTTCTTCTCAGTAATACCACCATACGTACTCTCTTCCTAGTACTCTCTTCCTAGTTGCGTATTTATAGCAAAAGCCTGGGAGTGTTCCCACACTATTAATTATTAAGTAATCTTTGCACTCAGCCCCCATCATTCACCTTCGCCATGTCGACGACCACAACTGAGGTCATCCAGAGTGCAGCAACACAAGTACCATGTTCCTGCAAGTTGGGAGGAGGTCTCCATTCCATATGTTGCAATCTACTCACAAACACCCATATCCAATTGGTTTCGACATATCATTCGGGAGATATCAAAAGCCCTCTTGGCAGGTTTCGAAACACAGTCAGTATACTTTCCGGCATGCGTATGTTTGATCTCTGATAAAAAAGTTAGACATCTTCTTATACCAAGCTTCCATTGGCAGCTGAAGAGTACATGGCTCATTCTCGACTGTCACTCACCGATGCACAAAGCAAGATCAGTGATGCCAGCCATAAGGCGGTTATACAAAGATTCCAAGAATATCGCCTTCTCCTCAAGATCGGAGAGGATGGAAGGAAACTCTCCAATCTCGATCCTCAAACAGCCCTTACACTTGCTCGACTAGCAAGAGAAACACTGGCCAGCGAATATGAACTCGCCCTTGCCAAGCTCAATGCTTGCCGACAAGAGCTGATCACGCTCCAAGATGCAGTAGACGAGGCTCTTGTTTATCTGGCGGATGCAGATGAGCAAGTAGCGCAAGTTTTTAACATCCTTAACAGAAGACGCATTAATGTTCCAGGGTATCCAATACCCTTCATCCCAAACCCCACATATGATCGCCCTGACAGCCTTTTTTTCACAAATTCTCTAAACTCAGGTTCCTCTAATTCACAAGGGAGCACGTCCTATGACAGCAATGAAGAACTACACCGATGAACAAGTTGGGCTGTTAGCATTATTTATTTTGTTTGTTCGCCTGTTTTTTTAACTTTCACTCCACCTGTTGTGTTGTGTACGCATTACCCTTCTCTCTGTTTGTACAAACACATTACCCTTCCTCTCTGTATGTACGAACACCTGTCCTTGTATGTTATTATTTTATTTTGTCAATTGACATCAACAAATCATGCAGTCTTCGGTGAAGGAACCTCTGACTAAAGATAATGGGAATAGTTATTCAAAACCTCTATTGAGACTCATATTGTATGGCATTAAGGACAAAGAGAGCTTGTCCCCATAAGATTGCCCTGGGATACCAGATGTGGTGAGGAAGGGAAATTTTTTTGGTGCGTTGTCTCGGTCCATATGGTATGTGCTCGGCAACCGGGTATCCATCCTCATCCCACTCTTCAGGAAGGAGGCCAAATCCATGGGGTAAATTCCCTGCTTGCCCTAGCAGATGTAGATTTTCTATAAAAGTTTTATGGAGTTCTGGTCGATTTTCAAATGGGGATGAATGCTTTGGGACAGCGACCGGCTCGTGATGTATATTACTCTCATCATCATACTGCTCCATCGAAGGGTCCTAAAATATTTTGATAAACATAAACCCAAGAATGGATAATAAAGCATACTGGTTCATCCAAATCTTCCATCTCCAAGTCTTCATCTTCACTCCCAGAAGGACAGGCCAACCAATCTTCATCGTCAGACGTTGAATTTTTATCACCAACATCAACATCAATTTCTGCTTGAGATTGCTCCTCTTCCTCAACCGATTTCTCATCATCAGATGCATCTCTATCCAGGCCAAAGTATTCGTGAATTTGTGCTATTGACATTCCATGGCAATCGTCATCATCTTCATTATCAACATAAATGCCATGCTCAAGGGCACCTAAAAGTGCCATATCCTATAAGCAAGAAGTGCTTTAGCTTGCTAGGTGATAGATTTGTGAAAAACATTACATTCGGACTCTGGTTGTGGCCTGCACCGGAAATTGGATGTGAATTCCAGTCATTTTGAAATTCGACACAGTCAGAGTTGATAGCATCCAGGAAAAGAAAATGCAAAAGCCACAGATGGTGGGTATTGCTTCGGTCCAAAAGGTGAAGATGCTCCAGTCGTCGGAAGAATGCTCGCCATGCCCTTGCAAACTGCTGCCCTACCTCCACCCATAGGCGTTCAATTCTTGTATTAAAAACAGAGGAACCCCACATGAAGGAGGCCCTATCAAGGCCCCGCAAAAGAATCATAAGAATGGACACATCTCTATTTTCACCACCACGATCTCCGCGAACTCTGGAAGGGACTCCATGTTCCAGAATTGCGTCTATAAACATGTTCAACACTGTTGAGGCCCGGTTATTTGTACTTGAACGTAGACCTGTAATCTGTAATTCAAGGAAGTAAATGAATTTCTTACCATGATGAGTTATGAATCTACCTTTCGGGAATACCCATCAACGACACCATGAATTACGATCCCCCAAAGAATGAGCTTATGATGGCCATCGATGTGCCATAAGGCGTTTGGTCGGGAGACATGATATTCCCTTCGTGATTTCTTAGCGGTCATACGGTGCCTCAGGGTCTGGCCCAGTCGATCCACTCGCTTCATGGATTGTTGCAGGCGCCTGCGTTGGATACGGAGGCCATGGGTTCGAAGGCGCCCAGTAAGATACCGAAATCCTGAATTTGGGTGAGATTCAAGATAACCTTTAACGATTTGATCAAGGTTTTTGTCTGGCATCTCCGTGAAGGAACTGTTGATCGAGTTCTCCTTCAATTTAGCACGGAGTGTATTTCGATGGATCCCAAGCTTTTTGGCAAGAAGAACCTTGGATATTCGTCGCGTTGGGTTCATTGCCTCCTTGAGTAAGTCGATATTCACAACTTTCCTTGGCCGACCTCGTGTAGTCTTCTTTTCAACAGGTTGAAGAATATATACATTGCTAGGGCTGTTCTCAATAGCAGCTATCAGTTTTGCAGGGATGCATGGGATCTTCTATTCTTACTTTTCACCTCCTGCCTCAGCTTCTACATCAAGGAGGTGGGTGGTTAAACCTAAGAACCTTTCTGACACATCCTGAAGCCAGTTCACCAGGGCTTTGTCCTTCCTGACTTCTTCTTCTAGAACCAGGAGTAGGGGTAGAGCATCGTTGAAGATAAGGCGGGCATGATGTTGAAGGCGGTGTCTGTTGTGATTTCCCGAGGATAAAACGGCCCTTGTCGTCTCATAGTGGGAATGCAGTATTTGGGCTGCATTGTGTATGTTAGATGAGTGTGGGGTATCATTAGGTGGCAAGGATGGCAAAGACATAAAGTCTGAAACGAAGCTACTATAATTTAGTATGTTGCGAATTCATATACACCCCTGGCAGGGGACACTGCCGTCGTCGCGCAGCCTGATTTATTTCCTTATATGGCAAGAGGGGCCTCAACCCCCTTGCTTTATAAAAAAAT
>JGI12635J15846_10003935_pt1 | contig 12858 bp, 16 predicted proteins | sample BlaSpr_A8_OM2_M2_FD_15846 | JGI IMG/M metagenome (IMG submission 15846) | reverse complement strand
CTGGGCGTGTTTCATACGCTGCGGCCGTTGTTCGTCGGCATCGTCCACGGACTGGCGGGTTCCGCCGCCGTAGCGCTGCTCGTGCTCAGCACCATTCGCAACCCCCGTTGGGCAGTGCTTTATTTGTTGGTGTTTGGCTTGGGAACTATAGCGGGGATGATGCTCATTACCACGGCCATCGCGCTTCCGTTGTCCTTCGCGGGATACAAATTCGCATGGCTAAATCGAGGCCTGATCAGCGCGTCCGGCTTGGTGAGTCTGGCTTTCGGCCTATTCATCTGCTACCACATCGGCCTAGTCGATGGCTTGTTCACCAACCATCCCACCTGGACGCCCAGCTAGCCCTGCTCACGATTTATCGGGAGAGATTGATCTGTACGTTTCTAAGACGGCGTCAGCCAATCGGCCTCTCTTAGCAAGATCCTCCAGGCGTTTGTAAAAGTCGGTTCGGTGGTCCTTATCTTTCTTTCCTAAACCGACCACCGCAACGGCTCTAATATCTTCAAATACTCTGTAGACGACGCGGTAGTTGCCGTAGTGAAAGCTGCGATAGTGCCAAAGGATACCTGACAATTCTTCTGAGCAATTGAACGGGTTGACATGTATTTTTTTTTCAAACTCTTTCTTGAGTGCGTTTCGAACGTTCTTGGGCAGTTTCTTTACATCTTTCAGAGCATCGTCGGTAAATACAGAGCGGTACAAATCACTCCTCCCCAAACGCCTCCTCAAAAGAGTGCAACTTTCCCAGTCGGGTGTCCTTTTCCAAAGTTTCGGAAACACCCAATATCTGATTAAAGAGCTTCTGATCACTGATAATTTCTAACGTTTCGATTACCGCTCGTAGTTGTTTCACAATTTCGTCAAAGTATTTTTTGTCCAGCAAAAGCTTTTCGTCTTCTTCGTCATTGGCCGAGATCACCACCACCTGATTGCCACGAGCCATTCGCAGTGTTGCCCTTTGTTTTTGCCTGAGCTCCGATCTATTTACTGTTTTTTTCTCTGGCCGAATTAGCACCTTTACACTCATACTGTGCTCCATGTACAGATTACAAGTACGTTTTGTACATCGCTAGTGTACGAGTTCGTTTGCTATCTGTCAATGATTCAGGCCACATGGGATACCCTGATGAGGCACGGCCAGGCTCAAATCGCCTTGGAGGGGTTTAAAGCCTAACGGGCCGTCAACGTTGAAATCGCGCACCGCGCTCACGATCCCCACCTTTTCCCAATTTTTATACTATTTAGTAATATATCGTTGACGTAATACAAAATACATCGTATCGTCGTTTCTCCACGCGTCTCCGGTTTGCGACTAGAAAGCACACATGCCTATCCGGCCCTTCCGCTCGCACACCGCTCGTGGTCTGTCTCCGCGCGTCTCCCTGAGTTCGAACGCCGGCCGCATCTGTCTCTTTCTTACGGGACTGCTCGTATTGGCGAGTTCCGCCAGCGCGCAACTTCAACCGCCGTTCGTGTACACCACCGGCGGAGCCATCGCCACCCGCGACGACGCAACCGGTATGCTTGCGCCGACCTTGGCGTCACCACTTGCCGTGCTTGGCTTTCCCGCGGTCCTCGACGCAAAAGGCCGCTTCCTCTTCGCCGCCGGCAATAACAGCATCCATATGTACCAGGTGGATTCCGTCACCGGCTCCTACACCGAGGTTCGCGATTCGCCTTTCCATACGACGAACACCAACAATCCAATCTTGCTTCACGGCACCCGGCTTTGGTCTGCCCATAGCGTTTAGCGTCGCGCCCGGCTCCGGACAACCCGTAGTCGGCCCTGTGGCCACGCTCACGCCGGCAAATTTAATGTTTGGCAGCAGCACCATCGGTATTGCAGCTCCCACGCAGTCCCTTTTGCTCTCCAGCACCGGCGACCAGGCCCTCAGTGTCAACGCCATCAAGATCACCGGCTTGAATGCCGCCGACTTCACTGAAATTGACAATTGCAATGCGCCTACGGTGCTCAAACGCAACACTTCCTGTCTCATCACGCTAAACTTCACACCCACCGCATCTGGCTCACGCCTTGCGCAATTTACCGTCGAGGACAATGCTCCCGGCAGCCCACAGTCTGTCCCGCTTACCGGTGCGGGACTCGGTGCACCTCCACCTGCTCCAGCTGTCACGTTTACACCTGGCATCTTGAATTTTTCCGTCCCGTCAAAGGGGTCCACCAGTTTGCCGCTCAGTGTCACCCTGACTAATTCCGGGAATGCGCCTCTAAATATTTCCGCCATTAGTCTTGGCGGCAGTAATCCCGCGGATTTCAGCGCGCCGTCCAGCAATTGCACTGCGGCGCCCATAGCTCCCGCAGCGTCGTGTATCGCCACGGAATCGTTCACACCGTTAGTCGCGGGCTTTCGGCAAGCCGCGCTCATCTTTGCGGATAATGCAGCGGGCAGCCCGCAGTCCATAACTCTCAACGGTACGGAAACTAGCCCGACAAGCGGACCGGCGCTGACATTTCTTCCCACCACCGTGAATTTTCCCGCGCTGTCGCAGGGATCCACCAGCCCGGTTCAAACTGTTACGGTGACCAATCCGGGGAACGCGCCTACGGTTATTACTGCCATCGCTCTCGGCGGCAGCAATCCCGCCGATTTCAGCGCACCCACAAGTACCTGCATCGGTGTTCCCCTGCCACCCAACGCCTCGTGCATTGTGAACGAAACGTTCACACCTTCCGCCGTTGGCGTCCGTGAAGCTGCATTGATCTTCACGGACAATGCATCCGGCAGCCCGCAGTCCGTAGCGCTTATCGGCACAGGGATAGACTCGCCTCCCGGTCCGGCGCTTAAGTTTATCCCCACCTCCGTGACCTTCCCGGTTACTACGCAAGGCCTCGCCAGCGTGCCCATCACTGTCGCCATCATCAATAGCGGTACGACCCCGATGCACATCTCGAATATCTCCGCTGCAGGAAATAGCCCCGCCGACTTCACGAATTCTGTCACCTCCTGCAGTACCGCCACCGTCGCCGCTAACCCCAGTTGCACGGTCAGCGTTACCTTCTCGCCCCTGTTTTCCGGGCCGCGCAGCGAAACTCTTATCGTCAGCGACGACGCCCCGAACTCCCCTCAGGTTTTAACCATTTTCGCCAGCGCCCCCGGCGTTTTCGGTGAGTAGTTCTTCGACCGCGCTCTCGGCCACCGTCTCCGCGGGTCAGTCCGCCAACTATGCGCTGCAACTTACACCGGGCCTCGATTACAGCGGAACGATCTCTCTCACCTGTACCGGCGCCCCATTGGGCGCAACATGCCAGGCACCGTCCTCGGTGGTTATCAACACCGGCGCTCCCGCGTCCTTCACGGTCACGGTGCTTACCAGTGGCGGTGCGCTGGTTGCTCCGAAACTCACCGCGCGCAGCTCGCCGCACACGCCCGCCTCACCCGGGGCGTTCACCGTTGCACTTAGCACGCTGCTTTTTCTGTTAATTTTGCGCTTGAATCGTGAGTGGGGTGCGTCGACTCCCGCCATTGGTCCCCATACATCGCGGTGGAAAATCGTTTACGCTACGGCGGCGCTACTGATTTTCATTCCTCTGCTCTTCGTATCGGACGGTTGCGGAGGCGCATCGACAAATACGCCTGCAGCCCAGAAAACTTCCATGGTGACGCCGAGGGGCACTTCCACTCTGGTTATAACGTCGACAGCCACTAACGCTTCAGGTAAAGCGCTGCAACTGCCGCTCATTCAGCTGACGCCGGTGGTTAACTAACGCATGACGCGACAAATTGCTCGTCGCTAAATTTCCGTCACAAATATTATTTGGCCGCCGAAATCCGGTAAACCGTGCCCGCCATGTCGTCGGACACCAGCAATGATCCGTCGGTCGTCACGACCACTCCCACCGGACGTCCATATACCTCACTCTTTTCCGGGTCCGGCACCAACCCCGTTAGAAACGGCGTCGGATCGCCGCTGGGTTTTCCGTCTTTGAATGGCACAAACACTACCTGGTACCCTGCACGCGGCGAGCGGTTCCACGATCCGTGCTCAGCCACGAATGCTCCACCGTGATAACTAGCCGGGAATTGGTTCCCAGTGTAAAACGCAAACTGCAGAGGCGCGCGGTGCGCACCCAGCAACACGTCCGGAACAATTGCTTTCGAGGTAAGTTCCGGTCTCTGCGGCTTCACGCGCGGATCTATGTTGTCCCCAATATAGCTGTACGGCCATCCGTAAAATCCGCCATCCTTCACAGACGTAAAATAATCAGGCGGCAGATCATTTCCCAGCCCATCGCGCTCGTTCACACTAGTCCACAGCATTCCAGTTTTGGGTTCGAGCCCTATCCCAGTCGGATTTCGGATTCCTGTGGCGTATAGCCGCGCATTTTTGCCATCCAGGTCGCAAATGGTGATCGCCCCGCGTCGCGTGTCGCTCTCAATACTTATGTTCGACGCGGATCCGATGCCCACCAGGAGATGCTTTCCGTCGGGTGCCATCGACAGCGAGCGTGTGGAGTGCCCTCCAGTCGGTAAATCCATCAAATGCTCCGCTTCTCCCTGCCGCTTGGAAGTCTTCGCGTCATATTTGAAACGCAGCAAAGCATCGGTGTCACCTACGTACACATAGTCGTCGTGAAAAACAATGCCGTATGGCTCTCGCAGCCCGCTTGCAAACACTTCATTTACCTGCGCGCTGCCGGTGTGTTGCGGATCGCGTAGCACAACGACTTTGCCTCCAGCTGTGTCCGCAAGGAGCACATCGCCATTGGGCGCTATCACCATCCATCGCGGCCCTTTAAAATCCGCGGCGAAAATATTTATTTCGAATCCCTGCGGCACGGTGGGCAGAAATCCCTTCGGCGGCTTCCCTTCCTCCGCGGGATTTGTAGCGGACTTGGAAGCAAATGGTGGAGGAAGCTCCGGCTTCTTGCCGTTGGTTACCTGCGCGCGCAACCCGGGTGCCATGATCAGCCCAAACAGCAAGCCCGCAACCGGCGCGGTCCGGCAAATAAATCGTGCCGTCCCCACACGCATTGGGAAACTCGCCTCGACGTTACTTTTCATCTTGCCTCCTCCTGAAAGTCTGCCTAGTCTTTTGATGTCCCGTCGTTTCTTCCGGTTCCATTAAAAGCGGTAGCATCCTCGTTCCCGTGCAATCTCGTCTGTCACAATCTAAACCACTTTGGACGTTACCGACAAAGTAGTTCAACCACAGAAGCGCACGCAAACCGCGCCTCTTTTGAGTGCGGCATCGCTCACCGAGTGTTCTCTTATTCCGGTTCGCGCATCCAATCAACAACGGTTATCGTAGTGTTTGATGAAAGGTCCCACCCCATGGAAAGACCGTATCTTGGCAAGCTACTGGCAATCGCTTTAATCGTGGTGTTCTTCGCCTGGACTGCCGTCCGCGCTCTCGGCGCCCGTCCCGCAGAAACNCCCAGCGCATCCTTGTTTCCCAAGCCCACAACCGACGCGCCGCTCGCGAACTCCTCTGCGTCCCAATCTGCTGTCTTCGCTGGTGGTTGCTTTTGGGGCGTGCAAGCTGTCTTTGCGCACGTCAAAGGAGTGAAGTCTGCGACGTCCGGCTACTCCGGTGGACGAGTGAAATCGCCCTCATACGAAGTCGTTAGTATGGGTGTGACCGGGCACGCTGAATCCGTTCAGGTCAACTACGACCCTTCGCAAATCACTTACGGCCAACTGTTGATGGTTTATTTTTCCGTGGCGCACGATCCCACACAGTTGAATCGTCAGGGACCTGACGCCGGTTCGCAATATCGCTCGGCCATTTTTTATTCGAATGACGAACAGAAACGCATCGCGGATGATTACATCGCCCAGCTAAATTCCGCCGCCGTCTATTCGCGCCCCATCGTCACGAAGGTTGTGCCTTTCGAAGCGTTCTACCCCGCCGAGGACTATCACCAGGATTACTTGAAGAAGAATCCCGGCAACCAGTACATCGTCTTCAACGATTTGCCAAAACTCAAACGTCTGCAAAAAGAATTCCCCACTCTTTATCGGCCCGATTAGTTTCGCTGCGTCCAGCCTCGTATGGCGCAGCTTCCGGCTCAAGCCTCGCTATTTTTACCCCCCCCCAGTAAGAGATGCTGTTAGAATCCCAACCAATAAATGCGTCTATGCCCCGAGTGCCACAGAGCTCTGGGTTACAAAATCACGTGAACAAGTATCCTCGGTCGAATGCTAAAACGAATAAATCCGAATTATCAGTCGAGGAGCCACATTTGAAGGAGGCTAAATGAAAACCTTTTGCTTGACAGGATTGCTATTTCTGGCCGCAGCCGCATTCATGCAACCGCTAGCCCGTAGCCAGTCGAAGCCAGTTTCCGTAGATATAAAGAACTCGGAAGGCCAGAGCATCGGCACCGCGACGCTTACGCCCGCAGCGCAAGGTGTAAAAATCAAACTCGACATCAAGGATCTGCCGCCGGGACAGCATTCCATTCATATCCATCAAGTAGGCAAGTGTGACGCACCCGATTTCAAAACCGCGGGTCCGCACTTTGGTTCGGCCGGCGCGGGTCACGAACACGGCGCCGCACCTGCCGGGGACATTCCGAATTTTTCGTTGATAGTCGCCCCGGATCACACGGCGCATGTGAGCGTCGTGGCTCCCAACGTCACTCTGGGGAGCGGTGACAATTCCGTGTTCAGTAATGGGGGGACTTCCATCGTTATTCACGCCGTTACCGATACTTCCGCAGCCACCGCTCCTGCACGCATCGCCTGCGGCGTAATCGCGAAGCTGGAATAACCGCTAGAGATATATACTCTCGGCGCATTCCCCGAAGCCCGGCAAAATCGTTTTGATTCCCGCCAGCGGAATTACCTTTTCTCTGGTCGCTCGGTGACAGCTTGGTCGCTCGGAGCCGGCAACGAAGATTTTCTGCCGCCGGATGACTCCCCCGCGAATAGCGATGCAAGATTTCGATATGCGTAAATTGTCGGAGCGTGATTTTGCATCAGACCGCCGGTATCTGCCGTCGGCCCATAACTGCTATGCAGCGCGCAGCCAAACATCCTCAGCATCGCTATTTGCTGCCCGCGATGATGAGCGCTGTGCGCAATCCTTCGCGTCATAACCCACGCGCGCAAGCGTGGCACGTCGAAGAACTGCGTCTCCCCAGACCACCATGATTCGTCTTTCGTGCGCAAAACAAGGAGCCGCTTCTCACTGTCTTCAGCATAGCGTTTCATGAATTCCAGCCGCGTCTCCGTCTGCGGCAAAGGCGGGGCACTCACATCAACGCCTAGCATGTTGCGGAACCACAGGTCTTCGCTCACGCACTGATGCACCATCTGTTCCTGAACGCTGCGCCCGCGACGATCGCCGTCGCGCGGGCGGCGATGCATATCTTCATCACGGAATTCACTCCAGGTGCTAATAATTTTGACTCGTTCCGTTTCGTAGGTTTCCACCAGAAAGTCGTAAGTCATCGCGTGCCTCGCCAATATTTCTAACAGCGAGTTCCGCCATTGGCAATCTCCGGCGACACAACAAAAAAAGAGGAAGGGCAAATCGCCCTCCCTCTGTTCACTCCATAAATTGCAGAGTGAATTTACCGCTTACAGCTTTCGTTGACCATGCTCACGTCCGTCACGTTCAAATGGCCGTGCTCAGTTGCATTCGGATTAGTTTCGTCCTTGGCCTTTTCCTTCGTCCCATGCATTCCGGCGTGCCACACTCTGCCGTTCACCGTCACGGTGTGGCCCACATGATCGCCCAACTTGGCGTTCTTGGAGGTCAACGTCCAGGTACTGCCATCGTCCGCCGTCAAATTGTATTGGCCTGATTTATCGCCGGCTGAAAGGCAACCGGTCAACGTGCGAGTCGAATCGCTCTTTTTTTGCGTGTCTTCTTGAGCCGCAAAGCTCACTCTCGGAACCATAGCCAGGCTGGATAGCGCGAGAAAACTTAGTGCTAATTTAGCTTTCATTAAATTGCCTCCGGTTTATTCATCTTTGGAGCAGCTTGGGCAAGGCTGCTCCCTCACGAAAGATTCTTTCATTGCGACAGGTAGGCGGCCATACCGGGAAGTACTGAGAATGCTGGGGAATAAAAATCGCCACTCCCTGGTGGGCTATGGACTTGCATGCTCAGACTGGCGATGCATTTAATGTTGCGTGTCCACTCGCTCAAACAGACCTACCCCGGACCATGGCCGCGAACCNTGTGCGCCTTTTTTTTCCGGCAGGTGCGAAAGTAGGCGCAACCCAAACGGGGGACGTCTAAAACGCGCGGCGGTTTTCAGCAGGCCTTGTACGTCAACGGCTCGCCAGCCGTATGGCTCTAAGAATTGTGGACCTTCCGGGGGTCCGAACTTGAATGGCGCGCCAACCTGGCTAAGTTGCTTTCCGGTGGTGCGCTGCATCAGGCGCAACAGTCCCGGCGAATGCATATCGAGAATCCAGCGCTTAAATTGGGGATGCCCGGCAAGGTCTTTGGCGAGTCCGACCACTTGACTGGACTCCAGATAAATTAGCAATCCCTCGGTGAGCACCATAATCTTCCTGGCCCGCCCCGTGAGTTCCGCAAACACCGGCTTGCGAGCCTCAACATCGGAAAGGTCCAGGCGGATACGTTCGAGTCGGCAGGTTGGTTTTTCACCGGCAAGAATTCCTTCTTTATATGTGAGAATTTCCGGCAAATCGATTTCTGCCCATTGAAGCGCAGGCGGCAACTGCATGCGATATGGCCGCGCATCCAAACCGGCGGCCAGATTTATCACCATGTCCATGCCGTGCTGAATTTCGCGGAGAATAAATTGATCGAAAAGATAAGTGCGGGCTACCCACGCCCACGCGTAACTATTTCCGTGCGGCAGCGTGCTGGCGATATCGACGCCCAGCGCTCCCGCAAGTCGCGCAGCATAGGGATCACGGAAGAGCGCATCAGGACGCTGTGTTTCGTTGGCGCGAAATACCGCAGCCCATCGCGCCGTGTCTGAAATATTACGAACTACCATGACGGGCTCGGACATAGTTGAATAGGACGGAATCGCGAACACAAGTTAAGATTCGCGCTGTGTGATTATATCGTGCCGGTCTTGGCGATAATGGTTATTAATATTCCAGAGAAAACAGATGGCGAAAACCAGCGCGGGATTACTCATGTACAGAGAACGGAACGGCCAGATGGAAGTGTTGCTCGTACACCTCGGCGGGCCATTTTGGAAAAACAAAGATCGCGGAGCCTGGTTTGTCCCCAAGGGCGAAATTAATCCCGGCGAAGACCTGCTCGCTGCGGCAAAACGCGAATTCCAGGAAGAGACCGGCCTCGTTCCGCGCGGTGATTTTGTACCTCTCGGCAGCGTGAAGAACAAGAGCGGTAAGACTGTGCATGCCTGGGCGTTTGCCGGTGATTGCGACCCCACATGTATTAAGAGCAATACATTTGAAATAGAATGGCCGCCTAAATCCGGCAGGATGGCGACATTTCCGGAAATTGATCGAGCAGATTTCTTCACGTTCGAAGCCGCGAGGGAAAAAATGCATCTGGCCGAATTTGAATTCGTATCCAGACTGAAAAAGGTCTCGCCCAAATAACGACCCACCAATCGGATTTTGTTGTAAGAAAAAATCGGGCGGAGGACAGTTCGCCCTCTTTTTGTTTCGCTTGTTGGGGTTCCAATTCTTGATGGTTGACTTCGACGATGTAGTTCGGTATTACCAGCAGACGCGCCGCTTTCCTATAAGAGGCGCCAACCGTTAGAAGACGTTTAAGGAGGATTTATGGCCAACAATGTCCGTGCTATTCCCGAAGGCTATCATTCGATTACTCCCGCACTAACTTGCAGAGAGGCCGCCAAGGCCATTGATTTTTACAAGAAAGCGTTGGGAGCAAAAGAAATCCACCGGATGCAAGGACCAGACGGAAAGATTGGACACGCTGAAATGCAGATTGGCGACTCAAGATTCATGTTAAACGATGAATTTCCGCCCATGGCGTCCGCGCCAGACCCGAATTCTAAATCATCACCATCCAGCTATCTATTCATCTACACCGACGATGTGGACACGGCTTTCAACAAGGCGGTAGCCGCGGGTTGCAAGGTGACCATGCCGCTGCAGAATCAATTCTGGGGCGATCGCTTCGGCAAATTGGCTGATCCCTTCGGTCATCATTGGGGCATGGCGCAACATGTGGAAGATGTCGCCCCAGCAGAGATGGAGCGACGCGCCAAGGAATGGCAAGAAAAAATGGCCAAGTCCGCCGGCAGCCATAATTGAGCCTTAAGTAATTGCTGTTTTGACCCGGCTCAGCAGCAAATTAGTTTTGTTCGTGAATGCGCCCTGCGTTAATTCATAAACGTCGGGCGCATTTTCTTTTTTTGGGCCTAGTCGATCGCCAATCCGCTGCTATTAATTGCTCTTGCGATGGCCGGTCATCCATCGGCTGCTCGTTCGATGCGAAATGTGAAGCAGCCGGCAGTCGTGCTGTGCACTTGCAAATAATCGACTTCGCGGTTTGCAAACAGGCGCGCGATTACGGCCTCGAATGCTCCATCAACAACATATTCCTGTGCGATCAAGCGTCGACCTCGGGCATAAGCCTCGAGCGTGCGTGCGCTTCCGCGAAGCTCGTCTGGGAAACCACCCAGCTCATCGTATCGGGAACATTCTTTTGCGTGCACGTAAATTGGTCCGGGCTGCGGCAATTCTTCCACGCCATTGAATCGGTCATAGGTGAACAGTATGGCGTCATCCACTTGCGGAGTAATCAGGCGCAGGCAATGACGGCATGGCGCCGCGTCGGTTGCTAACTCCTTATGCGCTGGAAACCCATAGACCGGCGCGCGCATGGTCTGGCGCACTGTGTCGGCGACTTCTGTAGAAATGGCAACAATTTTATTTGGCATCACGATCGCTCCTCGATTGCTGGTTTAATCCCTAGCGGGCCAATCAAACCTTGTACCAGTCAATTTGAGCCTGATCGTGCGTGCCGTTCTATCCGGTTTCCGCTTTCAAACAAGAGAGAAATGGCCAACCGGCGGGCTAGAGTTGCCAATCTCTATTAATTTGACGATCCGTATAGAGCACAGCAGTTCAACTGTATGAGAAAAGAATAAATGTCAGCGGCGATTGCGTGGCTTTGAACGCCGGGACTTAGCACCGCGGCGATGTTTGGAACCGGGAGGCATACTTGCGCTGAGCGAGTCGCGGGTCTTTTTGGGAAGCTTGGCAACCATGATGTCGTACGAGTCGCGCACAAGCGCGGACAGTTCGGCGGAAGAAAGCGCGTCTCTCGTTTCCAGGGCCACCCATTGCGCGCGAGCCAGATACGGCGCGGGAATAATGCCGGGACGCTCGGTTAGCTCATAGAAATTTTCCGGAGACGCTTTGAAAGACAGCCACACCGGCGCTGGCTCAAGAACCGCATGAGCAAACATCTTGCCCGCGACTTTGAATGTCAGATCGATGCCCCAGATCACGTGTTCCGTGACGGACGGAAAAGAAAGACACAGACCGCGGATCCAGCTGACATCCATGGGGCGAATCTAGAAGAAAACACCGTGCGCGACAACAATTGTTTACCTAGTCAGGATTTTGTACTGCGCCGACGTGAGTGGAACGACGGAAAGACGGCCTTGGCGTACCAGCGGCGAATCCTCGAACAGCGGATCTGCTTTCATCAGCGCCAGGGAAACAGGGCGTTTTATGGGTGGACCTGCTTTGATGGTGATGACGGGATTTTTGGAATCCTCATTGTTTACCGACACCACCGTAGCCATGCCCACCGCGCTTTTGACATCGCCAGTTTCGTAAATAACTAATTTCGTTCCCGGCTTCATCTCGCGGAGATTTCTTAGCGCCACAGGATTGGAAACACCGTCCCATTCAGTGACGGAATCGCGCTGCAAATCGGCGAACGAATATCCGGCAGGCTCTGTTTTCAGCAAATAATAGTCGGAAGCCATCAGCTGTCACCTCTGTTGAGAGGCACTATTCTAGCGACTCCTCGTTAATTTACCGTAGAAAATTGTTGCTGCCGGTCAAGCGGACTGCACACCGAACCGTCGAGCCCGCTCCAGGAAAATTGGTTCTAACGCAGTTCGCGAATGATTTCGCGCGCAGCGTTGGCCCCGGAAGCCCCAGTGAGTCCATTACCTGGATGAGTGCCAGAGCCACAAAGAAATAATCCGCGAATAGGCGTTTTGTAGCGGGCCCAATCCAGAACCGGGCGCATAGTGAAGAGCTGATCGAGTGCTAGCTCGCCATGAAAAATGTGGCCTCCGGTCAAACCATACTCCGTCTCCAGATCCTGCGGTGTGATCACCTGCGAGGCTTCCACAAGCTCGGCAAAATTCGGAGCGTGCGCGGCAATGGTTTTGATAACCGTCTCGCCCAAGTCCTTGCGGCGCGCGTCCCAATTTCCATTTTTCAATTTGTACGGCGCGAACTGCACGTGGGCCGAGAGAACATGTTTGCCCTCAGGCGCAAGAGTTGGATCGAGAAGTGTCGGAATTGTGAGATCGAGATAGGGAGCGTCGGAAAATTCTCCATACTTGGAAGCGTCAAATGCACGCTCGAGATAATCGATCTCAGGGCCAATGTGAATGCGGCCGGAGAGCGCCGCCTGGCAAAACCCATCCGCTCCGACGCCGGCCGATAGCGAAGGAAAAGTTGGCAGATCGTTGAGGGCGAAATTTACTTTAGCCACCGTGCCGTTGGCGCGAATATTCCGGATGCGTAAAGCGAAAGTCGGATCGAGTTGCGACGGATCCATGAGCTGAAAAAATGTGCGCTTGGGGTCGACGCCGGAGACGACGGCCTCGACGGCGATTTCATCTCCGTCAGCGAGCACAAGGCCGGCCACGGCACTGTTTTTTATGCGAATATGCAGCACTTCCGCGTTGGTGCGGATTTCCGCGCCAGC
>JGI12635J15846_10003932_pt1 | contig 12871 bp, 10 predicted proteins | sample BlaSpr_A8_OM2_M2_FD_15846 | JGI IMG/M metagenome (IMG submission 15846) | reverse complement strand
CCTCCCTGCCGCGCGGCTCGCGCCGCGCGGGAGGGGAGACGACAGGCCGCCGTGCAAGTCTCCCAAGCCAGCGCTCGTGCGCGCCCTCAGGTCAGCGTCCATTCCTCGGCGCTGGCGCCGGCGAGCGCGCGAACCCGCGCCTCGTCGGCGGCGAGTTCCTTGGCCGGTCCGGAATAGACCACGATGCCGTCGTCGAGCACATAGGCGTTGTCGGCGATCTCCAGGCTCAAGCGGGCATTCTGCTCGACCAGCAGCACCGAAATGCCCTCGGTCTTCATCTGCTGGACGATGCGAAACACCTCGCGCACGATCAGCGGCGCCAGCCCCTGCGACGGCTCGTCGAGAATCAGGAGTTTCGGGTTTAGCAACAGCGCGCGGCCGATCGACAGCATCTCCTGCTCGCCGCCGGAAAGCTGCCGGCCGCGATTTTGCTTGCGGTCCGCGAGGCGCGGAAACAGCTGGTAGATCCGGTCAACGGTCCACGGACCGTCGCGCTCCAGCGGGACCTTCAGGTTTTCCTCGACACTGAGATTGGCGAAGATCCGCCGGCCCTCGGGCACATAGCCCACGCCAGCAGCCGCAATGCGGAAGGTCGGCCAGCGCGTGGTGTCCTCGCCGAAGATCGTGATCTTGCCTTCGCGCGCCGGGGTCAGGCCCATCAGGCTGCGCAATGTCGTGGTCTTGCCGGCGCCGTTGCGTCCCAGCAGTGCGGTGATCTTGCCCTCGGCGACGCTGAGGCTGACGCCGTGCAGGATGTGGCTCTTGCCGTAATAGGTGTGGAGGCCTTCGGCCGTCAGGGCTGCGGTCATCCGGTTCCCCCAAGATAGGCTGCCTGCACCGCCTCCGACGCCGCGATCTCCTTCGGCGTCCCTTCGGTAAGCAGATTGCCCTGGTCGAGCACCGTGATGTAATCGGCCAGTTGAAAGACCACCCGCATGTCGTGCTCGATCAGGACGATCGTGTATTTGCTTTCGCGATGCAGGCGGCGAACCAAGGCTGTGATCTCGTAGGTCTCCTGATCGCCCATGCCTGCCGTCGGCTCGTCGAGCAGCAGCAGCCGCGGCCGCTGCGCGAGCGCCATCGCGATCTCGGTCGTGCGCTGATCGCCATGGGCGAGTTCGCCGACCAGCCGATCGGTCTTGCCGGTGAGTCCCACCAGTGTCAGCATTTCGTCCGCGACGTCGTTGGCGAGCTTCGCGGCCGCCCGGCTCGGCACCATATTCATTATCTGTCCTGCCGCCACCTCGGCGGCCGTGAGCACATTTTCGTGGACCGTCAGCTCGGGAAAGATCTCGGTGATCTGGAAGGTGCGCCCCATGCCGAGCCCGACCCGCCGGTGCGCGGGGACCTGGGTCACGTCCTGTCCGTCGAACAGGATCGAGCCTGCGGTGGGAGCGAAATAGCCGCTGATCATGTTGAAGAAGGTAGTCTTGCCCGCCCCGTTCGGACCGATGATGGCCCGTAGCTCGCCGGGTTTGACGGACATCGAGACGTCTTTGACGGCAACGAGATTGCCAAACCGCTTTGTGACATTGCGGACTTCGAGCATGGTCACGCCGAACCGCGCAGGCGCTGCATGCCTAGCAGGCCGCGCGGGAAGAACAGCACGACCAGCACGAAGATTGCGCCGACAAACGACATCCAGTTCACGGTCATCGACGAGATATAGTCCTGCAGCACGACGAACACGGTCGCGCCCAGCAGCGGTCCCCAGAACGTCCGCATGCCGCCCATCACGCACATCACGACGAAATAGCCCGACAGCGAGTAATGCAGCGCCAGCGGATCGGCAAAGTTGTTGAGCAGCGCGTAGAGAGTGCCGGCAAGCGCCGTGAAGAAGCAGGAGATCGAGAACGAGAGCCAGATCTGGCGTTCGACCGGGATAGCCAGGAAGCGCGCGCGGCGTTCGTTCTCGCGGATGGCCCGCAAGGTATGGCCGAACGGGGAGCGGACCAGCAGCCCGAGCAGGGCCACGGCGATCGCGAAGACCGCCAGCAGGAAATAATAGAATTGAGGCCCGCCCGCGGTGATATCGAGAGTCAATGGCCCGAGCCCGATGGGCTCGCGATGGAAATCGCGCAAGCCGTCGAAGCCGCCGGTGAAGTCGTTCCAGCTATAGGCGAGATAATACCATAGCTGGCCGAAGGCGATCGTGCACATCGCGAAGTAGACGCCGCGGCGGCGTACGATCAATAACCCGAACAAGGTGCCGGCCAATCCGCCGAGCAGCGTCCCGGCGAGCATGGCGAGCGGCGTGCTGTGCACGAGGTACCGCAGCGTCAGGCCGGCACCATAGGCGCCCAGTCCAAAATAGGCCGCATGGCCGAAGCTCAGCACGCCGGTGAACCCCAGCAACAGGTTCAGCCCCATCGCGGCCAGGCCGAACACCAGCACGCGCCCAGCAAGCGCCGTATAACCGCCGAGCATCGGAAGCCAGTAGGGAGCCGCGATCAAAATCCCCCAGATAACGACAAGCCTGACCCAGCGGGGAACGGCCGGCTGACGCATCGCAGGCACGGCTGCGGTGGCGACGTCGGTACTCATGACATCATTCCTTCCTCACCCATCAAGCCGCGCGGCCGTATCAACAGCACGATCATCATGATGGCATAGATCACCGCCTCGCTCGCGGTGGGGAAAAACACGGTGGTCAGGGCCGCCGCCATCCCGATCAGGAGCCCGCCGAACAGCGTGCCGATCAGGCTCCCGACGCCGCCGACGATAATGGCGATGAAGCTCGGCATCAGCAGGTCGTCGCCCATGTTGGGATTGAGGCCGATCTGCCCGGCGGCGAGCACCCCGCTCAAGCCNGCCAGCAGGCAGCCGAGCGCGAAATTGAACGTCCGCAGGAAGCTGATGTTGACGCCCAGCGAGGCCACGGTTTCAAGGTCGAGTGTNCCCGCCCGAATGCGCACGCCGACCCGGGTGTAACGCAGGAACGAGAACAGTCCGAGCACCGTGGTGATGACGACCGCGACCATGAAGACGCGATACCATGTGATGAAGAACAGCTCGGCGCTGATCGGCTGCGAAAGAAAATCGGGCAACCCCAGCGGCAGACCGTTGGGGCCCCATATATAACGTGCGGCATCCTGCATCACGAACGCAAATCCGAAGGTGAGCAGCAGGCTGTAGACCGGATCGCGGTTGTAGACCCGGCGGATCATCAGCCGCTCGATCGCAAGCCCGATCAGCGCGGTCAGCAGCGGCGAGACCACCAGCGCCCCCCAATAACCCAGCACCGGCGACAATGTGAAGGCGAGATAGCCGCCGAGCGCCAGGAAATTGCCGTGAGCGAAGTTGATGACGTTGCTGAGGTTGAGGATCAGCGACAGGCCAAGCGCCATCAGCACGTAGAACGCGCCGATGATCAGCCCGTTCGTGACGTTGAACAATATGACCTGCGTCATCCGTCCTCCTCGCAAGCCTCGCCGCGGTTACCGGCGAGTCAGGACGGCTCTACCATCTTGCACCCGGTATCGGCGACCGAACCCGCGGCTTCCTCGCCTGGCATCAGCGTCGAGACGGTGAACACGTCGTCGGGTCCGGATTTCGGCGGATGTGCTTCGCCAACGAAGATATTCGGCATCAGCTCGTGATCGCCGGCGCGATAACGCACCTTGCCCGGTTGCAATGCTACATCGGGCGGCAGTTCGAGATCCTCCAGCGCCTTCGCCAGTTTCGGGCCCTCCAGCGATTTCGCTTTCTCCGCCGCCAACCGTACCGAATGCATCGACACATAACCGAACCAGTCACGCGCGGAGGGCGTCTTTTTGGTCGCGGCCCGGTAGTCGGCGACGAACTTCACCACTTCGGGTACATTGGGCTGGTTCCACCACCATTCCATGTCCCACCAGCCGGTCTGCGCATCCGGCGGGCATCCCTTGATGCTTTCCAGTTCGAACAGCGCGCCGCCGAGCGCCATTTCCTTCTGCATGCCGAACTGGGTGAATTGCTTCATGCAGTTGATCTGGGTCAGCCCGCCCATGTTGTTGAGCAGCACGTTCGGCTTGTAGGCCTTCGCCTTGATCAGGGTGGCGGAGAAGTCGGTATTGTTGATCGGCAGCATGTCGCCTTCGAAGCTGCCGCCGGACTTGGTCAGTGCCTTGACGAAGGCGTCCTGCAGGGAATGGCCGTAGGCATAATCGGGCGTGATGAAGAACCATTTCTTGCCGAACTTCTTCACCAGTTCCGGCGTGACCGCACTGGCATCCATTGTCGTGTTGTTGCAAACCCGGAACACATTCCACTTGCAGTTGGTGCCGGTGATCGGATCGGTATGGCCGCCGGGCACGATGTGGAAGATCTTCTTTTCGTTGGTCACCTGCGACATCGCATAGGCAATGCCGGAGTTGACGTCGCCGAGGATGGCGTCGACGTTGTCGCGGTCGATCAGCTTTCGCGTCTTCTGCACGCCGGTGCCGACGTCGTTGGCCGAATCCTCAACCAGCAGCTGAACCTGGCGGCCCAGAATTCCGCCCTTCTTGTTGATTTCGGCCTCGGCGTATTTCGCGCCGTCGACTTCGCTCTGCGCCAGCGCCGAGAGCACGCCGGTGAGCGGGTTGACCATTCCGATCCGAACGGGCGTATCGCCCCGGGCTTTGATGATGTACGGCGATGCAAATTGCATCGCAGCAATGGCGGCGCTTGTCTTTAGAATAGTCCGTCGATCGATCAACCAGGATCGTTGCGAATTACCCATGCTGTCCTCCCAGACAAGTTTATGCCTTTAATGGCCGGCATTTCTTGGATGCCTCGATTGGCGGGGGAGCCTATCCCTTCCGGCGCGGCTTTGCCAATCAGCAAGCCGCCAAAGATCCTGCGACCTTCGGCCTAGGCGCGTGCCCATAAGCTGGGCCGTCCGCACCGCTTAATCATGCGCCGCGGCCGATGCCTTGGAGCGGATCGGCGCTGTCGGTCGCCTCGCCTCGCCGGGCTCCAACACGAAGCGTTGATCGAGGAAATACCAGGGCGTCGCGAAATCCGGCTCGGGCGAGGGCTCGTCATGGCGGACGTAGTTGCCGATCAGCGCGCGGGTGACGCCGAACTGGACGTCGGAATCGATGTGCTCGTCGTCGGGCGAGTAGATTTGCGAGACCAGCGTTTTGAAGCCGGTCTTGTGGATCATGAAGTGCAAATGCGCCGGCCTGTAGTGATGGCGGCGGGTGGCCTTCACCAGTTCGCCGACCGGTCCATCGATCGGGATCGGATAGCCCGCCGGCTTGACGCTGCGGAAATGGAAGCGCCCGGCCTCGTCCGAGATAAAGCGCCCGCGCAAATTCATCTCGGCCTGGCTAGAATCCTGGTTTTCGTAGAGACCTTCCGGCGAGGAATGCCAGACGTCGACTTCAGCGCCTGCGACGGGGCGCCCGTTGCCGTCTTCGATGGCGACATGAACGACCAGTCCGGGGCCGGGCGTCGGCGAACGCACCAGCGTATCGCCGCTGGCGCTGAGCGGCTGATCGTCGCGCCAGAACGGTCCCAGCATGTTCGCTTGCGTCTCGGTCTGGCCATCGCCATTGTTGAGCAGGCAGACCAGCGCGGAAAGGCCCAGCGAGCCCGCCATCAACACGACCTCGTTATGCGAAGGCGTGGTCTTCTGGCCCAGCGCCGCGACAATCCTCACCGCCTCCTGGAATTCGCGTTCGGTCATGCGAACCTCGCGCACGAAGCCGTGCAGATGGCGCACCAACGCCAGCAGGATCTCGCGCAGCCGCGGATCCTCGGTGCGGGCGACGGCCTCGAGCACCGCATCGGTCACCATGGCCTGATTTTCGATGATCATTTTCGATCCATGGGTCCCTGCGAAGCTTCCTGCCTCAATGCCCGGCCGCGTTTTTGGCGGCGGCATTGTTGAGCACGACCAGGGCATCGACGGCGACGCCGGTCCTGGTGTTGATCAGGAACGGATTGACGTCGATCGAGGCGATGCGCCCTCCCGCGTCCGCCATCAGGTTGGAGAGGCCGACCAGCGCCTTGACCGCGGAAGCCTCATGCAGCGCCGGCTTGCCGCGATATCCCTTCAGCTTCACGCCGGCCTTGGTCCGGCTGATCAGCGCTCTCGCCTCCGCCGCGTCGAGCGGCGCGCCGGCCAGAGCGACATCCTTCATCAACTCGATATCGACGCCGCCGGTGCCGAACAGCACCACCGGTCCCATCTCGGCGTCGAGCGCGCTGCCGACCACAAGCTCGAGCTCGGCCTTGACCTGCTGGGCGATCAGGATGCCCTCGAGCTTCGGCCTGCCCTTCAGTTTCTTTACCCTTGCGGTGATGTCGTTGAAGGCCTTTTTCACTTCAGCCGCGCTGTTGAGATTCAGCACCACGCCGCCGATGTCGGATTTGTGCAGGATCTCCGCGCTGACCACCTTGGCGACGACGGGAAAGCCGATTTTCTTCGCAACCTTGACGGCGTCGGCGGCGGTCTGCGCGATCTCCTCTTTCGACACCGGAATGCCGTAGGCCCTGAGCAACGCCTTTGACGCGACCTCGTCGAGCGCCGCGCCCCTGGCGTGCTTCAACGTCTTCTCGAGCGTCGCACGCGCGGAAGCGCTGGAGCTCGATTTGATCTCGGGCACCACCTTGCGAAGNGAGGCGTAATCGATCAGCGACTTGATCGCGCCCACCGCCCGGTCCAGCCCCTGCATCACGGCGATATGCGGCAGCGATTTGCGCAAGCCCTTGGTGAACTCGGTGAAGCCGATCGACATGGTCGAGATGTAGACGACAGGCTTGGAGGCGGCGCCGGCCATCTCGTTGACGATGCGCAGATTGCGCTCGCGCAGTTCGTGCGGCGCCTTCGGCAGCTCGGCGTCGATGATGACGATGTCGGTATCGGGATCGTCGATCATGATCCTGATCGACTGCATATAGACCGAGGGATCGACCACGGCGGCAAATCCGGCATCGAGCGGATTGCCGACGATGGAGCCCGGGCCGAGCATCTTTGCCAGCTTGTCGCTGGCATTCCTGCTCAGCGGCGCGAAGTTGAGGCCGGCCGAGAAGAAGGCGTCGATCAGGAGACCGCGCTTGCCGCCAGATAGCGTCACCGCGGCGAGGCGGTTGCTTTTCGGCGGATCGGCGTGGACGAAACATTCGGTGGTCTCGATCAGCTCGTCGAGACCGCGGACGCGGATCACGCCCTCTCGCGTGGAGATGGCGTCGAACGTCTCGATCGAGCCGGCGAGCGCGCCGGTATGCGCCATCGCGGCGGCGCGGCCGCCCTCGGATGCCCCGAGTTTGAGCGCGATCACCGGCTTGCCGGCGGCGCGCGCGGCCTTGCAGGCATCGCGAAAACCCTTGGTGTTGCGCACGCCCTCAAGATACACCACGATCACGCGGATGGATGGATCGGCGGCGAAATAGCTCATCAGGTCCGGCGTCTCGAGGCCGGCCTCGTTGCCGGTCGTGACCATGTAGCCGACGCCGACGCCGCGATCCTCCAGCGCCTGGCGGATCGCCATCACGATCGCGCCGGACTGGCCGGCGATCGCGACGGGTCCTGCTTCCATGGTGACGATGCGATCGTCGATATTGGTGAACATGTTTTCGCCGGCGCTCAAATTGCCAAGACAATTCGGCCCGGTGACGGCAAGTCCGGTCTCCCTGATGGCCTGCTGCAGTTCGACCGCGAGCCGCTGGCTTTCATCGTCCTGCAATTCGCTGAAGCCGGAGGTGACGATGGTGGCCGAGCGGGCGCCGGCCGCCGCCGCGTCCCGGATCACCTGAACCGCGAACCGCGCCGGCACCAGCACCAGCACGTGATCGGGCTTGTCCGGCAGGCTGGCAAAATCCTTGTAGCAGGGAACGCCCCAGATGGTTTCGCGCCTGGCGTTGACGGGATAGAGGCCGCCTCCGAATTTATACTTGATCAGGTTGTTCCAGATCCGCTCGGCGTAGTTGCCCGGCTTGTCGGTGGCGCCCACCAGCACGATGTTGCGGGGGTGCAGCATCGCGTGAATGCTTTTGACGATGCGGCTGGCCTCGTGCGAGGGCGACCATTTGCCGGCGGTCGCCGTGCTTACCTGAGCTTCCATAGATGTGATCCCTTGACCCCTGTTCTTTCGGAAATGAACGATCGACGTCGGATCGCCATTCCCCGGCTTTTCATTTCTTATTATGGGGAGTTGAGTTGTGTGGCAACTCGGCAAGCCCGGCATAGTCCGCCGTACGGCATTTCCGAACTCACCAGGCCGGCCGCGGGCGTGACGGCGAGGCAATGCCGGCGAGCAGCACGGCGAGAATGCCGGTAAGAAAAATTCCGTCGAAGGTGCCGGCACCGCCGATCGAAGCGACCGGCGCGCCGAGGCCCGCGATCTTGTCGAGATTGAGCAGGTCGGCGCCGATCAGTGTCCCCATCGAGCCGCCGATATAGGCGAGCGGCGCGGCATATTCGCGGGACAGGATGAAGGCGATGATGGCGGTGGCGACGACCGGCACAAATACCGGCACCGCGATGCCGATGCCCGGCACCGGCGTCGCCATCGAATGGATAATGGCGGCGATGACGGCGGTGGCGATCGCCGCCTTGAGCCAGAGCTGATAGCGGAGCACCAGATAGGTGGACATGATCGTCGGAATCACCGCGCCGCCGACGTTCACGGCGAGCACCGTGCCGGGCGATGATACGACGAACGGCACGACATATTGCATGCCGTAGAAATCGATGACCTGTCCGGATCGCACGGTCTCGCCGGGCAGGAACGTGATCGGAATATTGAAGTAGCTGCCGATCAGCGAGCCGAACAGCAGAAACAGCGCCGCACCGGGACCGACGCCGAGCCGCATATAGGCGTAGCGGAGGATGCGGAGCTGAATCAGGATGATCAGCCCGATGACCAGAAACACCAGGAACGAAAACAATACGGGGGTCAGCGGGAGATAGTGCACCTGGGAACCCATGGTTTTGGCGGTGTGGTCGAGCCCTGATCAAGTATTTGGGAAGCTCCCCGGGAGATCGCAAGGATTTTTTCGTTCCGGGATGGTCACAACGGGTCGGCGCTTTTGCGCCGCCCGATCACACGCTCCGGAGGAGTGAACGCTCAAGAGGCTTTGGCGACATCGGCGGGCGCAGGCGAACCGAAATTCTTGCGCAAGGTCGGCTTGTGGATCTTGCCGGTGGCGTTGCGCGGTAGCGCATCGACGAATTTGATCAGGTGCGGGCGCTTGAAGCGCGCGAGATTGGCGGCGCAGTGCGCGTGAATTTCGGCCTCGGTAAGGCTGTGTCCGGCCTTCACGGCGATGATGGCCATGCCGGTCTCGCCCCATTGCGCGCTGGGGATGCCGATGATGGCGGCTTCCGCGATCGCGGTGAGCTGGTGCAGCACGCTCTCCACCTCGGCCGGATAGACGTTTTCACCGCCGGAAATGTACATGTCCTTCCAGCGGTCGACGATGGTGTAGAAGCCTTCGTCGTCGATCCGGGCGGCGTCGCCGGTATGCAGCCAGCCGTCGGTGAAGGAGGAGGCGTTGGCATCCGGCCGGTTCCAGTAGCCGGGCGTGACGTTCGGTCCCCTGACCCAGAGCTCGCCGAGTTCGCCGACATCCGCATCCGATCCGTCCGGCCGGACGATCTTCACCTCGGTATGCAGCACCGGCTTGCCGGAGGAGCCGGCCTTGCGGACGGCGTCCTCGCGATCGAGCGTCATGACCGCGGGGCTGGTCTCGGTCATGCCATAGCCCTGCTGCAGCGCGACGCCGCGTTGCTCCCACACTTTCAACAGCGGCACCGGCATCGGCGCGCCGCCGACGCCGCCGATCACGAGGCGGCTGAAGTCGGAGGTCGCAAATGCCGGATGCTGCGCCATGAACTGGTAGATCGAGGGCACGCCGAAGAACACGTTGATGCGGCTCGCCGGGTCGCTGATCAATTGCAGCGCAAGGCCGGGATCGAAGGCGCGCATGATCAGCACCGTGCCGCCCGAATGCAGCACCGGATTGGTGTAGCAATTCAGCCCGCCGGTGTGGAACAGCGGCAGCACGGTGAGCAGCACCGATGACGGCGAGATGTAGGCCGGACCGCCGAGATTGACGCAATTCCAGAACGTCATGCCATGGGTGATGATGGCGCCCTTGGGCTGGCCGGTGGTGCCCGAGGTGTACATGATGGTCGAGATGTCATCGAGCGTGACGATCTCGGCCTCCTCGAGCGGCTTTGCCGCCGCGATCGCGGCCTCGTAGGAACCGTTCGGTCCCAGCAACAGCGTTGAGCCGACGCTGCAGAGCTTGGCGACCGCGAGCGCGGTCTCGGCGAGATCGGCGTCATGGATCATCAGCTTTGGCGCGGCGTCGCCGACGATGTAGTGAAGCTCGGGCACGGTGAGGCGGGTGTTCAGTGGCAGGAACACTGCGCCCAGCCGCCCGCAGGCGAACTGCACTTCCAGCGTATCGGTCGTGTTCAGCGCCAGCACCGCGACCCGGTCGCCGCGCGTGATGTCGAGCCGGTCGCGCAGATGGGTGGCGAGCCGCAAAATCCGCGCGTCGAATTGCGCGTAAGTCAGCCTTCGTCCGCTGGCGAGGTCGACGACGGCGAACTTGTCCGGTGTCCGGCGGCCGAAATGCGCGATCCAGTCATAGTGGCGAACGGGCAAAACTTCCTCCGAAGGTACAAGCGGTCTTGCGCGGCTCGTTGCTGTATCGAACCTGTAGGCCCTCAGCATGCCCAAGCCGGGCTGGATTGGCCAGCCGGCATTTTCGTATTGGGCGACCGCGTCGCTGGGCTGTCTTGCGTTGAGTGGCTGCGGCGTTTGCAGGCACGGCTTTGCAATCTCGCTGGCTCAAGAAGAAAGCTGGATTGCTTCGTCGCTTCACTCCTCGCAATGACGTTGAGCCGGTTACGCGGCGTGGCGCCCCTTTGCCGCCGGGGCGTCGAACAGCTCCGCCTCGATCAGCGCGTCCTGGATCAGTGCGATTTCCGGGTCGGTGATCTTGACCAGTGGCGGGCGCACCACCGCGCGCGGCAGTTTGCCGAGCAGCACCAGCGCTTCCTTCATGCGGTTGTGCATGTCGATGAAGGGATCGGCGTAGAACACCCGCGCCATCGGATAGATCCGGTCGTTCAGCCGGCGGGCTGCGGCGAGATCGTTGGCCCTGACGGCGCGATAGAGCCGGGCCTGAAGATCGGCGATGACGCTGCCGCTGCCGGAGAGCAGGCCATTGCAGCCGAGCACCAGCGAACTCAACAGCCATGCGCTGTTGGTGGACAGTACGTTGATGGGACGCTTGCGCCCCTGCAGCGCGCGAATCTGGCGCTCGTGCTGCGCGACCTGCGGCGTCCAGTCCTTGATGGCGCGGATGGCCGGCACCTCGTCGAACAGCCGCTCCAGCGTCGCAGCCGGATAGCCCTGTCCTGTCGCCAGCGGATATTGAAAAACGATCAGCGGCAGATCGGTCGCGTCCGCGATGGTCTTGAAATGCGCCAGCGCCATCGCGGCCGACTGGCCAAGCGTGAAGGGACCCGGCGGAAACACCAGCAGCGCCGAAGCCGCGCCGGCCTGGGCCCGTCGGGCGATCAGCGCCGCCTCCAGGCTGCCGTCGGCATAGACACCGTGAATGATCGGCAGCACGCCGCCGACTTCCTCGCCGGCGATCTCCATGACACGACGCTGCTCGTCCTCGGTGCAGGAGGCCACCTCGGTCGAGTGGGCATTGACCGTGATCGCAGACAGCCCCTCGACCGCCCCGACGTCGCGCAGGTGAGCCCGGAAGCTCGGCTCGTCGATCGACAAATCCTCATGGAACGGCAGCAGCACCGCCGGAATCACACCTTGAGGCACGAAGTCGGGATGGCGGCTCATGTGTCGTCTCCTTCAGCGCTGTTCCTGTCCGCATATAGCAGAATTGCGGGCCGATGTCCGGCAGACACTTATGTCAGCCTTGCCGGCGCCAGCCACTTGACGCAAGTTGGGCCGGGGGATTCCAGCCATCTTGCACTGCCGAAAGAAGGGAGTGAAGCGAATGGCGAGCCCATTCTATACCGCCGAGCATGAGGCCTATCGCGAGGTGGTGCGCCGCTTTGTCGAAAAGGAGATCGAGCCCTACGCCCATGAATGGGACGAGGCGGGTGGGTTTCCGCGGGTGCTCTACGAGAAGGCCGCGGAAATCGGGCTGCTGGGCCTGGGCTTTCCGGAAGAATATGGCGGCACCGAAGTCGACAATTTCATGTGGATCGTAGCCGTGCAGGAACTGGCAAGGGCCGGCGCCGGCGGTGTCAGCGCCAGTCTCAAGAGCAACTCGATCGGCGCGCCGCCGATCGCGCGCGCCGGCACGCCCGAGTTCAAGGCGCGGGTNCTGCCGGAAATTCTCTCGGGGAGAAAAATCTCGGCGCTGGCGATCACCGAACCGAGCGGCGGCTCCGACGTCGCCAATTTGCGCACCTCGGCGCGCCGCGACGGCGATTGTTATGTCGTCAACGGCGAGAAGACCTTCATCACATCGGGCATGCGCGCCGATTATATCACCACCGCCGTGCGCACCGGCGGCCCCGGACCCGGCGGCGTCAGCCTGCTGGTGATCGAGGGCGATACGCCGGGGCTGTCGCGCTACCCCCTGAAGAAGATGGGCTGGTGGGCCTCCGATACCGCGACGCTTCACTTTGACAATTGCCGGGTGCCGGCCGGCAATCTGCTGGGGGAAGAAGGCCGCGGCTTCAAGATCATCATGCATAATTTCAACAGCGAGCGGCTGACGATGGCGGCCGGATGTACCGCCGCGGCGCGGGTCTGCCTCGATGAGGCGACGGAATACGCCAAACAGCGGCACACCTTTGGCAAGCCGCTGGCGCAGCATCAGGTGATCCGGCACAAGCTAGTCGACATGGCGCAACGGGTGGCGGCGTCGCAGGCGATGCTGGAAATGCTGGCGTGGCGGCTCGATC
>JGI12635J15846_10003931_pt1 | contig 12872 bp, 13 predicted proteins | sample BlaSpr_A8_OM2_M2_FD_15846 | JGI IMG/M metagenome (IMG submission 15846) | reverse complement strand
CATAACCCCCGAAGATGCTCCCATGCTCTTCGAACCAGAACCTCCGCCCTTCAAGATCGTCGTTGGGAACCGCGAAATCACAGCGGTCAGATTTGCTTATGCGGATGGCGCTCCCGGAGAGGTTTTTGCGATTCCGGGAAGCATGGGATATTTGGAGATTGCGGCCAATCGCGGTTCAGCGCTCCAAGCCATCGGATCGGGCAAAGGCACCGAAGTGAACGTTATTCTGGAAGGTGCGGCCGCTACCAGCAGCGGCACTTAATCCTTGATCTTCAACTATTTAACCGCCTCTTATTAACCTTTTGTCTTAGGGTGGACATATCGTTCCATCTCAGCCGTCCACTTAAGGAAACGCCACAGATTAGTGCGCTCGCGCCAGGCAAACTCCCAGAATTCCAGAAAACCGATCTGCTGCATCTTTACTCCACAGTAGGTCTCGATTCTCCAAAGCAGATACCGGCTACGCCAGGGGGTCAGGTGATGACCGCGAGTCGCGTTCCACAAAAATCGCACGATATAAATCATTCGTGTCTGTAGTATAGCCGGGACCGGAGGCGGCAACGTGTTGAGCAAAGTCGTTGGCTTCAGTATCAGGAAACATTTTCTGTACGGCGTTAATGTCGACGAAGCGCGATTCGCTCAGCCCTGCGGCGGCTTTCATTTCCAGAATTCTTCTCAGCCGATTCGTCGATACGGCTCTCTGGAATCTCTTTGCTTCTGACCGCCCAGGACAAACACGCCTTGACAAAGCCTTCTCTCTTATCGAGGGCCAGCCACCCCTGCTGGAAGTCACAAACGCCGTAAGCCGCCCCAGAGGGACGGCCTGCGGCGGTAAGACTACGGAGTCTTTCGTGGAACGCTGAGCCTTCGGAGGGAGTCGCAGCCGACCTTTTTGCTCAGGGCTTCGAGGGACAGCGCCGGTACTCCGGTTCCTCGACTCAAGTCCTGCTGGAAGCTACGCACCTCGGGATAGTCGAAGACTGTACATTTGTCGATGTCCAACACCTGTCCCGTTTCCTCATTGATCGATATCGCACTGACGATGTCGCTGTTCCAGTAGAAGCCGACCGTCACATATCCAGGGAACACCGGCTTGTTCTCTTTATCGAGCATCACGTCGAAAAAGAACTTGGTCCGATCCGCCAGCGAATACCCCTCACCTTTGGCGACCTTTTCTGCTACATCGAGCGCAGCCGAAGTCGGGATAAAGACTTTGTTCGATGACGCCCCAGCTTGCATCCCCAAGAGAACAGCTACGAAGACTTTACCTAGCATCCCGTCCTCCTGATGATCATTTTTATTGCCGTCGCCTAAGGGATGCTGAGGGTTTGCCCTTCGGTGGCGTTCGCTTCATAGCGAAGCCCTCGCCAAAGGTAGATCACGCGAAGAAATTTGGTAGAACCGTAAGCCGGATCTCCACCCATGAATTGGTTAGTGACTGGCAGTTCCAGCCGGTTCCCTTGAACCATGGAAGCGATGCGGCTTGTAACGTCTACCTGGTGATTACGTTCTCCCCAGGTTGCCTGCAAAATCTGAAGTGCGCTATAGGACCCGCCCGGCCAATACTTCTGATGGTAGGCGTCATCGTCGCGGTCACCATCCCCATTTCCACGGGGTAGAGTCAAAAATTCGCCCTCGTTGGCGAAGGCACGTCCGTTGCGGCCGTTGAAGATATAAAAAACGGTCAGGACTTTATGCTCTCCAGGGGCAGGGTCGCCGCCCATAGCGTAATTCGTGACCTGAAGATTCAAAGAGTCATTTTGGATCTGGGAGTTGAGCTGTTCGGTAACATCCACAAAGCGGGATTGGGCGCCATACTGGGCGCGCGCAATTCGAAGCCGACTTTGGTAATAGTTCGACTCGCCACCACCGGGCAGGATCAGGGTATCGCGCTCGGGCACTACGACCTGCCCCGGCCGTCCGTTGTATGTGTACCAGACCGTGAGCGTCTTCTGTTGGTCTTCTGCGGGATCACCGCCCATGACGCTGCTTGATACGCGGAGATTTAGGCGATCCCCTTGGATCATGCTGGATAGACGGCTAGTCACATCTCTCATCCGCGGGCCGGCACCATATTCGGCGCGAGTAATCTGCAAGCCGCGACCGTAGTCGCCGCCATATTGCGCGCCTTGAGGTGGCCCTCCATAGGGGGTTGTCCCGTAAGGGGCTTGGGGAGCTTGGCCGTAGGGAGCTTGGTAATATCCATTTGCCACGTAGAGGCGGACCACGCTCTTTTCGGGATAAGTAAGATCTTGGATTTGCCCGCGACTGTTGCGGACCTTCAACCGAAGGATTTTTTTCTGGTTCGGGGCCGGATCAACCTGCAGGTGATCGACGTCGACCCGAAAATTTAAACCTTCCCCATGTACGAGTGCCCGGACCCGCTCCGTTACGTCCACCCACTGATTTCCTAGTCCGAATTCCGCCCGGATAATCTGTACCTGGTCTTGGGCCAGACTCGCCCCGGCAAACAACAGAATCCCTCCCGCCAAGGCAAGAAGCCGCAGAAAAAGATTTCTCATGGTTGCAATCCTCGGGGACAGCATACTCCAGCGCTAAATTTACTTAACTTTGGAGCTGCAGGCCCCACAGCGCGGCTAATGCGGTCGAGGCAACCGTTAAAGCCTGATTCTTTAGGTCCACAGACTGGTTAAAGCGTTGGCGTTGCACGATGGGCTTACGGCGAGCGATGGCCTTCGGGTCGTCCTGGCGCAATTCGCCCAGCGCAGCTTCAAAATTCTGCTTCAAATCGCGTTGCAATTCGGGAGTCGCAGTCGTCGAGTGTCTATGCATGTTTCATCCTCTGTAAAACACGATTACAGGTGATGACGCAAACTTAGGCAATACCATCGAAATTCGAGGAACGCGCAGTGAGCGCCCCTATCGGATTGCCGCCCAAGGCCCAAAGGTAGGATTCCATACAGTTTCTGCCTGATACAAGTAACGATCTTTGCTCTGGATGGCCCCACTCATCAGCCCTGTTAAACTATCTTTCTAACCATGTTTGAGAATCTTTCAGAAAAATTACAGCGAGCGTTCAAGACCCTGCGCGGTCAGGCCGTCCTCAACGAAGAAAATATTCAAGAGGCGTTACGCGAGATTCGCCTGGCCTTGCTCGAGGCGGACGTAAATTTCAAAGTCGTAAAGCAGCTCATCGATCGCATTCAAGAAAAAGCGCTAGGACAGCAGGTTGCCACGGCGCTTTCTCCGGGCGAGCAGGTCATCAAGATCCTGCGCGACGAGCTAATCGAAACATTGGGTAAGGATACCGCTCGTATAAAGTTTGCCTCGCAACCTCCTACTGTCGTGCTCATGGCTGGTCTTCAGGGATCAGGCAAGACGACAACCTCCGGCAAGCTGGCGAATTGGTTTAAAAACGGCGGCCACCGGCCTTTGCTGGTTTCGGTTGACGTCTACCGACCAGCCGCTCGCGAGCAGCTCAAAGTTGTGGCTCAGGCCATCAAGGCCAACATTTACGAAGGAGAAGTCGGCGAAGCCAACACAGCCACAGTCGAGCGCTTGGCTAAAGAAGCTCGGAAAGAGGCGATCAATACCGGCTCCGACGTGCTTATCGTGGACACGGCGGGCCGGCTGCACATCGATGACCAGCTCATGGAGGAGATGCAGTCGCTGAAACGCCTGCTCAACCCGCAGGAAATCTTATTCGTAGCGGATGCTATGACTGGGCAGGATGCCGTCCGCTCCGCAGAGGAGTTTCACAAGAAGCTTTCTCTCACAGGCGTTGTGCTTACAAAAATGGATGGTGATGCGCGCGGCGGTGCGGCGCTCTCCATCCGGCAAGTAACGGGCCAGCCCATCAAGTTTATCGGCGTCGGTGAAAAATATGATGCTTTGGAGCCTTTCCATCCTGACCGCATCGTCTCGCGAATTCTCGGCATGGGCGATATTCTCTCCTTAATCGAAAAGGCTGAGCAGCATGTTGACAAGAAAAAAGCCCACGAAATGGCCAGCAAAGCTTTGGCTGGAGATGGATTCTCTCTCGAGGATTTCCGCGATCAATTGCGGCAGGTTAGAAAAATGGGATCCATCCAGAGTCTGATGGGCATGCTTCCAAGCGTCGGACCATTCGCCGGACTACAAAAGGCGGCCGACAAAGTTGACGAGAAACAGATCAATCGCGTGGAAGCCATAATTAACTCAATGACAACTCACGAGCGCCTGCACCACGAAGTGATGAACGGAAGTCGTCGCAAGCGAATTGCTCGCGGATCCGGAACCAGCGTTCAGGAAGTCAATAATCTGTTGCGCCAATATGCGCAGATGCGAAAAATGTTCAAGCAAATGGGAAAAGCAAGTTTCGCACGAAAGTTTGCCGGCATGAAGCTGCCGGGAATGTAGATCAAATGAAATGGCGCTCGCTCGATGAATCAGGAGCACAGCTTGACCTTCGGTCTCTTCGAGAGCAGTTCGCCGAGCGCAAACAGCTTATCGCGAAGTATGCGCTTCCTGAGACTCAAGCGATACATGCCCGTGCAATCGCAGAAATCAGAGATAGCGGGATCGTTCGCGGCGCTTTAGGTGTCGGCTCTCCCGCTCCGCCCTTCGAACTTCAGGATCAAAATGGATTGAATGTCTCGTCGGCGGAACTCCTCGGAAAAACCCAGATGGTGATTTGCTTCTTTCGCGGACGTTGGTGCCCGTTTTGCGTCGGCCAATTGGAAGCAACGAAGTTGGTCCTTCCACAAATTAAGGACACTGGCACAACACTCGTCGGCATCTCGCCGCAAACCGTGCAGCAATCATTTTTTATGGTTGATCAACACAAGTTGCGATTTCCTTTGCTGAGCGACCGAAACAACGAAACGGCGCGCAATTTTGGACTTGCATATCGCGTCCCGGCCTATCAGCAGTCTGTTTATCGGCGCTCGTTTGTCAATTTACCTCATCTCAACGGCGACGACTCCTGGGAGCTGCCTATCCCCGCGACTTACATAGTCGGCCGCGATGGAATTGTCCAATATGCGTCTGTGAATCCCGACTACTCAGACCGACCGGAACCGGTGGATATCATCGAAAATCTCCTCCGTCTTTGATCCGGCAAAGCTCGCTCAATCCCTGATGAATTACTATTGCTTGCACCATGGCAGACGCGCCACTGTGGAACGCGGATGATCAGCGCAGCCGGCTCGAGGAACTCACCGCGAGCACCGACGATCGCTCCAAAGAGAAGCCTTTGCGACGGGACGTTCGCTCGCTGGGCGTCTTGCTGGGCAGAGTCCTGGTGGAACAGTCGGGTCAGCAACTCTTCGAAGTAGTGGAACAGCTGCGACGCCTCCTGATCACTTACCGGGAACAATCTGCGGGGCAAGGACCCGGCGCGAGCTTCGAAAATCCTCAGATGGTAGAAGCGCGGAGGATAGTGCAACAACTCGAGATAGGGGACGCCTACCTTGTCACGAAAGCTTTCGCCATCTACTTCGAGCTGACCAATCTCGCCGAGACCAATCACCGCAAGAGACGACGGCGGGCCGCAAAGGTGCACACGGATCAGCCACCTCTAGCAGGCTCATTCAGAGGAACGCTAATGCGCATGCGGGCAGCAGGGATAGCGGCAGATGAGGCAATGGCGTCATTGCGTCAAGTGAGAGTAGTGCCGGTCTTCACCGCGCATCCCACCGAAGTTGCCCGCCGCACTGTTCTGTTCAAGCGCCGCCGGATTGCACAGCATCTGGAAAATCTTGATCGTTTGCCACTCTCAGACGCCGAGGCGAAAGCCATCGAGAATCTGATTCTCGCGGAGATTACCAGCCTGTGGCAAACCGATGAAGTCCGGGTAGAAAAACCTCTGGTGTCGGACGAAATTCGAATGGGATTGGATTATTATCCGATGTCGATTTTCGATGCGTTGCCCCGTCTCTATTCGGAGGTTATAGATTCGTTTCGTGAAGTTTATGAAGTGGAACTAGAAGACGAAAATGTGCCCGAAGTTCTTTCATTCGGATCATGGATCGGCGGCGATCGGGACGGCAATCCGTTCGTTACAGCGGAATCCACCCGCGAGGCTCTTCAGCGAGCTCGCAACGCAATCATCACCCATTACATTTCAGAAGTTCAGCGAGCAATTGATCGAACCAGTTCCTCATCGGGACAGGTCCCAGTCTCGGGTGAGCTTCGGTCACGTCTGTCAGACTACAGCGCTCGCATTGGAGATGAGCACTCGCGGTTAGCGCGTATTTCAGAAACCGAGCTGTATCGACGCTTCATGAACTTCGTCATAATTCGGCTGGACCATACTCGCGGTGACAGCGAAACTGCCCATGCGTATTCAAATGTGGACCAATTTCAGTCTGATTTACTGCTTCTCCGCGATAGCTTGCGCGCCAATTGCGGACATCGCATCGCGGATTTGATCTTTAGTCCGCTCCTCCGAAAAGTACGCACGTTCGGTTTTCAACTATCGACTCTCGACATTCGTCAGCATGCCCGCTTGCACTCGCAGGCTTTGAATGAACTATTGCCGGCGAGGGCCGGTAATTCCCAAGAATCTGAAGTGACTGCAACGTTCAAGAGCATTGTCAACCTGAAGAAGACCTACCCGCCGGGCGCGATCCGAAACTATGTAATCAGCGGTGTCGAATCGTCGGACGACATTGTTGCCATGCTTCGCCTGGCCGAAGCCACCGGAGTTTCCCTCGCCGCTAAAGGCGATGACCCGGGCCTGATGCCTGTTCCGTTGTTCGAATCGATCGAATCGCTTCGCGCATCGCCGGAAATCATGTCTAGCGTTTGGAAGCGACCGGATTACAAGGCGCTACTGAATTCGTGGGGCGGCTGGCAAGAAGTGATGCTCGGCTATTCCGACTCCAACAAAGATGGCGGAATGTTGACCAGCATTTGGGAGTTGTACAAAGCACACCGTGAACTGCATCGCATCGCGCGAGAACATGGTGTCAAACTGCGGCTGTTTCATGGCCGGGGAGGCACAGTCGGACGTGGGGGAGGTCCAACCCATGCGGCGATTCTGGCGCAGCCCATTGGGGAATTCTCGGGAGAGATTCGCGTAACGGAGCAGGGCGAAGTGCTCAATTGGAAATACGCCGATCCGGTTCTCGCGGAATGGAATCTTGAAATTATGATCGCAGCTTGCCTTGAGGCGCTCACCCGCCCCGACGGGCCAAAAGCCGGCAGCGACGAGAAATGGAATCAGGCGATGGAGGAGATGTCCCTGGATGCGTACGGCTTTTACCGCAAAAACATTGCCGAGAATCCGGACGTGCTTGAGTATTTCGAACAAGCTACTCCAGTGAACGAACTCGAGCACGCGCGCATCGGCTCACGGCCTCCCCGCCGCTCTCAAGCTCGCGGCCTAGAAGATTTACGCGCGATTCCGTGGGTGTTCGGCTGGATGCAGAGCCGGCACGCCGTTCCCGCCTGGTTCGGCGTCGGTTATGCGCTTGAGCGTTTTGCGGCCAAGGGCTCAGCGCAGCAACAATTGTTAACCACCATGAGGAAGGAGTTCCCACTTTTTTCAGACCTCATCCGGAACGTTGAATTAGCAATGGCGAAAGCCGACTTAACCATTGCCCGAATGTACGCTGAGCTTGTCGAGGACGCTGAACTAAGAGACCGTGTTTGGCAGGTGCTGGTGGAAGAATTTGAGGGTACCCGGCGAATAATCCTGTCGCTCACGGGTGAGCAGGAAATTCTCGAAAATAATGCCGTGTTATCGCGGTCGATCCGGCTGCGCAATCCTTATGTGGATCCCATCAGCCTGATTCAGGTCGACCTCTTAAGAAGAAAACGGGCGGGCAATGGCTCGGACGAATTGAATTATGCATTGGGTGCAACGATTAATGGAATCGCTGCCGGACTGCACAATACTGGGTAAATTCTTGACGACGCCTTGAATGACAGTTGGGAGAACCTTCAGCTATTCTTCCTTACTCGGTGATGAACTCCACAAGCCTTCATTCAAATTCAAACTCTGACCGCCAATCCTTCTTTCGCGGCGGGATGCTCATTGTTCTGGCAATTGCCGCGACGAAACTGGTTTTCCATTGTGTTTTCAACAACCGTTACGGCTATTTCCGAGACGAATTCGATTACATCGCGTGCGGCAGACATCTGGCATGGGGATATGTCGACCAACCGCCGCTGATTCCGTTTCTCACGAGAATCAGTCTCGCGATTCTGGGAGATTCCCTTCGCGCGGTTAGGTTTGTTCCTGCCCTCGCGTCCTCGGCAATAGTCGTGTTAACGGCCATGATCGCACGCGAGTTCGGTGGCCGGCGCTACGCTCTGATACTTAGCGCAATCGCAGTCGCCGTCGCGCCAATGTACCTTTCGGACGGAAGCCTCCAGTCCACGAACTGCCTTGAGCCGCTTCTATGGATGGGATGTGTTTACTTCGCGATTCTTGCTATCAACCGCGATAATCCGCGTTACTGGCTATGGTTCGGGGTAGTCGCGGGAATTGGTCTGGAAGAAAAATATTCGATTGCGATCTTGGGCTTCGCGATGTTAATTGGATTGCTACTCACCGAACAGCGCCGTGCTCTCGCCGACAAGTGGATTTGGCTGGGAGGCGTCGCTGCCTTCCTGATTTTTCTTCCGAACATAATCTGGAACTTTCACAACCATTGGCCCTTTATCGAACTTATGCGCAACATTCGGGCGGAGGGTAGAGACGTTCAGCTGTCTGCCGTGCAGTACTTTGCTCAACAGCTCCTAATCATGGGCCCGGCAGATCCGCTTTGGCTCACTGGCCTAATCGCATTGTTCTTTTCTCGAAGTCTCAGGCGGTATCGCATGTTCGGTATCGCTTATTTGGTGTGCCTCACGGTATTCATCGTGCTCCACGGCAAGAATTATTATCTTGCCCCTGTCTATCCCATCCTCATAGCTGCGGGCGCGGTAAGGTTTGAAGTGGGCATTGAGCGGTCTCGCCAAGGCTGGCTGAAACCCGTGACCGTGGTGTTGTTACTTGCCGACGGAGCGTGGGTTGCCCCGCTTGTGGTGCCCATTCTGCCGGTTGATCAGTTCACTTCATACATGAACCACTTGCCTTTCAAGGTGCCTCGCAGCGAGCACAGTCACATGCGAGCAGTCCTTCCCCAACATTTTGCTGATCAATTTGGATGGACAGAGATGGTCGCCACGGTAGCGCAGGCATGGTCACAGATTCCCACGGACGAGAGGCCCGGCTGCGGAATTTTCGCGCAGAATTACGGACAAGCAGGCGCGATCGACTTCTTCGGCCCGCGTTATGGATTGCCTCCCGCGTTGAGTGGACATCAGACGTATTTTCTCTGGGGTCCGAGAGGGTACTCGGGAAATTGCCTGATTGTCCTCGACGATAGCGAAGAGCGACTGAAAACGCTCTTCGAGCAAGTTGTCTTTGTGGGCAAGTCTGACAATCCTTATGCGCTGGAACGGAACATTCCAGTGTTCATTTGCAAAGGCGCCAAGTTTGGCACGCTAGCGGAGATTTGGCCGCAATTAAAAAAGTGGCGCTAGCAGCCGTGCGCCCAAAATCGGTTCCCGGGATACGAGGAGAAGGCGGAGAGATGCATGACCATTGCAGAGCTTAGACCGTATCAGGACAAGACTGTCATTCTAGGGCTTGCAGATGGCGAAATCACGACAGGTAAGATTGTATTTGTGGATGCGGAGTACGAGGACATTATTGTCGATATCGTCAGCACAAACAGGCCGGACAATTATCGCGATTCAGATTCGGCTTATACGATTGCGGCAATTGATTTGATTTCCGTCGAGGAGGTTTCAGGAAACCTGTAGCCGGGTGCCGGCGCCACCCAAATCTACACGTCGAGAGCCATTGGTGGCGCGCGAAATCCGCCACACTGTTCCTCCACAATCGCCGCGACGGACAATACCAGTTCTTCATCCCATGGGCGCCCCGCGATTTGAACTCCGATTGGCAAGCCCTCTTGCGATTGGCCGATTGGAACGACCGCAGCAGGGCTGCCTAGCAGGTTAAACCACTCACAGTAGCTCCACGCGTCCAGATACTTGACCTCCCGGCCTTCAATTTCCCAAGCCCGCTCTCCATGACGAAATGCTGGAATCGACGCGACGGGGCAAAGCAGAATGGGATAATCGCGCATCTGCTTGAATATTTGCTGACGAAGCATGTCACGTTGCATCCACATATCCAAAAGGGTCTGCGCCGTGTGGGTCGGTTCGGCGGCAACCCAACCGGAGAATTGCTTCAACAGCGGGCTAACGTCCGACTGATGTCCCCGCAACATCGGCCCAAGTAACATCCCTCCGGTGATGCCAAAAAATTGCCACCAGACTTGTCGTGCGAGTTCAAGCCCATCGGGACAAAACGGCTCAACCTCAAATCCCGCATTGCGCAAACCCATCGCAGCCGATTGCACGGCGGCACGCGTTTCAGGGGTCACCGGAGTGCGCCCATCATCTTCAAAATAACCAATCCGGATGTTTCTCAGATTTTCTTCGAGTGGCCAGCGCACGGGAACTGGCGCAGCTGAGGGATCGCCGTCATCAGGTCCCTGCATGACTTCGAAGAGCACTTTTAAGTCCGCAACGGTGCGAGCCATCGGTCCCACTACTCCGGTAAGGGCAAATGGACCGACCGAAGATGGGAAATGCCCACTCGCAGGAATCCGGCCAGGCGTCGGCTTCAGCCCGCAGATGCCGCTAAAATGCGCCGGCACGCGAATTGACCCTCCACCATCGCTGCCGACGCCGCCCGCGGAACATCCTGAAGCGATCGCTGCCGCCTCACCACCGCTGGAACCACCAGGTGTGCGCGATACGTCCCATGGATTATTTGTGCGCCCATAAAGAAGATTGTCAGTTTCCCAAGCCATGAGCAACTCTGGGGTGTTCGTCATGCCTAAAATAATCGCCCCAGCATTACGAAGCCTCGCCACCAACGGCGCATCTTGAGCGGCGACATGACCAGCACGCAACCGTGTCCCGGCCTCGCATAGCATTCCGCTCACGTCAATCGCGCTCTTGATGCTGATTGGAACTCCGTGGAGAGATCCCACGTTTTCCTCGTGCGCCATCGCAGCATCCGCAATGCGCGCCTGGGCCAGCGCCGATTCGGGGTTCACTTGCACAAAGGCATTCAGGCTGGGATTTAGCGTTTCGATTTGTTTGAGATGAGCTTCTACCAATTCAACCGCTGAAAGCTTTTTTTGACGGATTCGCCGCGCCATCTCGACGGCTGGAAGCAAAGTCAGTTCACGCATGCCAGATTCTGTAAGCTTTGGCAGTCTAGCATCGTACAGCCCGCGTCGTAGTGCTGTAGAGATTTACAATGGATTGATGCACCGTTATGGGAGACACTTATGACTCATGACCATTCTCCTCGTTTTCTACGGATCGCCGAGGATGCCCGGTCGCGTGTGAACGAGATTAGCCTCGAAAATGTAAAGGCGAAACTTGATCGCGGTGAAACTTTTCTTCTCGTGGACGTGCGCGAGGAGAGTGAATACGCTGCGGATCATCTTCCTGGCGCGGTTCATCTCGGCAAAGGGATTATTGAACGCGATATCGAAAATCGAGTTCCGGATCCAGCCACGCCGCTGGTCCTCTATTGTGGAGGCGGCTTTCGATCGGCTATGGCAGCGGACAATCTGCAAAAAATGGGCTACACCAACGTGCTCTCCATGCAAGGCGGCATCCGCGGTTGGCGCGAACGTGCGTTCCCACTTAGCCGCGAGTAGATAGGGTTACGCCGAGGCAAACATTCTCTTCTCTTTAGTAACTTGATCCAGAATGGTCCGGCATGGACACTAATTCTACGGAGTTCGGCCTCAACATTTGTGTGCCCGGCCCGAATCCAATTGTCTCGATTGCGATTTAACTAAACATGACTAAAGCTCAGCAAATATCGGGGAGAACTGGCGCAGCAGCGGCGGCACCTGCACGAGCACCGGAGCAACTTAGCTTCGAAGAGTCGTTGAGCCGCGCACAGAATCCAGAACAATTCTGCGCAGTCGTGGGCGGTGCCTTCGGTGTGCGCGCAACCGAAGTGGCCTTGTTACGTTTGGAAAAAGGCCTGCTGACGTTTGTTTTTCCTAACGAATTGAAGACTGCTGGATCGATTCCGGTGTCAAGTTCCTCGGCGGTTGCGGTTCATACTGTGCTGACCAAAAAAGTGGAACTGTTTAATAATTTCGTAAAAGTGAAGCACGTGAGTATTTTCGAAACGGTAAAATTCTCGCCTTCCGAAGAAACCGGCGTGACAGAACCCGCGCCGATCCAGAAACTTATGTCCGCGCCAGTTACGGATGCAGATCAGAATGTACTGGGGATCATTCAGGTTTGCAGGAAGGCCGTAGATTTAAAACTTGCCGGCCGCGATTTCACACTGGATGATCTACAGCAACTGGAAAGCGCAGCCAAGGTGGCCGCAAGACTGCCTTTCATGACAAAGAAAACAGGGAACTGAGAGTCCGCTCCCTTCCGCCTTAGAACCTTAAGACAGACCAACCACCAGTACCATAGCCCAGGATGCCCCGCCCATTCGGGGGCCGGCCACTTTACGTTTCCTTTTTGAAGGATCAGAACCTCTCCTGCAGACAGTTGGGTCCCCAGCCTTGCGGAATTTGCGCAGAAGCCTGCCCTGGTCTGCCGAGGCCCTGATTTTCCGAAGCCTTGAGTGCAGTCGAAGGGATGGGGCAGCCTCGGTCAGTTATGATTTAGAGGAAATCAAAATCCCATAAAAAGTGGGCCAGCCCGCCGATTCGTGCACACGGATGCGTCTATACAGCAGCAGTATGGCTCTTTCAAGGTTTGGACGGAGGCGCGCATGTATCACGCGATTGTCAAACGAATTGCGCTACAAAACTTTCTGCGAGTGAATCAGAAGGACTACGCTCCGATCCTGAAGGGCTGTTCCCCAGATGTTC